>Ga0255336_102228_pt1 | contig 10396 bp, 6 predicted proteins | sample MeOH1_35cm_T3_17_FD_189102 | JGI IMG/M metagenome (GOLD analysis project Ga0255336, IMG submission 189102) | Sandy soil microbial communities from University of British Columbia, Vancouver, Canada - MeOH1_35cm_T3_179 | ecosystem: Engineered > Artificial ecosystem > Sand microcosm > Unclassified ...
TGTGCTCGTCCAGCAACTTCACGACGAAACGCTGCAACTGGCAGCTCGACGGCAGCAACACAAGCGGATAAGGCGTAGCGGGCCGCGGAGCTAAATCGGCTGCACTGACCCACAGCAGTTTTTCGCGCCGTACCACAGTACCCGGCGCACCGGTGCGCCGGCCGGCGGCGCGTGTGTTGTGCGTGACGAGGCGCAGCGAGAGACCGATGTCGAACGACGCATCGTCGCCCGCACTGCTGTCGATCACCGCGCTCGGCAACACGGTGACGTGCAGCTTCAGGCGCGGGTGCTGTTCCGAGAACGTTTTGAGAATGCGCGCGATGTCGTGCGGACGGTAGTAGTCCGTAATGGCGATGCGCAACTCGCCGTCGAGCGAGCGGCCTTGCAGGTCTTCGAACGCGGCTTCGCTCATCGCGATGATGCGCCGTGCATGGTCGAGCAGGCGGGTGCCGGCGGGTGTGGCGCTGACGCCCTGCTTGCTGCGTATGAAGAGCGGCTGGCCAGCGCGCTCCTCGAGTTTCTTCAACTGCTCGCTGACGGAAGACTGCGACAGGAACACGCGCTCCGCGCCCGCCGAGACGCTGCCCGATTCGGCGACCGCGACGAAGGTCCGCAACTGCGTCAGATCGAATCCGCGTTGGCTCATGATTCGGTATATCCGATGGACGTCATCTGGATTTCCGGCTTTTCCGATAGAAGGCCCAGCCGTAGGATACCTCCAGATTCTTTGCGGAGGGTGAGATGGGAAACGAATCAATGGCGGCCGTAGGGTTATCCGGCGGGCGTACGGCAAGGCATCGGTGGAAAGTGCTCGGAGTCGGTTTCGCTGCTAACGCGAGCTTTTCGGCGGCATTTTCGGGAATTCCGACTACGGCGGTTTTCCTGCGCTCGGGCTATCACCTGGGCAACGACGGGTTGGGTCTCGTGCTCGGCATGCTCGGCCTCGGCATCGCGGTCAGCGAATTGCCGTGGGGACTGCTGACCGACCGCTGGGGCGATCGGCGCGTGCTGCTGCTCGGACTGCTTTCGACCGCCGCCGCGCTGGCCGGGCTGGCGCTGTTCGTCGTGCCGTCCGCTACGCATGTGCCGGGCGTGACCACGCTCGCGCTCGGCCTGTTGCTGGTTGGATTGCTCGGCGGCAGCGTCAACGGTTCGAGCGGCCGCGCGGTGATGGCCTGGTTTCGCGAAGGTGAGCGTGGGCTCGCCATGAGTATCCGGCAGACCGCAGTGCCTGCGGGCGGCGGTCTCGGTGCGTTGCTGCTGCCGGTGCTCGCGTCGCACTTCGGTTTCGCGAGCGCTTATGCCGTGCTCGCGCTCGCATGCGCGATGACCGCGGCATTCGCGTGGCGCTGGCTGCACGAACCTTCTCATACGGACGCGGACGGCGCGCGTGAAATCCACGACACGGCAGCGGCGAGCGGCGGGCGTACGAGGGTCTCGCCGTTGCGTGACATCGGCATCTGGCGTGTGGCGCTCGGCGCCGGAGCGTTGTGCGTGCCGCAACTTGCGGTGGTGACGTTTGGAACGGTGTTTCTTCACGACTTCAGCCGCGCCGGGGTGCTGGCGATCAGCGTGACGATGGCTGCGGTGCAAGCAGGCGCCGCGATTGCGCGGGTGTGGAGCGGCGGTTGGACCGACCGCCGCGGCAACCGGCGCGCTTACATGCGCGCCTGTAGCTTGCTGACGGCGGTGCTGTTCGCCTCGCTCGCGCTGCTAACGGGTCTCGCCAGCATGCATCGCGCGGCACTGACCGCGGTGTTTGCGCTGACGGTCGTGCTGGGCGGCGTGAGCGCGTCGGCATGGCACGGCGTCGCCTTTACGGAACTCGCCACGCTGGCGGGGACGAACCGCGCGGGTACGGCGCTGGCGATCGGCAACACCTGTGTCTTTCTCACGCTGTTCGTGACGCCGCTGGCGATTCCGCCGCTGTTGACCGCAGGTTCGTGGCCGATGGTGTGGGCCGTGGCCAGCGTGTGCGCATTGATCGCGTTACCGGTGTTTCCGCGTGCAGCGCGTGAACGCAAGCTGAGCGCGGCGCGCATTGGCGATGCAACCCAATGAAATCACGGCGCCGCCTGGCGATATGGCGTGCGGCGCGCTTTTCTCACGCGAGGGGCGCTGCATCGAACTTCGGCGATGAGTGCTGAGCCGTCGAACTTAGGACGGAAATGGGTCGTTTGAAAAACAAAAAAATATCCATTTTGCGTATTTATTCGCTGGTTCCTTGATAAATCCGCAATGGGCAATTGGTTTTCTACCGGATTCGGAACGTTCCGATTTTCGTGAAGTTGTGGTGATGGTTTTATGGCCGCCTTGGCACGCCACGCCTCGTCAAGGGGCCGTCGAAGAATGCGTAAAGGGTGTCAGATTTTTTCCGCGCATTTGAAAATAATCCTACAACAAACGAGAGAAAATCCCGGTGAAACTTCGAATTATCCTGGCGGACGATCATCCATTCGTTCTGCTTGGCATTCGCGCGACGCTAAAAATGCATGCCGGCGTCACCATTGTCGATGAGGCGACGAGTCCCGATTCGCTGCTCGAACGCTTGCAGAACACGCCCTGCGATGTACTCGTCACCGACCTCGCCATGCCGGAGCACACGGGCGCGATCGAGGACGGCCTTGATCTTGTCCGGCGAATCCGCTGCGACTGGCCGCAGTTGCGCATCGTGGTGATGACGACGCAGACCAACGCCGCGATTCTTCGCGCCATTGTGTCGGACGGCGCCGTGAGCATGCTCGGCAAGGCTGAATCGATGGACGAGCTTTGGCAGGCGATCGCCGCGGCCCGGCACGGGGAAGCCTGCCTCGGACGTTCCATCATCGAAGCGCTGGCGCGCCCGCAGGACCGCGCGTGCGAACGACCGTCAGCGCCGCGTTTATCGGGCATTCATGCCGAAGTCGTCAGGTTGCTTGTAGACGGCCAGTCGATTGCTGAAATCGCAGCGGCGCTCGGCTGCCATCGTCGCACGGTCAGCCGGAAAAAACGCGAAGCAATGGCCCGACTCGGTGTCACCAACGACCCCGGTCTTTTCTCTTACGTTCGTGCATATGGAATTCTTAGTTTTGAATCGTATATCTAAGCAATTTACTTTTTGAATGGAATGAGGTTGTTTCGGACCGATCTTATGTCCATTTTCTGAAAAATGTTTAATGATCGGCACAAGAGCTGGTTTCACTGAAAAGGGCGGCAGCAATCAAGGTATGGAGGAAAAATAGAAGATGCGCGACACCGCAGAGGTAAGCACGCCCGTCCGAGCCATCATCGCGGACGATCATCCCCTGGTGTTACTGGCGATCGAAAATCTGATGGGCGGTTATCCGAATATGCAGATTGTCGGCCGCGCAGCCGACGCCACCGAACTCTTCACGGAAGTCGACCGCAGTTCATGCGATCTGGTGCTCATGGATCTCTACATGCCGGGCGGTTCCGACGGCAGCGGACTGGAAGTCGTCAGGCAGTTCAAGATGCGCTACCCCGGCATTGCGCTCGTCGTGCTGACCATGGAAACCGTGGCGGCCGAACTTCAGAAGGTGATTTCGCTCGGCGCCGACGCCCTGGTGAGCAAGCGCGACCGGATCGATCTGATTCACGTAGCCGTTGTCACGGCGCTGGCACGCGAGTGCTATGTCGGGCCGGCAGTGCGTGCATTGATCGCTGACGCAACGGTGACCCAGCGGCTCGATTTTGTCCGGCAGATGCTGTCGCGCCGCGAACTCGAGGTGTTCACCCAGTATGCATCAGGGTACGGGGTGACCGAGATCGCCGCGCGCCTGGGGCGCAGTGTCAAAACCATCAGCGCGCAGAAATGCACCGCAATGCGCAAGCTTGCCCTGCACAGCGACGCGGAGCTGTTCCGCTTCGCCGTCGAGTACGGTGTGGTTCCAGAGGAGCGCGTGCAGAACCGGTGATGAGCCGGCGGCGTGTCGCGCCGTGGCGCGACGAATATAAGATGCATTGGCACCGCCTGGGGACGCACATCTCGTGCAGGGCATGCCAATCGATAAGACAACAAAAATGAGACAAAAGATTCGCGTCATCGTGGCGGACGATCACGACTGCGTTCGTGTCGGCGTCAAGCAAATGCTGCAATCCGTGCCGCACATCGAATTCATCGGCGAGGCGGCCGACACCCACGGCCTCGCTGAATTGCTCGACGCCTGTGCGTGCGACGTGGTCATTTCGGATATCAACATGCCGGGCATTCACGGCGGCAGTAACGCGGTGCCGTTTCTGCGTCGCCTGTTGCGGGGCCGGCCGCACCCTTGCGTCGTGGTCCTCACCATGATCTGTCATGCGCACATGCTCTCCGGTCTCTTGCATATCGGCGTGGGCGGCATCGTCGATAAACGCGAGACCGTCACCGCGTTGATCGACGCGATCGAGGCAGCCTTTAGCGGCCGCGTCTATTTGTCGGAGTACGCGCGTGCCGCGATCGAGACGGCGGACGCGCCGCCGCAGCTTCGCGCCGGCATGTTGAGCGCGCGCGAGTGGGAGATCTTCCAGCTTTATGTGCAAGGTCTCGCCGTTCACCAGATCGCGGCGCGTTTGCAGCGCAGCGGCAAGACCATCAGCACACAGAAACGTAGCGCGATGCGCAAGCTCGGGCTCGAAACGGAAGCTGACCTGATCGACTATGCACGGCAGATCGGACTGACCTGAAAACACGTGAGCGTATTGCATCGCGCCGCCGAAAAAAAAGGTTTCGGAGAGCGGCGAATTTAAGAGTCTTCCGATTGGTTGCGAGACGTTGCCGTCTCATAGTTCTGAGTTCACTGCGGCTTTATTCCATGCTCCTGTGACGAACGCAGACATTTCGTCGCACTGAGCAATGCCCGAGCCGAGAGAATTCAGGCAGATGTCTTATGGCAGCCATGCAATGCCGTCTGCCCCGTAGACAGAAACAGGAGGCGGGATGGTCGCGTTAGGTAAACGGTTGTTGGTCGAGAGTGCGGGCACGGCGTGGCTGGTCTTCATCGGTTGCGGGAGCATTGTGTTGAACGTCGGTGTGATCCCGCAGGCGGGCGGCGTGCTGGAAGCGGCGTTGGCGTTCGGCCTTGCACTCGCCACGGCCAGCTACTGCGGCGGCAGTCTGTCCGGCGGTCACTTCAATCCCGCCGTCACTGTGGGCTTTACCGTCGCGCAACGTTTTCCGGTCAGGGATCTGCTCCCCTACATTGCCTCGCAGATTCTGGGCGCGATCGTTGCCGCAGCGCTACTCCTATATGTGGCGGGCGGCCGTCCCGGTTTTGACCTGCACGCGACCGAGTTCGCGGCGAATGGCTTCGGCGACCATTCTCCGGCTGACTATCAACTGCATTCGGCGCTGGCAATCGAGTTCGTGCTGTCCTTCTGCTTTGTAATGGCGATCCTCAGGATTTCCCGTCGGCCCGACATGGAGCCGATTGCGCCGCTGGTAGTCGGCGCCTGCATGGCGCTCGTCTATCTGGTGTCGATCCCGGTCACCAACGGCTCCGTCAATCCCGCCCGCTCCACCGCCCAGGCGCTGTTCGTCGGAGATTGGGCGCTGGATCAACTCTGGCTGTTCTGGGCTGCGCCTCTATCGGGTGGCGTTGCTGCCGGCGCTCTGTTTTCGTTTCTGCACGATAAGCCCGACCACAATACCGCCGCGCTCGCAGACGGGCGAGGCGAAGTTGTCTGAGTGTTGCCGGGTGTCATTGTCATGTCTTCCGTCAATTTGCCGCCGGGCGTTGCGATGAGGCGCGCGCTTGAACGCGTGCGGCTCTGTCTGCTCGCATGGTTCCTGTTTGCCGCCGCCCAGACGGCAACGGCAGTCCAACTTTTCGACAATCGTTCGAACAGCCAGGCTGTTGCGGCTTTTCCCGCGAAACTGACTGTCGGCATTCTCGCCGGCGGCTGGATGCCGCTCGACGCACTGCAAGACGGCCGTCTCACCGGTATGAGTGTCGACTATTTGCGCGCACTCGTCGGGCCGAATGTCGTCATCGAAGCCAGGGCGTTTCCAGACGTGTCGCAATTGCTCGCCGCCGCATGCGCCGGAAACGTCGATCTGTTGACGAGCGTTGCGCGCACACCGGAGCGTGAGCGGTGCCTGAGTTTTACCGCACCGTATTTCCGCTCTTCGTCGTCGGCCGTAGTTCGCCGGGACGGCGACAGTTACGCGAGTCCCGCTCTGGTCGCCGGAGCTCGCATTGCGGTAGAAAAGGGCTTTGCGCTCGAGCGCGTGGTACGCGAGCGTTTTCCGCATGCACAGATCAGCGCGTTCGCCACGACGCACGCGGCACTCTCCGCCGTGGTCCGAGGCGACGCCGACGTCTATCTCGGCTTCACCCCGGCTGTGCAATACGCGTTGGCCACCGAGGAGTTTCGCGGCCTGCACGTCGCCTTCGAAGAGAGCAGCCGGGCCGCCAACCTGCGCTTTGCGGTGCCACGCGGTCACGCCGCATTGCGGGACCAGCTCGACGAGGCGCTCGCGTCGATGAACCCGGCCGACGACGCGGCGATTCGTGTGCGCTGGCTATCCGGCAACTTCGACGCGAAGCCCGTGCCCACCGCGCCGCGTCTCGTGCTGACGCCGCAAGAGCAGGCCTGGCTGCGTTCATTGCCGCCGTTGCAGATCGGTTTCGACAACGGCTGGTCGCCGTTCAGCTACGTCGACAGCTCCGGTCGGCCTGCCGGCATTGCCGCCGACTATCTGGCGTATCTGAGCCGCACACTCGGCGTCGTATTCAACCGCGCCCGCACGGCCGACTGGCCCGCCGCTATCGAAGCATTTCAGCGCGGCGAACTGGCCATTCTCGCCACGGCATCGATTCACGATCCACGACTCAAGGGGGCGCGGCATACCGTCGCCTACGAAAGCTATCCGCTGGTGATCGTCGGGCGTGAGGACGAGCCGGCGGCCAGATCGCTGAGCGATTTCGCGTCACGCCGCGTCGTCGTTTCTTCGCACGTCGCCGGTTCGATTCCGCTCGCGTTCGAACGAATTCCGGCAGACCACATTGTTGTCGCGCCCAGTCTCGATGACGCGTTCGAGATGGTCGCGGCCGGCGAGGCGGACGTTCTGGTGGGCAACGTGGCCGCTATCGACGTTCTGCTCAAGCAACGGTACGACGGCGTCCTGAAAATCCTCGGCACGGTTGGCGAATCCGACGCGCTCGACTTTGCCGTGCGCGCGGACCTGATGCCGCTTGCCGGGCTGATCGACCGCGCGTTGCTGGCCATGCCGCCCGCGGAAAAGCAGCGCATCCGGCAGAAGTGGGTCACCGGCAGTGCGCCGGAGTCCGGCATATGGAGCGTTACCGCGGTGCGTCTGCTGCCTTTGCTTATCGGTATCGGCGTCGCGCTGCTGATCACCCTGCGTGCCTATCTGCTGCTGCAACGGGAAGTCAGACTGCGCAAGAAAACCGAACTCGAACTCGAATTGCAACTGAATTTCCAGGAAACCATGATGAAGATGGTGCCGTATCCGCTTGTCGCCATGGACCTCGACGGCCGCTATATCGCCGTCAACGAGGCCTATGAGCAAGCCTGCGGAATGAGTCGCGAGGCGGTGATCGGACGAAACACCATGGACGTTCAGACATGGGGCGAGGCCAACAGCCGGATCCTGACCGACATGACTCGCGAGATGCTGAACGGCCGGGAGACCGCGCAACTGGAGTTGCAGTTCGAGCGCGGTGCGGGCAACGTGCGGCATGGCCTTTTCTGGGCCAGTGTCTGCCGCGGCAGCGACGGTCAACCGGTGTGCGTGCTCGGCACAGTGGTCGATATCACGGATATCCGGCGCGCCGAGATGCGCGCGCGCGAAACCGAACGGCGCCTCTTCGACGTGACGCGCTCGCTGCCGGCGGTGGTGTTTCAACTGCGCCGCACTTCGGACGGCGCGTATTCGTTTCCGTATATCGGCGGTGATACGCGCCATCTGCTCGGCGGGAAAGACGGCTCGTTGAGCAGCAGCGACCACGTCGATTTCCAGCGCGTGTGCGAGGAAGACAGGGCGTTCGTGCTGGCGGAGCTCGAACGCTCGGCTCTTTGCGAGACACCGGTGAACATGGAGTTCCGTTTCGAAGGCGACCAGGAGATCAAGTGGGCGCGCGCGGAACTGGTGCCGCGTCGGGAACCGGATGGCAGCGTCGTTTGGAGCGGCTACTGGGTGGACGCCAGCGTTGAGCACGCCCGCTCCGACGAGCTTGCGCGAGCCCGCGACCTCGCTGAGGCCGCAGCGCGTGCCAAAGACGACTTCTTCGCGATGATGAGCCATGAAATCCGCACGCCGATGAACGGAGTGCTCGGTCTCGTGGAGGTGCTGGAGCGCACGCCGCTCAACACGGACCAGGGTGAAATGCTCGGCATGATCCACGAATCGGCGGGCGCTTTGCTGCAGATCCTCGACGACTTGCTCGACTATTCGAAAATCGAAGCGGGTCGGTTGACGATCGAGGCCGAATCCATCGACATACGTGAGCTGGTGGACAACGCTGTTGGCCTGCTGGCTGGCCGGGCCCACGAGAAGGGTCTGAAAGTGCGCGTGGATATTGCGCCGGATGTTGCAGCCGCCCTGCGGGGCGATAGCGTCCGGTTGCGGCAGATTCTCTTCAATCTGCTTGGCAATGCCATCAAGTTTACGCCGCAAGGCGAGGTCGACGTGCGCGTGTCGGTGTTCGCAGAGGCCGATGACGTCCAGACGCTCGAAATGACTGTCGAGGACACCGGCATCGGTATCGCGCCGGAGGTGCAGAACAGGCTGTTCGAGCCGTTCGTGCAGGCGGAGTCGTCCACCACGCGCCGGTTCGGCGGTACGGGCCTTGGCTTGACGATCTGCCGCAAACTGATCGACCTCATGGGCGGTTCGCTGGCGTTGCACAGCGAACCGGGCCGCGGCACGCGCATGATCGTGCAACTGAGCATGGCTGTCGAGACTCAGCGTTATTCTGTCAACGGTTTGCGTGGCAAGCGCGGGCTCGTGGCAACCGGCGACGCACGCATTGCTCAGGCTCTGATGCACTTCGGCGAGGCGCTTGGACTCACGTTGCGCCGCGTGTCGCCCGACGCGCCCGAACTGCGCGATCGCGTCGCGTTGGCGGATCTGGATTTGCTGTTCGTGAACGAGGACGTGACGTTACCTGCGGGCGTGCGCCCGCGCACACGCGTTATCTGCCTGACCGAGAAGCCGAAGCCGACGGGCTACCGCATTCTCGACGACAACGTGCGCGTCAGCATCAACCCCATTTCATGGCGCGGCCTCGGTGCCGCGTGCGCCGCCGCGATGACAGGGCTGCCTTCGGTGCCGCGTTCGGCGGCCACGCCACGTGCGCCCGAGGGCGGCGCTCCGCCGCCGGACCGCGAGCGGGCAATCGCGAGTGGCCGGCTGATCCTTGTGGCGGAAGATCATCCGGTCAATCAGGAGTTGATCCGGCACCAGCTCGCGTTGCTGGGTTTCGCCTGCGACGTGACGAACGACGGAGCGGAAGCGCTGGCTGCATTGCAGCGCACGAGCTACGGTTGTCTGATCACGGACTGTCACATGCCGAACGTGTCGGGCTATGAACTCACGCGGCGTATCCGTGAAGGTGAAGAGGGGGGCGCGCATCGGTTACCCATTCTGGGTATCACGGCTAATACCGCACCCGAAGACCTGAATCTGTGTCGCGACGCCGGCATGGACGACAGCCTCGTGAAACCAACCCGGCTGGCCACGCTGCGCGACTATCTGAGCCGTTGGTTCGGCTCCGACAGCGCGGGGCACGCCGCGCCTTCGGAGGTCGCCGGAGCGCCGGTGCTTGCCACACCGGATGTTCAAGGTGGCGCCGACCCGTTCGTCCCGGTCGACCTGGGGCACATGACTCAACTGTGGGGTAGTGAATCGACCGTCAAGGCGTTGCTCGACTCGTTTGTGTCGTCGGTGCGCGAAGACGTGCAGTCCTTGTCGCCGTTGCTCGAGCGCGTCGGCTCCGAGCGCACGGAACTGGAGCGCGTGCGCGAGTGGCTTCATCGCGTGGCGGGGGCGGCGAGCGTCCTGCAATATCCGCCGCTGCTCATGGCGCTTGAAGATTACCGTCGCGAAATCAATGTCAAGCCGCCGGAACGTGTGCGCAATGACGGGATAGTTTTAATCAACAAGTGCAACGCCATGCTGGACGGAATCGAACAGCAGGCCGCATTGCTCGTATAACGGTTCGCCGTTCGTCGACTGTTCGAAAGACGAGCCGCATCTATTCCGCATAAATATGACCGCTTCGCAGCGGAGCGGTCCAATGTGGACGCGAACGAGAGGTTCAAACGAAAAAAACGCGGCCGAAGCCGCGTTAAAGATTTGGAGACATCCTTCGATGAAGGAGTCACTTCTCGCAGTCGGAAGCATAACCGGGATAGTGCGATTGATTCATTACGAAATCCACAATTAACTGTT
>Ga0255336_102229_pt1 | contig 10386 bp, 8 predicted proteins | sample MeOH1_35cm_T3_17_FD_189102 | JGI IMG/M metagenome (GOLD analysis project Ga0255336, IMG submission 189102) | Sandy soil microbial communities from University of British Columbia, Vancouver, Canada - MeOH1_35cm_T3_179 | ecosystem: Engineered > Artificial ecosystem > Sand microcosm > Unclassified ...
GAGATCGTGGCCGGGATCATCGCCAATCCGACATCCTATGCCGGCCAAACGATCACGCTACATGGCCCGGTCGAATACAGCCATGAAGATCTGGCTGCCGAAGTCGGCCGTGTCCTCGGCAAGAACCTGCCCTACGAACATGTCACGGTCTCGACCTTCCTTGAGTTGCTCGGCCTCCAGGATCAGCAAGCGATACGGCGGCATTTCGAGGCCGTGACGATCGACCAGCAGGAGGGCCTGCTTGCCGGAACCGACAGCATCGGCACCGCCATCATTGGCCGACCGCTGACCACGGTCGAGGAATTCATCAAGGCGAACTGGTCGAAGTTCGTCCCGGAGCAGCCCCTAGTCCCGGCTAAAAATGAGCGGCGTGCGGACCATCGGGTCCTGCAGCCGGTCCAGTAGCGGAGACCAAAAGAGCATCGGACCAGGATATATCTCAGAAAAAAGCGCCGGCAGCCGGCCAAGCCCCAACGTCACCTGGTAGCATGGCCGGCGCCATCCTCGCTCTCATGTATGGGCGTACCAGAAGGCTCGCGCCGTCAGCAGCACGGCCCAGGCCAGCATCCCCCGGCGCAGGAAAGTGGGCGAGACGATATTGGCGAATTTGACGCTGAGATAGCCGCCGACCGCCGTTCCTACCATCACCGTCAGGGCTGCCGGCCATTGGATCGTGCCGGCCCAGGCATAGACGACGATGCCGACCACTGTATTGGCGGCGATCAGCAGGTTCTTGATGCCATTGGCGCGGCGCAGATTGAAATTGCCGAAAATCGAATAGGCCGCCAGCAACACGATCCCCATGCCAAGGCCGAAATAGCCGCCATAGACGCAAAGCAGGAATTCGACCAGGGCCAGCACCGCCGGATGCTGGTGGAAACCATGCTGACCGAAGCCCTTCATCAGGACATGGCGCATCAGCGGCGCGCCGCCGAACAACAGCGTCGCCGCCAGCAGCAGCCAGGGCATGGCGCGCTCGAAAGCATCGGCGCCGAAATGGATCAGGAGATAGGAACCGATCAGGCCGCCCACCGTGGCGATGGCCGCGCGCCGCGGCACCTGGGCGGTGGCGAGATCGACATCGCGGCGGGCGGCAATGACGCCGACCAGATTGGCGGGGAACAAAGCCACGAACAGCGAGGCATTGGCGACCATCGGCGTGAGGCCGGTGCCGATCAGCAGCGGAAAGAGTAGAAAGGCGGCCCCGCCCGCCAGGCTGTTGATGAAGCCGGACAGAACCCCGCCGCCCACCAGCAGCAAATTCGGTAATAAAAGAGTCATCACACCAATTCCGGCCGCGGCGCGCCTGCTTCCGTTGACCGGTCCTTGCCCCGGTCATCGACGGCGATCGCATACGCCAAACCCGCTGCCCGCTTCCCCGAACGGTTGACCAGCCATCCCAAGTGACGGCTGCCGCAGCGAGATTAAGCCGAGAAATGCATTGGATACATCTGCAGAAAACGAGGGGCGAGCCGGCGGTTGATGGAAAGACGGCAAACTCTATCGGAAATGATCGGATCGACAGAAAGCCCCCTCTCCCCATGCCGACGAATGTCGGCCTACGCCGACCGGCGGGGGAGGGTCAGGGTGAGAGGGGCTCCGGTTCAACAAACACGTTGCCGGAATTGAGAGCAAAGCAGACTCGGACATTGTCGAGCCAGCCCGGGCGACAGGGATAAAGAGGCGCTGCACCCCGATTGAAATCTCAATTCACCGCCTTCGCCGCCCGTGCTGCTTCCTGTTGTGCCGCAAAGTCAGCGTCCTGTTTGCGGCATTGCTGCACCAGCGGGCGGGCGTTGAAGCGCTCGAGATAGCGCAGGATGACCGGGTCTTCCGGCACCAGTTTGAAGCCGACGGTCCACGTCAATGCATTGCCCCAGAGCACATCGGCGACGGTGAAGCGCTCGCCGAGGAACCAGGGCCCGGCCCTAAGCTGGTCGACCAGCACCCGCAGCATCGTGTCGTAATCGCCATAGCCGGCACTCGTCGGCGGCGCCGGATCGCGCTTCAGCGCCTTGTCCAGCAAGGCCGGTTCGAAACAGCCAGCATAGAAGGCCATCCAGCGCAGATAGGGCCCGCGCAGGGCTTCGCCGATCTGTGGAGCCAAGCCGGTCTCGGCATAGAGATCGCCGAGATAAAGGAAGACCGCCACCTGTTCGGTGACGAGTTCGCCCTGATGGCGGATCGCCGGCACCTTGCCCATGGGATTGATGGCGAGATAAGCCGGCTGCCGCGTCTCGCCACCGCGCATGTCGAGCAGGTGCAGATCATAGTCGGCGCCAAGTTCCTGCAGCAGCATCAGCGTGCCGCCGGAACGCGATTGCGGCGCATGATAGAAATCGATCCGACGGTTCATCACCGGCCTCCCACAGTTTGGTCTTATCATTATGGCTCACTCGGAACAAAATAAGAACCAAAGACGGCCCGCGGGGCAAGTCATGAACGCGTGATGCGGCGGGTCCCTGCTAATCTGCTGACACTCTCCTGCCAAAACCGAGAAAGCCTTGTCTCATGAGCCCGATTTTCCAGCAGCCGCATCACATCTGTATCGTCGTGCCGGATATCGCTGCCGCCATCCGCACGTATGAAAGCGTCGGTATCGGCCCCTGGCGTGATTACCCGCCGCTCAGCGAATATACCGAGCTGGAGATGCCGAACGAGGCCGACGTCATCCTGGAGGTCTGCAAGGTAAAAACCGTGTAGACTGCCACGCGCAGCCGCCGGCGTTGGGAAACAAAAAAAGACGGGCGGCCGACAGGGGAGGATCATCATGGCGGTCAGCAGCGATTTCGTGCGACAAATTTTCGCCGGCCTGGAACGGGGCGACGGCGCATCCTTTTTCGCCCATGTGGCCGATAACGTTGATTGGACGGTGATGGGCACGCATCCCCTGGCCGGCCACTATCATTCCAAGGCCGATTTCATCGCCGGTACCTTCGCCAAGCTCGGCAAGGTGCTGCCGAATGGCGCCGAGCTTCATGTCGATCATCTGCTGGTCGCCGGCGATACCGCCGTGGTGGAACTGCATTCCGAGGCCACCGCCAAGAACGGTTTCCGCTTCGACAACAGATATTGCTGGGTCGTCGTCTTCCGCGACAATGTCATCGTCGAGGTGCGCGCCTATCTCGATTCGGCCAAGGTGACACTGCTCTTCATGCAAAATCCGATTCACGGATAACACGCAGCGCACCGCGCTTGATCTCCGCCCCGCTGCTCGGCGACAATGCGGGTATCATGGATCACCCGCTGTTGCAGATCGATCAGCTCCTGCTTGCTCCACCGGCCCGCAAGCCTGCGCGCGGGACTGGCACAAGCCTTCCGCATCCCCTGTCGCTGGATTTCGCCATCGGCCAGTTTCACCTGCTGGCGGGCGAGAACCTGACACCTTTGGCGCAGTTGCTGCGGGTGATCGCCGGGTATGATCCCCCGGCGCAGGGGCGGCTGGTCATGCGCGGCCAGCCTTTGTCAGGTATCCCGCTCGGCGCCCGCGGCATCGCCACGCTGATGCCCGATCCGCGGCTCTTTCCCCAACTCACCATCGGCCGCAACATCCTCTTTCCCTTGAGCGGCGACCGGCGCATCGGCGATACCGCGACGGCGGTCGCGGGCGCCGCGTTGCGCGTGGGTCTCTCGGCTGCGGCCCTCGACCGCTATCCCGATCAACTCGACCAGGTGACGCAATTGCGCGCCGCCTTGGCGCGGGCGCTCGCCTTGGGGCCGAGCCTGCTGCTGCTGACCGATCCCCTGCGCGACCTGCCGGCCGGTGACGCCGCCAGCCTGCTGCAGGACCTGCGCCGGCTGCAGCGCGAATTGAGCCTGACGGTGATCTGCGCCACCGACCGCCTGCCCGCCTGGGCCGCCGTCGCCGATCGCGTCACCCTGATCGAAACAGCGGGCGGCGTGCTCGGCGGCGTCATCCAGAGCGGCAGCGCGGAAGAAATCTATCTCAGGCCGGAAAGCCGCATTGCCGCCCGTCTCTCCGGCGCAGTCAATTTGTTGCCGGTGGAGATCATCGCCTGGGAGGGCGAGACACTATCCTGCCGCAGCCCCTTGATCGATCCGCAGGATTTCAGCCTGCCGCAGCGCCAGGTCGCGGCCTCGTTGTGGCGTACGCTGGCGACGCCGGTGCCGGGTGCAGGCATGATTACGGAAGCGAGCTTGTTGGTGCGGCCGAGCCTGTTGCGGCCCGGCCTCGGCATCCGGCGCCAGGATTTCCGCCTCGACGGGCGCATCCAGGATCGTTTCAGCGATGGCACGACCGTGGTGCTGCAGGTACGCGTGCCCGGTCTCGCCACCGCCGTGGTCGCGACCTTGCCGGCGCCCGCCCCCTTCCCGCTGGAACAGGGCATGGCGGTCAATCTCGGCTGGAATCGCGGTGAGATGCGCCTGCTCCCCAGTGACACGACACGCAACGACACGACACCGCCCGATCCGAACAAAGCCGGCTGAGAGACCCGCATCCGATGGACCGAGCCCGCTTGCACCAACCTGCGACATCGACCCGGCCGGGATCAACCGCACCGGCGACACTCTGGCAGCCGCGTCTCGCCTTGCTGGGGGCCATCATGCTGGCGCTGCTGTTCATCCTGCCGCTGCTGCTGACCCTTTTCCTCAGCACCCAGGAGACGCCCGCCGCCGATCCTTTTGCCGGCCCCTTCGGCCTCACAAGCTGGCGTGATTTCGTCATCGACCCGGACATTCAGGTGCTGCTCCTGCGGTCGCTCGGCCTCGCCGCCCTGGTCGGCATGGCGGCGAGCCTGCTGGCACTCGCTCCCGCTTATCTGGTCGCGGTGATCGGCGGCGCCTGGCGCCAGATCGCCCTGACCCTCTGCCTCCTCGTCCTGCTCGGCGATCAGGTCACCACCGCCATGGGCTGGTCGGAGATCGGCCGGCAAGCGGCGCGCTGGCTGTTCGATGCCGCACCGGGCTCCGGGCGCGATCTCCTGGCCGATCTGATGACGCTGTGCGCCGAAACCCAACGCGCCCTGCCGCTTGCCATCCTGTGCCAGAGCTGGGCCATGCGGCGGCATGATCCCGCCTTGATCGAAGCCGGCCTCGAATGCGGCGCCGATCATTTCCGCCTGCTGCGCTGGGCGGTCTGGCCCCGCCTGCAACCGGGCCTCGTCCTCGGCTTCTGCTGCGCCTTTGCGCTCAGCTTCGGTGCCGCCCTGGAACCCGCCTTGCTCAATACCGGCGCCTTGTCCTGGGGCGAAAGCCTGCGCCAGGCGATCGATATCGACGACAATTGGCCGGCGGCGGCGCGCTTCACCGTGCTGGGATGCCTGGTACTGGCAGCATTGCTGGCTGGCGCGGCTGCCAGCCTCGCCCGGCTTGCACACCGGCCGCAGCCACGTGTGTCACCTGATCCTCGTTTGCATCAGGCCTATCGGCTCGGCCCGCAGGATCCCGTGGCGATCCTATCGATCTTCGCCCTCGTCTTCCTTGCCTTGCCGCTGCTGTGGATGCTGGTCCTGTCGCTGCGTTATCTCTTCATCATCGCCGTCACCGCCGGCCCGCACCTTTTCCTGGAGGCGATCGGCGACGATCCGCGCCTGCTGCCCTCCTTGATTCCAAGCCTGGTCAGCGCCTTGATCGCGGCCTTGCTGGCAAGCAGTGGCGGCATCGGCCTCGCGGCCCTTTGGCGCCGCTGGCTGAAACCGGAACAGGTTGCCTGGCATCACTGGCTGCTGGTCCTCTTGGGCGCTTCGCCCTTCATCATGCCAAGCCTGTTCCTCAGCACCACCCATCTCACGGCGCAACTCTTCCTCGCCACCTATCTGCCGAACGGACTCGGCATCCTCGCCGTCGCCCTCGGCGACGCGGTGCGAGCAATGCCGCTGGCGGCACTCGTCACACTGATCTTCTGGCAGCGCCTGCCGCACGATCTCGACGAGACGGCGGTGGAATTCCTGCTGCCGGCCGATCGCCTGCGGTGGCTGATCATCGCCCCCGGCCTGCGTTCCGCCTGGGCGATCGCGCTCGCAATATCGGCCTTGCTGTCGCTGAGCGATTTCCAGCTCGCCAATGCGCTCTCCGGCGACCGGCCGATGCTGGGCCCGAGTCTGCTGGCCGGCATCGCCACGCAAAGATCGCCGATCTATCTTGCACTCATCGGGCCGCTGCTCGTCTTGACGGCCTGGATCTGCCATCTGATCCTCAGGCGCCTGGATCGCCGTATTCCCATCCGTGCCCCACAGGGAAGCGCCGGCGGATTCAGCATGAACATCACAGCGAGGAAGACCTGATGTCCGCCGATCTCGATCTCTGCTACATGCCGGCTACCGAACAGGCCGCCCGCATCCGCACCGGCCGCCTGTCCCCGGTGGAGCTGATCGACAACGCGCTCGCGCGGATCGATGAGGTCAATCCCAAGCTCAACGGTTTCTGCTTCGTCTATCCTGAAGAGGCGCGTCAGATCGCCAAAGAGCGTGAAGCGGAAGCGAAAGCCGGCAAATTGCGCGGGCCGCTGCATGGCGTTCCCTTCGCCATCAAGGACCTGACGCCGACCAAGGGCAAGCGTACGACGCTCGGCTCCTTCGCCTATGAACACAATGTGCCGGATCACGATGCGCCGATCGTCGAAGCCTTGACCAAAGCGGGTGGCATCCTGATCGGCAAGACGACGACCCCGGAATTCGCCTATTCCAGTTTCACCGAAAGCCCGCTCTGGGGCATCTCGCGCAATCCCTGGGACCCCGGTCGCACGCCGGGCGGTTCCTCGGGCGGGGCCGGCATCGCCGTCGCCACCGGCTGCGTGCCGCTGGCGGAAGGCTCCGACATGGGCGGCTCGGTGCGCATTCCGGCGAGCTTCTGCGGCACCGTCGGCTACAAGCCAAGCTTCGGCCGCATCCCCTTCACCATCCTGCCCAGCCAGTTCGACCAGTTCTCGCATTTCGGCCCGCTCACCCGCACGGTCGCCGACACCGCCTTGTTCCTGCAGGTGACGCAGGGGCCAGATGAGCGCGACATTCAGTCGTTGAAGCCGGCGCTCGATTTCAGCCAGAAGCCCAATCTCGACCTCAAGGGTTTGCACCTCGCTTTGTGCCTCGATTTCTCCGACCGCGTCTGGCATCCGGAAGTGGAAGCCGCCGTGCGCCAATCGGCCGAGACGTTGCGCGCAGCCGGCGCCAAGATCGAGGAAGTCAGCATGAGCAAGCGCTGGGGCATCGATCTCGACGAGGCCTGGGCGAAGCACTGGGCAGTCTATCTCGCCACCTTCTTCCATCACGTGCTGCCGCAGTATCGCGCCAAGATGGATCCGCGCGTGGTCGACTACATCGATCGCGGCCTCGCCATGTCGGCGGTCGAATTCAAGACGCTGGAGATTCAGCGTACCGAGGCCTGGAACGAATTGTCACCGATCCTTGCCCGCTGCGATGCCTTCCTCTGCCCCACCATGGCGCAGCCGGCCGCGCGGGTGGGACGCGCCGATACCGAGTTCTGGCAGCTCGACGCGCAAGGCAAATATCGTTGCCTCGACGTCACCTCGGTCTTTAATTTCGTCAGCCAGTGCCCGGCCTTGTCGGTGCCCTGCGGCTGGGCAACAGAACCGGCGACGCCGTCCGGCGCCGGCCTCCCCATCGGCCTACAGATCGTCGGCCGCCGCTTCGAGGATTTGACACCGCTCCGCATCGCCGCCGCCCTCGAACAGCGCCAGCCCTGGGCGCAGATGCGGCCGCCGGTTTAACCGACATATACATATTCGATAGCCCAACGAAAAACCCCTCCCCAGTCGGGGAGGGGTTCATCTTGAGTGCGGATAAAGCGCGAACCGGCCGGTGTCCCGGCTGCGCCGCAACCCGGGTTACCTCTTCTTGGCTGCCTTCTTGGCGGTTTTCTTCTTCGCCGCCTTCTTGGCTACCTTCTTCACAGCCTTCTTGGCCGCTTTCTTCGCTACCTTCTTGGCGCCTTTCTTCTTGGCGGCGGGTTTCTTCGCAGCCTTCTTGGCGCCTTTCTTGGCAGCAGGTTTCTTGGCCGCCTTCTTCACGGCCTTCTTAGCCGCTTTCTTCGCGGCCTTTTTGGCAGCGGGTTTCTTGGCGGCTTTCTTCTTGGCTGATTTCTTCTTCGCGGCCGGCTTCTTGGCAGCAGCGGACACAGCCGGAACGACGGGCGCCGCTGTCACGGCCGGCGCTGCCGCCGGAGCGGCAGGGGCTGCCGGGGCCGGTGTTGCGGCTGTCGGCTCAGTCGGCTGATCTGGTGTATCGGGCATGATAATGACGAACCTCCCTATAGGCATTGGCTTTGCATTGGCGATGAACCGTCCCCCGGTCCATCCGATCCACGTCCCCACCCTCAACTGCATCCGTGATGCGGCACGCCTGCATCGCACCGGGATTCGTCTGGTTCCTGGACGCTCACTCACAGCGGTCCTCGGTTCTTACGGAAACATCGCCGCGCTGATCGCCGGCAAGGCATCCCCGTTGACCCGATGGCGCGGCGATTGTGTCCCACCGCCGGTACGCCGCTTCCTCCCCTCGCTCTTCCGACCGGCGTAACGATGTGATCGTCGATTCCGTATCATGGAGCGGCGGCATTCTGCCACAATCCAGGGCACTTGTCGCAGCGAGTTATGCGAGCGGTGTCAAAAATCGCCCCATGAGTGCTAACGAGGGGTCATCGCCAAGAACTGGCGATGGCGACGGCGGAGGAAAGCCGGATGGTCGTTCATGGTAGGAAGCCGACCCGCCACCCCGCACATCAGCACCGCTGTTTCGCCAGCCCCGCCCCGGCAATCCGTCGATTGCCTAGCCGGTTGCACGGGCTGCATGGCGCCATCGCTTGCCTCCCCCTGCGCCCTGGGCTAGCAAGAAGCATCCAATTCAGCCACCAGGGAAGCGGCGACGCCATGAGCACCAGCACTACTTCGACCCGGGACAACCTCCGCACCGGTGGCCAGGTCCTGATCGACCAATTGGCCATCCACGGCGTGGAAATGGCCTTCTGCGTGCCGGGCGAAAGCTATCTCGCCGCCCTCGACGCCTTCTACGACAAGCGCGACCAGATGCAGCTGGTGGTCTGCCGCCAGGAAGGTGGTGCTGCCTATATGGCCGAGGCCTATGGCAAACTGACCGGCAAGCCCGGTATCTGCTTCGTCACCCGCGGCCCCGGCGCCACCAATGCCGCTGTCGGCGTGCATACCGCCTTCCAGGATTCGACCCCCATGATCCTCTTCATCGGCCAGGTCGCCCGCGACCAGGTCGAGCGCGAGGCCTTCCAGGAGATCGACTTCCGCCGCATGTATGGCCAGATGGCGAAATGGGTGGCGCAGATCGACGATGCCAGCCGGATTCCCGAATATGTCAGCCAGGCCTTCCACCGCGCGGTCAATGGCCGCCCCGGCCCGGTCGTGCTGGCCCTGCCGGAAGACATGCTGACCGACCGCGTCGCCATCGCCGATGCCGGCCCCTACCGGGTCAGCCGCGGCGCCCCCAGTGCCGAGCAGATGGGCGATCTCAAGGAGCGGCTCGCCAAGGCCAAGCGCCCGCTGATGATCATCGGCGGTGGTGGCTGGGATTTCGCCGCGGTGCGCGATATCCGCGCCTTCGCCGAAGCCGCCAACCTGCCGGTCGGCTGCTCCTTCCGCTGCCAGGATCTCTATGACAACAGCCTGCCGAATTATGTCGGCGATGTCGGCATCGGTATCAATCCGAAGCTCGCCGACCGGGTCAAGAACAGCGACTGCCTGATCGTCGTCGGCCCGCGCCTCGGTGAGATGACGACCTCGGGCTATACGCTGGTCAATATTCCCGTGCCGCATCAGCCGCTGGTCCATGTCCATGCCGACCCGGAAGAACTCGGCCGGGTCTACCAGGCGGTGCTGCCGATCAATAGCGGCATGGCGCAATTCGCCCATATGGCCGCAGCACTCGGCAAGATCGATCATCGTGCCTGGGACGACTGGACCGCCAGCGCCCGCGCCGATTACATCGAGAACATGAAGCACGTTCCGGTGCCGGGTGCCGTGCAGATGGGCGACATCATGCAGTATCTGCGCGGCCATCTGCCGGACGACACCATCATCACCAATGGTGCGGGCAATTACGCCACCTGGGCACATCGCTTCTATCAGTACAAGACCTTCCGTACCCAGCTCGCCCCCACCAACGGCTCGATGGGCTATGGCGTGCCGGCGGCCGTCGCCGCCAAGCTGGCGGCACCCAAGCGCACCGTCGTTTCCTTCAATGGCGATGGCTGCTTCATGATGAACGGCCAGGAACTGGCGACCGCCGTGCAATACGGTGCCAATGTCATTTTCCTCGTCATCAATAACGGCATGTACGGCACCATCCGCATGCACCAGGAAAAGACCTATCCGGCCCGCGTCTCGGGCACCGACCTGCACAATCCGGATTTCGCCGATTTGGCGCGCGCTTACGGCGCCCATGG
>Ga0255336_102230_pt1 | contig 10386 bp, 8 predicted proteins | sample MeOH1_35cm_T3_17_FD_189102 | JGI IMG/M metagenome (GOLD analysis project Ga0255336, IMG submission 189102) | Sandy soil microbial communities from University of British Columbia, Vancouver, Canada - MeOH1_35cm_T3_179 | ecosystem: Engineered > Artificial ecosystem > Sand microcosm > Unclassified ...
CGTGCTCGAAATGCTGTTGCTGCGTCATGGTCGCGTGGTCAGCAAAGCCCAGTTGCAAGATCACCTGACGCACTTCGGCGGCGATCTCGGCGACACCGCCATCGAAGTGTACGTGCACCGGGTACGCAAAAAACTCGAAAACTGCCGCGTGGAAATCGTGACGGTGCGAGGTTTTGGCTACTTGCTGCAGGAAATCCGGCAGGCCGCGTAAAGCGGTTTGGCGACGGCTTAACCAGCCTGACGAGCGGTCACCCAGCACCTTGCGATTCCCTCCCCGGCGCACGCCCGACGAACGTTTCGACCGCGCCGACTGGCTGCATCTGGCGCAGACGGCGACCACGTCTGCGCGCGTGCCTCCCAGCCTGCGGCGCTCGCTGCTGCGTCGCCTTGCCGCGCCGCTGTCGCTGCTCGCGCTGATGAGCGGATTGATGGCGTACTGGCTCGCCTGGCAATACACGCAGCATGTGGTCGACCGCTCGCTCGCCGATCTCGCCACGGCTATCTCGAAGCAGATCCAGCTCGCTGGCGTCGACGCGCCGTTGACCGTGCCGCCGCTCGCCCGCGCGATGTTTTCCGATCCCGTCGAACAACTGATCTACCGCATCAGTGACGGTGAAAACGAAATCGCCGGCGAACCCGATCTGCCGCTGATCGGCACGAACGTGCGCCGGATTCATTACGCCTACGTCTTCGAGACCAACTACCAGGGCACGAGCGTGCGCGCGGCGCAGGTGCGCGTCGATCAGTTGCACGGCAATCCAATCGTGGTGGAAGTGGCGCAGCGCGTGGGCTCGCGCTACAGGATCGCCGTCGAGTTCATGGTCGCGATCATGATGCCGCTGCTGCTGCTGCTGCTCGCGGGCTGGGTGATCGTGTGGCGCGTCGTGAACCAGCAACTTAACCCGCTCACCGATCTCGCCGATACCCTCAACCGGCAGACCCACATGTCGCTGGAACCGGTCGACGAATCCTTCGTTCCCATCGAAATCCGTCCGCTGACGAGCGCGATGAACGCCCTGCTCGAGCGCCTGAAGACGGCGCTCGACGGACAGCGCAAATTTATTGCCGATGCCGCGCATCAGTTGCGCACGCCGCTCACCGCCGTGAAGCTGCACGCCGAGCAGGCGGCGAGCGCGAAGGATCCGGTGAAGGTGCTAGAAGCGGTGAAGGAGCTGCGGGCATCGGCCGATCGGGCTGTGCGATTGTCGAACCAGTTGCTCTCGCTCGCGCGCGCCGAGCCAGGTGAACAGGCCGCGCGTTTCACCGATTTCGATTACGCCGCGCTGGCCTTCGAAACCGGCGCCGAATGGGTGCCGCGCGCGCTGGCCGCGGGTGTCGACATGGGCTTCCAGCGTCTCGACGACCCCGACAACGAACATCCCCTGATCGTGCGCGGCAATCTCGTGCTGGTGCGCGAGGTGATCGGCAATCTCATCGATAACGCCCTGAAATACGTGCCCACGTCGCGAGTCGAAGGGGCACGCGTGACGGTCACGGTGACGCAAACCGTCGATGAAAATGGCCGCAAGATGGGCGAAATCGTGGTGGAAGATAACGGTCCGGGCGTACTACAGGAACAGCAGCAGGATCTCTTCAAGCGCTTCTTCCGCGGCGATGGCCACGGCGTGGAAGGCGGCGCCGGACTGGGCCTCGCGATCGTCCACGACATCATGGCGCTGCACAACGGCAGCGTGCATTACGAGGATGCTCCAGCGCCCGAAGGCGGCGCGCGTTTCATCGTGCGGATGCCTTTGAAACCGGCATAGAAAAACGCCACGGGGAAGACTTGCCGTGGCGTTTTTTTTCTTCAGTACGAAAGCCCTACTTTTTCTTCTTCAGCGCCAGCATCGTGCCGCGGCACTTTTTGGCGCCGCAACGGCACTCGTATTCCTTCTTGAGCTTCTTCGTGAGGCGACCGTCGATGACGAGACCGTAGTCGTAGTACAGTTCTTCATCGGTTTTGATCGCACGCAGCGCGTGGATGAACACGCGCCCTTCCTTCTCTTCAGCTTCGCAATTCGGCGCGCACGAGTGGTTGATGTAGCGCGCACTATTGCCATCGACTTTGCCGTCGATCACCTTGCCGTTTTCGAGCGCGAAATAGAACGTGTGGTTCGGCTCGTCCGGGTTGTGCGGATGACGGCGCAACGCCTCTTTCCACGAAATGCGTTCGCCCTTGTACTCGATAAGCCGCTCGCCTTTGGCGAGCGGCATCGCGGCGAAAACGCCCTTGCCGTGTATGCCCGAACGGCGGACGGCGACCCTCCGTGAACTCATCGAATGAATCCTTTAAAACGAATCGGTTTGGCTTGGCAGACGCTTGAACTTCGCCCCGTCCCGGTTTCACGCGAACGGTGACGAACCGGAACGTGGATTAAAAAAACGCGGCGGCCTGAATGCGAGGCGCCGCCGCGTTGCTGTCCTTCGTTTTGCTGCCTGCACGGTTGAAACCACGCAGGCGAACATCGGCATCGTACACGTTAGGCGCGCACGAATTCAACCGCTCTCTTTATTCATGCTGCGTGTTTCAGCGCTGGCCGAAAGAGATATCGCCGAACAACGCTTTTTGGTCACGCGGCTGCGAGCGCCAGTATTGCGGCGGCGCTTCGACAGTCGCACCAAGCTGCGCGGCCGCGTGCCACGGCCAGCGCGGATTGTAGAGCAGCGCACGCGCCAGCGCGACCATATCCGCCTGAGCGGACTCAATGATCTCTTCGGCATGCTGCGGGTCGGTGATCAGGCCGACGCCCATCGTGTTCACGCCCGTTGCTTCCTTGATGGCTTTGGCAAACGGCAGTTGATAACCCGGTGACAGCGGGATTTTTTGCAACGGCGATACGCCGCCCGACGAGACATCGATCCAGTCCACCTTGTGTTTCTGCAACTCCTTCACGAACGCGATGGTCTGCTCGAGATCCCAGCCGCCCTCCACCCAGTCCGATGCCGACACACGCAAGCCGACCGGTTTATCGGCGGGGAAAGCGGCGCGCACGGCGTCAAACACTTCGAGCGGAAAACGCATCCGATTTTCGAGCGAACCGCCGTATTCGTCGGTGCGCTGGTTTGCCAGCGGCGAAAGAAACTGATGCAGCAGATAACCGTGGGCGGCATGCACTTCGAGCCCATCCAAGCCCAAGCGCGCTGCGCGTTTCGCCGTTGCCACGAAGGCTTCACGCACGCGGATCAGACCGGCTGCATCGAGTGCGAGCGGCGGCGTTTCATCCTCTTTATGCGGAATCGCCGACGGTGCCGAGGGCATCCAGCCGCCTTCTGACACAGAAATCAACTGACCACCTTCCCACGGCACCGCGCTCGACGCTTTACGGCCTGCATGGCCGAGTTGCATCGTGATGGCAATGTGCGAATACTTCCGGATTGCGTCAATGACCGGTTTGAGCGCGGCTTCAGTCGCATCGTCCCAGAGGCCAAGATCGCCGGGCGTGATGCGGCCATCGGGTTCCACTGCGGTGGCTTCGAGGCAGAGCATGCCGGCACCGCAGAGCGCGAGGTGTCCGAGGTGGATCATGTGCCAGGCGGTGGCTTCGCCGCGTTCGGCTGAGTACTGACACATCGGCGAGACGACGATGCGGTTCGGAATCGTCACGCCCCGCAGCGTGAATGGCGAAAACAGAGCGCTCATGGGAGAGTTTCCGAGGGAGGGAAAAGGGCGTTTTAGAATAGCACTTCGGTTTTTTCCCTGCTGATAGCGAGCGCCATTGCCCCACCGATAACATCAACGCCCTACTTCTCGCCCTCTGGCGGATTCAATCTCAACGCCCAGGACTCGACCTTGCCGGTATCGAGACGCTTCGCCGCGGTACTTCGCCATGACGGCGTCAATGCCTCGAGCATCGTCATCTTTTCAAGCGAAGGCTGATCGTCACGATCGACGTAAAGCACCCGTAACAGACGTTCGACGCTCCATTCGGGATGCGGTCGCGCGAGCCGCTCCATGACATCGCCCGCGCCCATTTCACCGGGTTCCAGCACGCGGTAATACCAGCCGGTACGGCGCGTGTCCTGCACGCGCCGCGACATGTCATCGCGGGAAAAATGGAGGTTGAGTTTCCAGCACGGCTGGCGCGGCTGCGACACCTGCACGATCACCGTGCCCAGACGATACACATCGCCGACACAAACATCGGCTTCATTCAAGCCGCGAGTCGAGATGTTTTCGCCGAATGCGCCGGGGGCATCGAAGCGCGTCAAACCCGTTGATGATTCGGGCCATTCGTCGCACCAGACGGCGTAGTGGTCGCGGCTGTAGTGATGCAGCGCTTTCTCAGGGCCACCGTGATGCTTGCGCTCGAATTGGTGGTCGCCTTCCATGCCGGTTTCGCCGACATGAACCCGCACCGCCACCGGCACCGGCACCTTGTGAATCGCGCTGTATTTGCCCTGCGTGCCAAGCGGTGCGACTGCGCCTGCAAGGACGGCATCGATAACAGGATTCATGGTGCGTTACCTCATGGTGCGTTACCTTCTGCGCTTTCTCTAAACCTTTATTTAGCCGGCTCGAAACGGTCGAGCCATTCGCCAAACATCTTGCGCGCGGCACGCTCGAGCGCAGGGCCATGCTTGAGCGTATCGGCGCGTAAGCTCGGAACGTCAGTGCCGCTTTGCGCCACGTCGCCAGGGTACGCGACCAGCCAGCTTTCAAACCGGTCGACGAGAACTTCGGGGTGGCATTGCAGGCCTAGAACGTGATCGCCCCAACTGAAAGCCTGATTCTCGCAAAGGTCTGTGGACGCCAACCGCGTGGCGCCATCGGGGAGATCGAAGGTATCGCCGTGCCAGTGAAGAACCGGCGTCGGCTGACCATCGACTTCAAAATGCCGCAACGCCGACGCCCGTCCCGCCTCGGTCAGCGTCAGCGCCTTCCATCCAAGTTCCTTTTGCGCCGCCGGATAAACCTTCGCACCCAGCGCCCGGGCAATCAACTGCGCACCCAAGCAGATGCCGATAGTCGGCAACCCGGCCGCAATGCGCTTTTCCAGCATCGCCAGCAACGGATTCAGATGGGGAAACAGCGCGTCGTCATATGCGCCGATCGGGCCGCCGAGGACGACCATCAATGAAGTGTCGAGTGGATTGGGAGCGTCGATGCGGGCACGGCCCACGTCGAGATAACGCACCAGCTGGCCACGATCGCCCAGCACCAGTTCCAGACTGCCGAGATCTTCGAAATAGACGTGGCGTATCGCCAGGACTTCACGTTTCATCGGCGGTCATCCCAAGATAGCCGGCAAGCTGAGCTCGGAGCGCGGCATCACGCGGCGCACGGAAGGAAAGAGGCACGGTCGAGCAGCCAGCACGCCGCCAACGGGCGCGCGGCTCGAATAGTCTAACCGACACTCGCGTGCTTCGCGTTCAGCGCGCGAAGCACGAGTGGCGAGGCAGGCGGCTTACGCAGCGGCGCTTACGCGACCTGCGCAAAAATCTTCCAGTTCTTCTTCTGCTTGGAAAGATCGCCTTCTTCGTATACCGAACAATCGAGGCGCAGGTCGGTATCGGCCATGTCGATGTTCAGCAACGCGCAGTGATGCGGCGTTTTCTTGGGGTTCTTGCTCGCTTCGAGGTGCGTGCAGCTCAGGCACATGCGATGCGGCGGAATCTGCTGCACCACTTCGAGCTGTCGAATGGTCTTGAGCAGGCTGCGGTACAACTGCGTCTGCTCATCGGCTTTCAACGTGCCGACGGCCTTCGACAAAAACTCCGGCCAGACCAGCGCCTTCTTCGCCGCTGTGCGTCCGCGCGCGGTCAGGCGCACTGCCAGCGCGCGGCCGTCGTCAAGCGCCCGGCGCTTTTCGACCAGACCCTTGCCTTCCAGCGTGCTGACGGCATCGCTCGTGGTCGCGGCAGTCAAGGCCGTTTCCCGTGCGATCTCGCCAAGCCGCATTGGACCGCGTCGCTGCATCAGCAACACAAGAATTTCGCCCTGGGTCGGCGTCAAGCCCGCACCCTCAGCCCATTCCCATGCCTGGCTACGCATCGCCGTGCTCAACCGCAGCAAGCCGTGGGTCACCCGCCCTGTGGCCTGCTCTCCATATACGCCTTCGCTCATAGTCGTTCGCTTCGTCTTTCTTGATGCTTATCTGATGGTTCAGCAACGGCTTGAAACCGGTAAAACGTCAGACCCCGCTCGTTTTACCCAAGTCGCTGCAGGCTTAATCGCCGACGTATCCGACCGACGAATCCTTTCGTATCAACTACCGTCTCAAAATTCAGGCGATCGAACCGATGCGGCTAGTTCGTCGTCCGGATCAGGACATCTATGTTTCTCCGTGGCACCTGTTCTAGACCGTCGAGCGCTTCGTTTGTTCACCGGCTCTGCTTCTCCCTGCCGGTAAAACCGACATTCTAAGCGACCCGGAACAAACGTACACCTTAGTTATTCACAAAACCTTGTGGATAAGGGGGTGGATAACAGCATTATTCAATGTGCGCCGATTCTTGATAACCCCCCACATGTAAAAAACAGCCCGCTTGTTGTCCCGCGTTGCCCCGCTCGATGCAAGGCTTGGCACCACGGTTATGCGCACTCCAAATCATTGAGTTTGCGACGATTTTATCGGTTGTCCACAGAATCGCGCGATGCTTGTTAACTACTATTACGTAAGTATACGACTTCATAACAGTAAACCTTGGAGGCAGGCTATCGGCATCGGTCAGAAAGAAAATGATAAAAAACCCGCTGGTAAGCGGGTTTTTTTTCTGCGACGGGCCCAAACCGCTCGGATCGCGGTCGTCCCGTTCATTCGCGCCACTGCAAACACTGCTGGCGCACCGCTTCATGCAGCGAACGCTCGCGGTCGAAAACGCCGCGCAGCCAGGTCGCGTCGTTCATATTGCTACGCGCGATATCGCCGACCTGGCGCAGCGCTTCGTTCGAGCCGAGTGCGTCGGCGTGAGGCGCGATCACATCGAGCGTCGCCAGGATATCTTCCGCGATCGTGCGGCGCTCGCCGGTCTGCGGATCGATGCAACTGCCTTCCAGGCCGAAGCGGCATGCCTCGAACCGGTTGAACGTGTAGACAAGGTAATCGTCTTCCTTGAGGGTAAGGGGTTTGTCGAGCAGCAAGTAGCGTGCAAGCGTCTGGATGTAGCAAGCAATCGCCGCGGCACGATCGACGGACAGCGGCGTGTCCATCACGCGGACTTCGATCGTGCCGAAACCCGGCTTTGGCCGGATGTCCCAGTAGAAGTCTTTCATGCTGTTGACCACACCGGTGCTGACCATCTTCGAGAAATATTCCTCAAAGCTGTCCCATGTCAGCGTGAACGGCGCGCGGCCAGACAACGGAAATGCAAAGACAGAATTGAGGCGCGCGGAATGAAAGCCGGTATCCACGCCCTGCACGTACGGCGACGAAGCCGACAACGCGATGAAGTGCGGAATGAAGCGCGACATGGAATGCAGCAGGAACAATGCGCTGTCCGGATCCGGGCAGCCGATGTGCACATGCTGGCCGAACACCGTGAACTGCTTTGCGAGGTAACCGTAGAGTTCGGAAAGGTACTGAAAGCGCGGTGTATCGAAGATCTGGCGGTCGCTCCACTGCTGGAAGGCATGCGTGCCACCGCCACACAGCCCCACGTTGAGGTGGTCAGCAGCGGCCACCAGGGTGTCGCGAATGGCGTGCAGGTCCGTGACGGCCTGTTCGTGCGTCGTACAGATGCCGGTGGACAACTCGATCATGCTTTCGGTGATTTCCGGCGTGATGTTGCCAGGGATTTTTTCGTCCTTGACGAGCCGCATGAGATCGGAGGCGGCCTTCGTCAAGTCGTAGTCGTGCGTGTTGACGACCTGGATCTCGAGTTCGACGCCGAAGGTGAACGGCTCCGAGTTGATGAAAGGTTCGAGTGACATGGTGCCTCTTGATTGACAAAGCCTGGGTCTTCGGCCGACACCTTATCGGCACGACGCGCCCGGTAACGCGCTCAATGACACGCCCGGTGACCCGAGAAAAAACAGGATAAAACGTTACTCGCGCCGTTCGCCGATCGCCGACAAGCTGCGATACACGAGAAACGGCGTAACAATCTGCAGGACAACGATCGAGCACATCACGATTGCCCGCAGCGTCGGGTCGTAATCGGGATAAAGCACATACATATCGTCCACGAGAAGGTACGCCAGCGCCGACATCGGCGTCAGTGCTACGCCGAGCGCTGCGCCCTGTTTCCAGTTGAGGCCGCTCGGTTTCGCGAAGATCAGCACACCGGCCAGCTTGCCGACAAAACGCGCCACGATCAGTGCCAGCGCGGCCAGGCCGCCAAGCGCGATATCGTGCCATTCGAACGACGTCAGCGTGAGCGCAAACAAAATCACGGTCAGCAACCAGCCCGCGGTGCCGAAATGCGTGGGCCAGAGTTGTGGGCGCTCGTTCGAATTTTTCACGACGATGCCAGCGGCCAGCAACGCAAGAATGGTCGACAGCTTGAACACATGGGCGATGGCGATCGCAAGCAGCACGAGCCCGAACAGGGCGACGAACGAATGTTCGTCGTCGGTATTGAGCCGTCGATACAGCAGGTTGCACGCGAGCGCGAGCGCCAAGGCGAGCACGAGCGAGCCGAGCAACAGATAAAGCGGCTGCACGATGGTCGCGAGCGTATTGCCGTAGATTTCCTGATGCAGCACGCCGGCCGCGAGCTTTTCCACGATCACTGCGTACATGCTGTTGAGCGCGGTCAGCGTGAGCAGGCGCTGCGTGACCTGGCCTTCGGCGCGCAGTTCGGTGCGCAGTTGAATGACCATCGCTGGCGACGTGGCCATGGCGATCGCGGCGATCACAACTGACGGCATGGTCGGCACTTTGCACAGCGTCAACGCGATCAGCACGAAGCCGAACGTGAGCGTGCTTTCCGCAATGCTCGACAGGATCAGATAAGGATTGCGGCGAATCCAGCGCAAGTCGAGCCGGCTGCCAAGTTCAAACAGGAGCAGGCCGAGCGCAACATCGAGCAATGGCCGCGAGATCCCGGCCGAGCTGACATCGATAACACCAAAACCCGCATTACCCGCAATCAGGCCAATGACAGCGTAGCCCGTGATGCGCGGCAGGCGCCAGGCCCGCCAGAGCAGTTCACCGCACAGGCCAGCGGCGACCAGCGCGAGCCCGGCCCAAAAAATGGCATCGGGTGCGAGCGGCCAGACCGGTAAGAATGAAAAGGCCGACTTCATCGTGAGGACTTCTCCTTCGCAGCTAGTGCGGATAGACAGTAAGTAGGCAGTTAGTGCGCGGCAACGGTGCGCGTTGCCGGAAAAGTTCGTTGCCAGATGATTCTTCAGGCTGCGCCAGGCCCTTCAGGACCGCTTAGCCAATTGACAGCCGATCGGCCTGGTGGTCCGTTGCCGTCACGGCAAGGTTCGCAGCGTTTTTTTCAATCCACGTACTCGCGTAGAGCGCGGTTTGAAGCGATAAGCCGGCGAGGCGGCCAAACGAAAGAACGGCGATTGTGCCATAGCTGCCGGCCCCCTCTCTTCAATCGCCGCGCCAGTGAGAATAAAGCGGTAACAATGGGTTCTATCGTTTCTGCATGAGGAAAAATCTACCTCGCAAAGGACCCGACTTCATCGTTAATTTGTCTGCGGTAACGGGCTTTTTTCACTTTGAGTGCTGCCGATGACGTCGGTTTTAAGGTTTACAAGTTTTGTTTATATATACGTAGTAGTAGTTAACAAGGCCGGTCGATTTCTGTGGATAACTCTACTTTCGCCAGCGTTTACAAACGGTTGAAGGACGCATAAGCGCATCGTGAAGATGTGGGCGCCAGAGGGTGAACACGGAACAACTTTGGCCGGATTCGTTGGGCGGCCGAGTTGTCCCGTTTACGCCCACAGCGAGTACACAGGTCATTCGCGCGAAATTCGCCGCGTTATCCACAGGCTGCGGTGGATAGTTTGCCGGCGAAGGTTTTTAGCTGAACTCGCCTTGTCGTAAGGCGCGTAGAAGGAAGCGTGCCGGATCGATGGCTTCGGCCAGTTCGCGTTCTATCGGCCAAGGTTCCCCCTCGATTTGCGCCGCGATCAGCTCGGCGGCCAGCGTCGACCAGACCAGCCCGCGTGAACCGAACGCAAACGCGCCGTATAAACCGGGCGAGCGCGGCAAATCGAGCGGCCATGCGCCGGAAAGACGCGTTGCGTCGGCACGTGCGGCGGCTTCATCGGCGAGCGCGCCGATCATCGGCATGCGGTCGCTCGTCACCGACCGGAAAGCCACCCGGCCTTCGAGCACTTCAGGTTTCGGTTCAAACGAGGTCATCGCCGGCAACATTCTGGCGATGCGTTCGAGGTTTTCGGTATGGCCGAGGGGCTGGATCCGGGCGTCGATGTCGTCGATATCGTAGGTCGCGCCCGTCAACGTGCGATGGGCGCCAAGC
>Ga0255336_102231_pt1 | contig 10386 bp, 9 predicted proteins | sample MeOH1_35cm_T3_17_FD_189102 | JGI IMG/M metagenome (GOLD analysis project Ga0255336, IMG submission 189102) | Sandy soil microbial communities from University of British Columbia, Vancouver, Canada - MeOH1_35cm_T3_179 | ecosystem: Engineered > Artificial ecosystem > Sand microcosm > Unclassified ...
TAGACCCTTTATTTCAAATTGGTAAGGGTGGCATAGAAGAGGCATTTTTAAAACAGCTAACTGAAGCATTAGAGGCTAGAGAGCTGATTAAAATAAAGGTTTTAAGCAATAGCGGCTATGATGCTAGAGAAGCCTCAGATATAATTTGTAATGCTATAGGCTGTGAAGGAATCCAGGCTATTGGAAGTAAAATAGTGTTATATAAAAAGTCAGAGAAAAAGCCAAAGATAGAACTACCTTAATATTTTGTTATAATTATAATGAGCATGTATTGTTTATCACGTAAAATAATACATGCTTATTTTTGAAAGCAGGGATAAATTATGCTAAATAGAGGCCTATTTGGAGGCACTTTTGATCCAATCCATTTTGGACACCTATATATAGCCGAGGAAGCTTTATTTAAACTTAAGTTAGACAGTATATTATTTATACCTACTGGTAATCCTCCGCACAAAACTAATAGAGAAATAACTGAAGCATTAATTCGTTATGAACTTGTTAATATGGCTATAAAATCTGAAGAAAAGTTTAGTTTATCTAGCTATGAAATTGATGAAAAAGGATTAAGTTATACCTATAAAACATTAGAGTATCTAAAAAATAAGGAACCAGACACTAATTGGTTTTTAGTAACCGGTGTAGACTGCCTTATGGAACTAGACTCGTGGAAAAATGTAGATGAAATATTTAAGCTTTGTACTCTTGTAGTATTTAATAGACTAGGCTATGAAAAAGGGAGCATACTCAGGCAAAAGAAAATTGTAGAAGAAAGATATAATATAAAAATAATTTTTTTAGACATAAGTCCAGTAGATATATCTTCAACAAATATTAAAAAGCTGCTTAAGGAAGGAAGAAGCGTAAATCATCTTTTACCTTTAAATGTATTAAATACAATTTTAGAACTAGGTTTATATAAGGATTGAAGGTGAAAATATGTGGAATGAAAAACAGATAGTAGAATATTTAAAAATAAATTTAAATTCTCAAAGATTTCAGCATAGTATAAGAGTTATGGAAACTGCTATGAGTTTAGCTAAGTTTTATAATGTTGATGAAAAAAAGGCTAGACTTGCAGGACTCACTCATGACTGTGCTAAAAATTTAAATATTATGGAAATTAATGATTTATTAGAAAAAAATGGGTATAATATAGATGGAATGTTTAAAAACAATTCTAATATTATGCATGGGCTTGTTGGGTCAATTATTGTAAAAAATATTATGGGAATTTTAGATGAGGATGTATTAAATGCAATTGCCTACCATACAACAGGAAGAATAAGTATGAGTAAATTAGAAAAGATTATATACTTAGCAGATTATATTGAACCTATGAGGAATTTCAATGGCGTAGAGACATTAAGAATCTTAGCATATGAAAATCTAAATGAAGCTTTGCTTTTATCCTTTAATAACACCATTAAATATGTAATAGACAAAGGGGAGCTTATACATAAGGATACAATTGAGGCTAGAAATTATATTTTGTATACAAAAAAGTAGGAGTAAAATATGGGAAGAATGAAAAGAAGCCATAGTTTTCGGGACTTTTTTATTATTTTTGTTTCATTATTTATGTGTATTACCCTTATAGCCATAGCCTATATATATTTCTATTTAGATGGGCTTAATAATACTAAGCATACAAAGGATAAAGTGATACCCATAGCAGCAAATAGAGATGAGCTAGTAAATATATTAGCCATGGGCGTTGATGTTGGAATTGTAGGGGCTAATAGCAATAATAATCCTAAAAGAACAGATACTATACTTCTTATTAATTTAAATCCTAAACTTCAGGAGGCAAATGTAATTTCCATTCCTAGAGATACTTTAATTAAAATGAATAACATTAATAAGAAAATAAATGAAGCGCACGCAATAGGAGGTCCTGGTTATTTAATTGATGCTGTAGAAAAGCTTTTAGATATAAAGGTAAACTATTATGCTAAATTAGACTATGAAGGTTTTCAAAAGATAATTGACAACGTTGGACCAATTGAGCTAAAGATAAATAATACTATGAATTATGATGATGCCACGCAAAATCTACATATTCACTTTAATAAAGGCGATATAGTAAAGCTTAATGGGAAAAAGGCTGAAGAATTTTTTAGATGGAGAGAGAATAACGACGGCACTGGTCTTGCAAATGGTGATTTAGGACGAATAGAGAATCAGCACATTTTTATTAGTAAAGTTATGGATAAATTTAAAAGTCCTGCAATAATAACTAAACTTCCAAATATATTAGGCACAATATCAAATTATGTGGAAACTAATATGAAGGCAGATGAAATTATTAAATATGGACTAATGTGTTCAAAAATGGATAAAGCAAATATAAAGTTTTATACTGTAAAAGGAGATCCAAAATACATTAATGGTATATCCTATGTAATATATGATAAAAGTAAAAATACAAATTTATTGAATAAACTTCATTATGAAGCAGCTATGAAATAGGATATATATTTATAGACATTTCTGATATAATTATTATAAAATGATTTGTTAACTGTGTGTAAGCACAGTTAATTTTTTGAGGTGGCAGATGAACAATAATTTAATTTATAAAATAACAGATAATGAAAAAAATATGAAGTTAAGAGAATATTTAAGAAAGAATGCAAAGCTGTCAGGAAGACTGATTAAAGGGGCTGCCATTGATGGGAGAATTAAAGTTAATAATTTAGTAACTAAATTAAATTATGTTTTAAAAGCTAATGACATTATTTCTTTTCAAGTTGAAAAGAAGGAATCCCAAAATATAGAGCCTGAAAAAATAGATTTAGACATTAGATATGAAGATGAAGATTTAATTATAATTAATAAAATGCCTGGAATGGTAGTGCATCCTACGAAGAGCTATCCTAGTGGCACTTTAGCAAATGGTCTATTATATTATTTCAAGGAAAAGGGTGAAAACTGTATTGTTAGACTTGTAAGCAGACTTGATATGGATACCTCAGGTTTAATAATAGTTGCAAAAAACCAATTTTCCCATATGGCTCTGGCACGGGACATGCAGAGCGAAAAATTTAAAAAAAGCTATTTAGCTGTTGTACATGGCAATCTAAAGGTTAAAGAAGGAACTATAGATTTGCCTATTTATAGAACTGGTGATGACAGTATTAAACGGATTGTGGATGAAAGAGGCCAAAAAAGTATTACACATTACAAGGTTATTGAAAGTTATGATGATTCAGAGCTTATAGAACTAACATTAGAAACAGGAAGAACTCATCAAATAAGGGTACATTTAAGTTACTTAGGACACCCAATTTATGGTGATAATTTATATGGTATAGATGATGATAAAGCATTAATTTCAAGGCAGGCCCTTCATGCCTATAAGCTTTCTGTGCCGCATCCTAGAACAGGTGAAGTTTTAACTTTAGAAAGTGAAGTGCCTATAGATATAAAGGAACTAATAACAAAAATAAGTAGGTAAAGCACCTACTTATTTTCATATATTTTTATTTTTCTTTTTTTCTTTTGCCATATTCTAATAACAATCCTAAGTAAAATAAAGAATGAGAATATACCAAAGGTTATTTTTAAAAATAATAATAAATAATTTACCCCTTTATTTGAAAGGACCTTTTCATTTAAAATAGTTGGTATCTTATGGTCTATGCCGCTATCTAGCTGTAATGATGGAAGAGTGGCATTGTTTAATTTCATAGTGGCATCAGTTATTTTATCTCCTCTTGAAAATGACTTATTATTTAAATTGCTATTATTAATTTCGACTTTAGGAACATCAGTTAAGGATTTATCCCTTACATAATAATAATCTTCCTGAGCAAGTAAGGGTATGTTTAAATTTCCTTCAGTTATTGTTGTAACTAGTTCATTTTTTTTATAAAGAGGTACTAATTCAAAATTCTTAAAACCATAATCAAAGAGAATTCTTGAGTCTTCAAAAAACTTTTTATTTTTATCATGTACCAGTGCTAGAATTAATCTTTGACCATTTTTCACTGCACTTGCAACATAGGAATGTGAAGATTGAATTGTATATCCAGTTTTACCAGCATCTGCACCTTCATAATAGTACAGGGAGTTTTTATTAATTAATTTGTTCTCATTTGCTAAATGAATACCTTCTGGATGTTTATTTGTAGGTGGTATCTTATAGGAAAAGGTAGAAGAAATTTCTCTAAATTCAGGGTATTTAATAAGGTCTTTCATCATTAAGGCTAAATCTTTAGCAGAAGATTTATGGTTTTCATTATATAGTCCGCTTGGGTTTATAAAGTTAGTATCAAAAGCCCCTAGTTCCTTTGCTCTTTTATTCATAAGTTCAGCAAAAGCTGAAGTAGAACCACTTACATGCTCAGCTAAAGCTTCTGCACAATCATTTCCAGAAAGTAGCAGCATGCCATATAATAAATTCCTAACTGATATTTCTTCACCTTCAAATAATCCTATTTTACTACCATCTATATAGGGTGGATTTTTACCTACAGTTACTATATCATCAAGTTTGCTATTTTCTAAAGTTAATAGGGCTGTCATAATTTTAGTGGTAGAAGCGGGTGGGTAAGCATCATCCATATTTTTAGAAAACAAAATTGTTCCTGTGGTAGCATCCATTAATATTGCACTGTCAGCAGAAACATTTGGAGCTGATTCTTTTTCTTTTGCATATATAAAAATATTTGAACTGCTTAAAAGCATAAAAATAACTATTAAGAAAAGTAAAAAACGTTTCATATATTATCCTCCACTTAGATACATGTATAAATTATAACAAAAATAATTTAAATATGCGATATTTAATTTTATAAATTGTCAATAATTAAAATATTATTAATATATTTGGTCGTATTTGGAGGAGAGAAAATGAAAACCAAACAAAAAATAATTGGCTCAGTAGTTATATTATTAGTATTGATTGGTTTTTTAGTAGTAGGTATTTTTATAAATAAGCCTAAAAGTCATAAATTAGAGGAACAAGATATTTTTGTAGACAGTAATCAAAATGACACTTCACAAAAAGCTGACAGTAAAATGGTAATTGTATACATTCAGGGTGAAGTGAAAAAGCCAGGGGTATACAGCTTAAGTAGCGGAAGTATCGTAAATGATTTAGTGAAGGCAGCTGGTGGTTTTACTGATAACGCAAATTCAGATAATAAACTAAATCTTGCAAAAAAATTAAAAGATGAGGATTATATTTTTGTTGAAAGAATATCAGAAGGTTTAACTGATAATAGTAATTCTAAAGCAACTGATATAAATATTAAAGGGACAAAAAAAGTTAATATTAATAATGCCACAGCTGCAGAACTGGATACTGTACCAGGTATAGGTCCCACAATTGCACAAAAAATTATTGACTATAGAGATAAGAATGGACAATTTACCTCTATTGAAGAACTTAAAAAAGTTGGAGGAATTGGTGATAAGACTTTAAACAAGTTCAGAGATAATATAGACATTAGATAAGTAATATTATACAATTAGTACTGAACTTTAGTATCATGTTTATGATATTGAAAGGAGTGGTAATAATGGGAAAAAGATTAACTGAAATGTCCAGAACTTCTGGGTGAGCAGCCAAAATAGGGCCGGAGACCCTTTCAAAAATTTTGTATAAATTACCTGTAATGAAAAATGATAATATAATAGTAGGTATAGAGACTTCTGATGATGCTGCAGTATATAAATTAAATGATGATACTGCTATGATTCAAACTTTAGATTTTTTCACACCAGTAGTGGATGATCCATACACATATGGGCAAATTGCAGCAGCTAATTCTTTAAGTGATGTATATGCTATGGGCGGTAAGCCTGTATCTGCATTAAATATTGTATGCTTCCCACTTTGCTTGTCTACTGAGATTTTAGCAGAAATCTTAAGAGGAGGAGCAGATAAGGTATTAGAGGCAGGTGCAGTAATAGTTGGAGGACATACTGTAGATGATAACGAACCTAAATACGGGCTTTCTGTAACAGGTTTAGTTCATCCCAGTAAGGTTCTTAAAAACTACGGTTCAAAGGCTGGTGAAGTTGTAATTTTAACTAAACCTTTGGGAACTGGAATTATTAATGCAGCAATTAAAGGACAAATTGTATCTGATAATGCTTATGAAAAAGCTGTAAAAGTAATGTCAACTTTAAATAAATATGCTGCAGAGATTATGGTTAATCACAATATAAGTGCCTGCACTGATATAACTGGCTTTGGATTTTTAGGTCACAGCTATGAAATGGCTAGTGCTTCAAAGGTTACAATTAAGTATTATAAAGAAAAAATACCTTATATAGCTGAAGCTAAGAAATATGCAGAAATGGGACTTGTTCCAGAAGGTACCTATAATAATAGAGCATATTTAGAGGACAAATGTTCTTTGAATAATTTACCAGTTTGGTTAGAAGATATTTTGTTTGATCCTCAAACTTCAGGAGGACTTCTCTTTACCTTAAGTGCCGAGGATGGCAGAAAAATAATAAAAGAGCTTGAAGTTCTTGAAATAGAATCAGCTATAGTTGGAGAAGTAATAGCTTTAGGCAATAAATCAATTATCGTGGAGTAGAATTACTAAAACTAATATTTAACCTAATCAAAACATAATCTGTATAGAAAGGTTTAAATTAAAATGAATAAGAAAGAGTTGCTGAGAAAGCTTCCTAAGATGGATGAACTTCTAAAGGAAGAAATAGTTATAGATAGTTTAAAAGCTGTTATGAGACCTATAGTTATTGAAGCTCTAAGAGAAGCCTTAGATGAATTTAGAAATAGGATTCTAAATGACAATATTATTGAATTCAGAGCTAATGATATATTAGAGCATTTCAGTCAATTGGTAGAACAAAAGAATTCGCCAAATTTAAAAAAGGTTATTAATGGAACTGGTGTTATTTTACATACAAATTTAGGAAGAGCATTATTAAGTGAGGAATCTGTAAAATATATCGTAAACTGTGCTAATAGCTATAGCAATTTAGAATATGACTTAAAAAATGGTGAAAGAGGTTCTAGATATAGTCATGTCGAAGAACTTCTTAAGAAAATTACTGGTGCAGAAGCGGCCATGGTAGTAAACAATAATGCTGCTGCGGTAATGCTGGTTTTAAATACCTTATGCAGTAATAAAGAAGCCATCGTATCAAGGGGTCAGCTAGTAGAAATTGGAGGCTCTTTCAGAGTACCAGAGGTTATGAAGTTTAGTAATGCTACTCTTGTGGAAGTTGGTACCACAAATAGAACTCACCTTTACGATTATGAAAATAGTGTAAATGAAAATACAGGTATACTTTTAAAAGTACATACTTCAAATTTTAAAATAATGGGTTTTACTGAGGAAGTACCAATAGAGGATCTGGTTAATTTAGGAAAAGAAAAATCCATACCTGTGGTAGAAGATATAGGCAGTGGTGTATTAGTTGATTTTTCTAAATATGGTTTTTCCTACGAACCAACAGTACAAGAAAGCATTAAAAAGGGTATAGGCGTAGTGACCTTTAGCGGAGATAAAATGCTTGGCGGACCTCAGGCTGGAATAATTGTAGGAAAAAAAATTTACATTGATAAAATAAAAAGCAATCAATTAACTAGAGCACTTAGAATTGATAAGCTTACTTTAGCAGCCTTAGAAGGCACACTAAAATATTATTTAGATGAAGCCAAAGCTGTAAAGGATATCCCTACATTAAACATGATACTGAGTTCAAAAGAAGTCCATAAAAAAAGAGCTCAAAGACTGAAAAATAGAATTTTAAAAGCAGTAAAAGGAATAGATATAAGCTTAGATTCAGATTACTCTATGGTTGGTGGAGGTTCGATGCCTACTGAAAAAATACCAACTTATATTTTAAAAATAAAATCAAAATCCTATACTGCAAAGCACATAGAAACTTTTCTAAGAAATAGTAGAAATCCAATTATAGTAAGAATATTTGAAGATAATGTAATAATTGATTTAAGAACCATATTTGATAAGGATTTTGATATTATTATTGAGGCTTTAAAAAAATTAATGCAGTAGAAGGGTTGATATAATGAAGCACGTTATAATAGGAACCGCTGGGCACATAGATCATGGTAAGACTACATTAATAAAGGCCTTAACTGGAAGAGAAACAGACACATTAAAAGAAGAGAAAGAAAGAGGTATTTCAATAAACCTTGGCTTTACCTTTTTTGATTTACCTTCTGGAAAAAGAGCTGGAATAATTGATGTGCCTGGTCATGAAAAATTTATTAAAAATGCGCTTGCAGGTGTAAGCAGCATTGACGTAGTTTTACTAGTAATAGCAGCTGATGAAGGCATAATGCCTCAAACTAAAGAGCATTATGAAATATTGCAGTTATTAAATGTTAAAAAAGGAATTATTGTTCTTACAAAAACTGATTTAGTTGATGAAGAATGGCTTCTTCTAATTAAAGAAGATATTAATGAATATTTTATGGGTACTTTTCTTCAAGGTGCACCTATTCATGAGGTTTCTTCTAAAAGAGGAACAGGTATTAAAGAGCTAATAGAGGATATAGACATAATTACTGATGAAGTAGAACCTAAAGATACAGAAGGACATTTTAGACTTACTGTAGATAGGGCTTTTTCAGTAAGCGGCTTTGGTACAGTTGTAACTGGAACAATCATTAGCGGCAGGATACAGGAAGGGGAAACAGCTGAGCTTTATCCTTCTAAGCTACTTACAAAGGTTAGAGGAATACAGGTACATGAAAATCCAGTTAAGTTTGCAGAGGCCGGTCAAAGGGCAGCTTTAAATCTTGCAAATGTTAAAGTAGATGAGGTACACAGAGGAGATGTACTTTCAAAGGAAGATATTATGGAGCCATCATTAATAGTAGATTGCAGCTTAAATTATTTAAAGTCTGCTGAAAAGCCTTTAGAAAATAGACAAAGGGTAAGCTTCTATCATGGAACAAGTGAGCTTTTATGCAGGGTAGTTTTACTTGATAGAGAGGAACTTATGCCAGGAGAAAAAGCTTATGTTCAGCTTAGACTTGAGGAGCATTTAACAGCCCAAAGAAAAGATAACTTTGTTATAAGAAATTATTCTCCAATGTACACTTTAGGTGGAGGTCAAATAATAGAACCCGCTGCTAAAAAAACTAAAAGATTTGATAATTCTTATATTGAAGAATTAAAAATAAAAGAAAGTGGAAGTCAAGAGGACATACTAGAAAGATTAGTTGAAAAGCTAAGCAAAGACTTCCCAGATGAACAGGTATTAATAAAGGCATTAGGAAAAAAAGATGAAAAACTTGGAGAAAGATTAGATAGCTTGGTGAAGGATAAGGTTTTACTTAAGCTTTTTTATCTTGATAAACCCATATATATTCATAAAAATTTTTTAAAATTAAAAACCTTAGAAATAGAAAAACAACTTGCAGACTTTTATAAAAACAATCCACTTAAAGTAGGAATATCAAAGGAAGAAATAAAGAACAAAGTTTTTGGAAAAGGCATAAAGCAGAAAACTTATGATGAAATTTTACAGCTTTTATGTGAGAGAAATGTTATAAGAATACAAGAAAGCTTTATATGTCTTATTGACTTTGAAATAAAGTATACTAAAGAACAAAATATAATAAAGGATAAAATATTAAATGCTTTTTCTGAAGCTAAGTATATACCTCCAAAGTATGATGACCTAGCTCAAGTCGAAAAGGATAAAAAGACCTTTAAAATGGTATATGATTCACTACTTGAAATGGGAAGTTTAACTAAAGTATCTGAAGAGTGTATATTATTAACAAGTTTTTACCAAGCTGCAAAGACAAAAATTATTCAACATATAAATGAACATGGGAGTATTTCAGCGGCTGAAGCTAGAGACATTTTAAACACAAGCAGAAAATATGCAGTTGCAATCTTGGAAAACTTAGACAATATAAAATTAACAAAGAGGGTAGAAGATATAAGAGTCCTATATAAAGAATAAATTACTATTTTTTACATTGACATTGTGTTAATTTTTATGTAAAATCATAAATCGTAGATAGTAAATATGGGGGTAGATAAGTGCTGGTGTGCTTGCCAGTCTTCAAAACTGTGTTGTGGCGCGAGTAGCGTCATGGGTGGGTTCGATTCCCACATACTCCCGCCAAATATTGATGTATCAAGGACTCATGAGAGTTTTAAAAAATTCTTGTGAGTCTTTTTTTATGCTTAAAATTTTAAAGACTGTTAGGCAGAAAGACTCACTATTAATATTAAGAAAGTGAGTGATTTCAATGGTTAAGAGAAAAGTTAAAATTGCAGACAGCATCAGTTTTGAAACTGATATGCAGAATGACCGACACAAAAACAAATCATTAAATTTGGAAAGATTTTTTGACTTACATGAGGTATTTATGCAAGATAAAGCCTTGGAAGGACTAGCACCGAGAAC
>Ga0255336_102232_pt1 | contig 10378 bp, 10 predicted proteins | sample MeOH1_35cm_T3_17_FD_189102 | JGI IMG/M metagenome (GOLD analysis project Ga0255336, IMG submission 189102) | Sandy soil microbial communities from University of British Columbia, Vancouver, Canada - MeOH1_35cm_T3_179 | ecosystem: Engineered > Artificial ecosystem > Sand microcosm > Unclassified ...
GCTTCCGCCAGCAGCTTGCCCGCCTTGGCCTCGTCGAGCTTTGCCAGCAGTTCGGGATTGTCGATTTCCAGCAGTTTCTGACCCGACGCCACCATCTGGCCACGCTCGACCAGCAGCTTCGCCAACCGGCCGTCGACGCGGGCCGCGATATCGATCCGCGTGCTGTCGGCTTCCCCCTGGATCATCAAAGGAACCGGGCGTGTCAGATACCAGGCCGACAAGGCGACGATGCCGGCAATGATGAGGGCGAGCACCGCCGCCGGAGCGGAACGGGGCCGGGAGGAACTGGGCTGGGTGGGCGCGCTTGGCGGAATCGGTGGCGTAACGTGATTTTCTGCAGGTGCCGCGGGCGCGGATTGCTCCGCCGGCAGTATATTCTGGATATTCTGGGCCGTTACTTCGGCATCGTTATCGCTCATTCATCCCCACACTGCAGTTTGTACCTGGAACGCGACATGGCAACGCGACGGCCTGGGGATGATGCATCAGGCATCGCCGCCTGACGAGGGAAATTCAGTTACAAAAAGCTTTCCCGCTCCCCGGCCCGCCTCACGATGGCAGATTGAAAAAAGCTCGGATGCGGGACAGCAACTGGCCCGGCGAACTGTTATGGGGATTGACGCCGGCCGCGACCGCCCGGGCGATCAGTTCCTGTCCGCGCCGCGCCGAGGCCTCGAAAGCGGAGACCAGTTCCGGCTGGCTGGCAAGCATGGCGGCCACATGCTCCTTGCGCAGCTCATAGACGATGCACGGTGTCAGCGCCGTCACCGTGGCGGCATGAGGTGCGCCCGTCAGCATGCCGATCTCGCCGATATAATCGCCAGGCCCGATTCTGCCAAGAATATGCTTGCGCTCCGGGGTCTCCCGCGTCACCTCCAGGACACCGGAAGCAACGATGAAGAGCGAAGCTTCGGTGGCACCCTGGGCAAAGACAATATGCTGCGATTCGATCACATGCCGGACGAGATGGCTGGCGAGTTGCTGCCGGCAACTTTTTGACAAGCCATGAAACAAAGGAAGCTCGTCGATCAGGCGCTCAGTGGAATGCTCCTCCGGCATCCCGATCTCATCATGCAAATCCGCGCTGCTGGAGAGATCGTCGGTCGCGCGCCCGTCATCCGGACGGTACCGCCACGTTGGTTTGATACCGGCATAACGGAATTGCCGGGCAATCTCCTTCAGCAAGGCGCTGCGCGCGCCCCAGAGAAGATCGCTGGAACTGACGGAAAAGGCGACTTCGTATTTGTTGCTCTTTCGTCCCAGCCGGACCAGCGCAACCGAGGGGGCGGGATCGCGGAGAATAGCGGAGCAAAGCAGGACTGCACGCTTGATGAGATCCGTGACATGGCCCGGCGAAACAGTGGGCTCGACCGATATCGTCACGGCATCGCCCCGCCTGGTCGTCGGATAGCTGCGGTTGATCAGACGCGACTTGGCGACAACACTATGCGGCACGATGGCGATATCGTTGCCGTCCGTGCGAATCCTGACCGACCGCCAGTTGATCTCAACGACTTCGCCTTCCACCCCCCCATCCATCCAGACCCGATCACCGACCGAGATCGGCCCTTCAATTCCGACGGCGATGCCGGCGAAGACGTCGGCCAGCGTGTTCTGAAGGGCGAGACCGAGGACGATGGCAATGACGCCGGAGGTCGCAACCAGGCCGCCGATCGGCACCGCGAACACGGTGTTGATGACATGCAAGACGGCGCCGAGATAGACGGCGGCGGCAATCAATTCGGAGGCAAGCTTCGTTTCGCGGGAATGGCGTCCGAATGACATCACCAGGTCCGCGGCTGCCAGCAGGCTCTTGGCAGCAATGATCCACCACCCTGCCATGATGATCTGGTGCCAGAGGGTAACGCCTGGCGAAGACGGCCCGAAATCGGGCGCGAAGGGAGATCCGGCGGTCTTGATGAGAACGGCCGTCAGCAACGCAAAGAGGATGATAGGGGAGACTGGTGCGAGCCAGATCGGCCGCCGCGGCATGAAGCGCCATGCCGCCACCGTCAGTACAATCAAGATCGTCGCCAGGAGCGCATCGATCATCATCATTCACTCATACCTCTAAAGGCGTTTCGCCGGTGTTCATTCAGGATGCGAAGGCCGATGGTCGCCTCAACCGACGAGAACTTCAACCAGTAATGATGAATGATGATGCTAACGCGACGGCGGCTTCTCGCTGATGCCGAGTCCCTGCAGATAGACCAGCATGGCGGCTTCCAGCAGATCCTCAGGGCTCATCGGCAGGCGCCGGCGCCCGCCATCGCCGCGGGAGAAGAGCGAGGCGATGCCATGGGACATGGACCAGACATGCAAGGCCAGCATCATCGCCGGCGGGCGGTTGCCCTTGGGCAGGGTCTGGCACAAGGCCTCGGCAGCATCGCGCAGGATGGCGAAGGCGCGGTCACCGGCCTGGCGCAGATCGGGATGATCGTCGAGCGGCAGGCCAGATTCGAACATCGCGGAATAATAGGCGGGCTCGGTGCGGGCGAAAGCGAGATAGGCTTTGCCGAGATTGCCGAAGGCCGTGAAGATGTCCGGCCGGCCCTCGTTCCAGGCGGTGGTCAGGAAAGCGGCGAAGCGCTCAAAGCCCTGGCGCGCCAGATCCGCCATCAATTCGTCACGGTCGCGGAAGTGCCGGTAGGGTGCCGCCGGGCTGACCCCGGCGGCACGGGCCGCCTCGGCGAAGGTGAAGCCGGCGGGGCCCTTGGCGGTGATGAGATCGAGCGCCGCCTTGATCAGCGCTTCCTTGAGATTGCCATGGTGATAGCTGCGGCGGCCGGCCTCGCCCCGCCCGCCAGCCTCGCCACTGCGCTCATCCTTGTCCCGGCTCCAGCTCATGTGAAAAGGTCTTACATGAAGCCGGAGCCGGACGCAGCCGGAATCTTACAGCAACCTCATCCGATAAGGGGGATCAGGCGGTCTTGGGAAACTCCGAGGGATACATGAAACGGCGGGCCTCCGCGTCCATCGTGGTCTTGAATTCGTGGCTCTTGTCGAGGGTCCGGGCTCGCGCCACGGCCGGCCGTGCATCCACCATCTGGAACCAGCGCTTGAGATTGGGGTAGTCGCCGAGCGGATCATCCGCGCCGTGCATCACCCGCGCCGCCCGGTCGATCCAGCCCCAGGCCGACATATCGGCGATGGTGTATTCGTCTCCGACGATGTAGTCGCGGCCAGTGGCATGTTGGCTGGCGAGATGATCCTCCAGCACCTGGTAATGCCGCTCGGCCTCGCGGCGATAGCGGTTGACGACATAGGCCGGCTTCTCTTCCGCCATCAGCTGGAAGAACACCGCCTGGCCGGAGAACGGACCAAGGCCGCTGGAGATGAAGAACAGCCAGGAAAGCAGCTCGCCGCGATCCTCCGGCTTGCCGATGAACCTGCCGGTCTTGTCGCCGAGATACAGCAGGATGGCGCTGGAATCGAAGACCCGCACCTCTTCCCCGCCCGGCCCTTCAGTATCGACGATGGCCGGCACCTTGCCATTGGGATTGATGGCACGGAATTCCGGCTTGTAGTGCTCGCCTTTGCGGGTATCGACCGGGATCGCCTCGTAAGGCAGACCGGTCTCCTCCAGGAACAAGGCGATCTTGGCGGGATTCGGCGTGGGGTGGAAATAGAAGCGGATCACGGACTGTCTCCTCCGGTTGGTCTTGAAAGCAATGGCGCCGATGAAGGCACCTCGAATGGCACTGGGAACGGGTCATTCAGGAAGGATGGCTAGGCTGCACGCGATCGGCACGGCCGGTCAAGTCGCAGCGGCAAAGCGTTGATTTAACTGCAACGGCGCGTCTGGTTTCGCATGCATGATGCGTTTCGACTTCATGACAGATGCCATCAATGACAGATGACTTGGGACTCATCACGCTTTTATCCTCTGCCCGGATCGGACCGTCCTGATCGATCCGACACGTAGCGGCCATTGGCGGCCGCTGTGTTTCGCGGCTATAGATCGACGATCCGCCGGATCGGCGGAAGCATGGGCCGGCAACTAAGAGTTATTTGGAATTCGAATGACTGACCGTTTCTTCGCCTTGCGCCTGTTCCTGCGCGTCGCCCGCACTCGCAGCTTCTCCAAGGCCGGCCGCGAATTCGGCCTTTCCCAGCCTTCCGTCTCGCGCATCCTCGCCGAGCTGGAGCGCGAGGTGGGCGCCAGCCTCGTCGCCCGCACCACCCGTGCCGTCACCCTGACCGAAGCCGGCACCGATTATCTCGCCCGTGTCGAACCGATCCTGATGGCACTTGAGGAAGCCGATAATGCGGTGCGCTGCAACGGCACCTTGCGCGGCACTTTGCGCGTCGGTCTCCTCCGGCTTCGGCGTGCGTGAAGTGATCCCCCGCCTGCCCGGCTTCGTCGCACGGCACCCCGATCTCGCCATCGATCTCGTCATGAACGATCAGCGCCAGGATCTGATCGGCGACGGTGTCGATGTGGTGTTCCGTTTCGGTCCCCTGGCGGATTCATCGGCGAAGATGCTGCATATTGCGCGCACCCCGCGCCTGCTGGTGGCTGCGCCGCGCTACATCACCCTGCACGGCATGCCGAAAGCGCCGGCCGAGCTTGCCGACCACACGATCATCGCCGGGCCAGCGGGTATTCCAACGGATGGCTGGAGCTTCGAAAAGAAAGGCCGCAAGATCTCCGTGCGCCTGGAAAGCCGCCTCACGATCGGCCAGCATGAAGGCGCCATCGCCGCTGCCGTGGCTGGGCTCGGCATCGTCTCGACAGCCCATTGGGGCTGCCGCGAGGAGATCGAGGATGGCCGGCTGGTTCGCCTGCTCGCCGATTGGGATATGGGCCTGCTCACCGTCAATGCCATCTTCACCGCAGGCCGCACCACCAAGCCGGCGGCACGGGCACTCGCGGAATACATTGCGGCTCAGTTGAAGCAGTAGGGATCGGCGCAAAACAGGCCGTCGCTGTTGCTCAATTCAGCTATATGCCTGCCCTTCGATCTCTCCTTCTTCCACTGTTACCCTCGGGCTTGACCCGAGGGTCCATGGCGGAAATCCGCGCGATATTCACCTGACTTACGCTTCGCCCCTCACCCGAACGGCTTCTGCCAGGCCGGCAGCTTCTCAAGTCCCGCATGCCAGCGGCGGATTTCTGCATAGGGTTCCAGCGGCAGCTTCGCACCCTCGGCATAAGGCAAACACACAGCGGTGGCGAAATCGGCGATGCTGAGGCGGTTGCCGACCAGGAAGTCACGGCCCTTCAGATGCGTGTCGAGGACGCCGGCAAAGTTATGGAAGAAATTGGTTGCTTGCTTGACCGCGGCTTCATCCGGCGCGCCCATACCGAGCGCCGGCTTCACCAGATTCTCGAAATAGAGCGACCCGCCATGGCGGGTGAAATGGTTGGTGTCCCAATAGAGCCAGCGCATCACCTCGATCTGCCGCTCGTCCTCCGGCCAGAGATCTGATTTCGCCCGCTTGGCGAGATGGCACATGATGGCATTCGACTCCCAGAGCGTCCAATCGCCATCCTGCAGCACCGGCACCTTGCCATTGGGATTGATGGCGAGGAAGTCCGGCTTGCGGTGTTCGCCGGTCTTGAGATCGACGCGCACAAACTCGACCGGCAGGTCGAGATGACGCGCCAGCGCGCAGACTTTGCGGGGATTCAGGGTCTCGCAGTAATAGAGCTTCATGATCACGCCTCCGTTGCGGAAGAGATCGATCGCGACGTCGCAAGATGGGCCCCCAGACGCTCGAAGCTCTGGCGCCAGCCATCCTCATGCCCGTCACGGGCCGCCTTGGTTTCGAAGAAGGCCTGATGGAAGACCATCTTGGTCTTGTTGCCGATGGCGGCGAAGGTCACGGTGACGAGGGTCTCCGGACTCGTCGTGCCATCGTCGCGCTCCCAGCGATGGGTCATGACCAGACGCTGCGGCGGCACGATCTCGCGAAAGACACCGCGCTGCCAGTGTTCCGCCCCATCCGGCGCATGCAGGCAGAAGCGGAAGACGCCGCCGGGCCTGAGATCGAACTTGTCCATCGTCGAGGTGAAGCCGTGCGGGCCCTTCCAGCGGGCAATATGCCGCGGCTCGATCCAGGCGGCGAAGACCAGGTCGCGTGGCGCATCGAAAATGCGCGTGAGTGTGAGGTCGCGCTCGGCTGTCGCGACGGCGCTATTTCTTGCCAGCATCTTTTTTCGCCCCTTTCTTCTTCGGCGGCTTGCCCAGTGATTGTTTGCCTTGCAGTTCCATCAGGTAATCGTCGAGGTGATCGAAGCTCTGTTCCCAGAAGCGGCGGTAATACGCGACCCAGCCGTCGATCTCCTTCAAGGGCGCGAGATCGAGGCGGCGCGGCCGCAATTGCCCGGTCCTGCTCCGGGAGACGAGGCCCGCCCTCTCCAGCACCTTGAGATGCTTCGAGATCGCCGGCTGGCTGAGATTGAAAGGCGCGGCCAGTTCGCTGACGCTCGCCTCACCCATCGCTAACCTTGCCAGCATGGCGCGGCGCGTCGGATCGGCGAGTGCGGCAAAGGTGACGCTGAGCGGGTCGGTGGCGAGGCTGGGCATTTATATATCCAATTAGTTATATTTCTATATGGATATATATATTGATCGCTCGGAAGAGTCAAGGCGCCCAGGGAAGACGCTCGCTCAGGGGCCGTCAGGGAAAAGAAGTTGGGGAGAAGGGGTCAGGAGCGGAAATCAGCCACGATCCAGGCGTGCCCAGTCGGCACGCAGAAGCCGGTCGGCGGGCTCGATCCGTCCTTCTTCCAGCAGACGGAGGGGGCCGTAATCCTCGATCGAGACGCATTTGGCGATCACCCCTTTGACACTCAGGGGGAAGATCCCGACCCAGATGACCTTTCCGGACGGATTGTCTCCCGCCCAGGGATAGGTCCAGATATGCGGCTGTCCGGTGCGGCTTGCTTCCTCGTAATAGCCGAGCATCTCGCGCACGCTCTCGGCATAGTCGCCGTTCAGGAACTCGTCGAGATAGTGGCCGGTCAGGTTCATGCCGGTGACCTCGTCGACCCGGGTGCCACTCAACCGGTAACGGACGCGAAAGGGATCGAATTCGAAATCGCAGATCAGGAGGTATGGCAGCAACTGGGCGACATCCTCGATCTGGAACTGATCGCGTTCCGGCGCCTTGCCGCCGGCCAGGCCGTGCCAGTACTCGGACAGCCGGATAATATTCTTTGGAACCTGCTGCATATGCCACTTCCAGTGATCGGCCAGGCCGCCGCCAATGACGCTCGCCGATATAAACCTATATTAAGATAGCATATTTGCCGATGGAAGGCGCGCCGCTCGTGCGCATGGCCCGGTTCCGCTTATTTGCGATGCACCATGCCGGAACGAGCGCGGCGCCAGGAGGAATCCAGGAGGAATATCGTCAGGGGAAACCGGGCCGCTCGGCGCGAATGAGGGCGGAAAAGTCCGGCGAGTGGTCCGCCTGCCGCGCCGCATAATTGATATGGACCCGGCGCTTCAGTTCATCGAAAGGCAGATTGCCGGCGAGACGGCCCTGGTCATAGACATATTCGTCGATCTTCCCGCTGAGCACGAGCCGCCAGTTCCAATGCCGCTGCTGGCCCGTCGCGGCGGCCGTATGGATGCGGATATTGGTCGTGCAATTGCTGGTCAGGGCATTGTAGAAGGCCGGCTGCTGATGCAACGCGTTGACGGCCCGGAAGTAATCCAGCAGGACGGCACGCGCGGTCTCCGCCGTCACCGTGGTGCGATAGAGATAGACCTCCTCGCCTTTCCGGTCGTTCGTCCGCAGCCGGATGACGTCGCGCTCATCGGCCAGGATATAGATCAGCTCATATTGCCGGAAGAAGCCGCGGATGGCGGAATAGTTCTCGCCGATCTCCTTGCGTGTCTCCACGGAAATCGCCAATGGCGGACTATCGGCGAATTGAAAGCTGAGGATCGGATGGGCGATCCAGGGCGATCCCCAATAGGTGAGGAAGAGATCGATCCCCTGCAGCTTGGCAAGGTCGTATTGCCGGGTCTCCCAATGCGGCGTGTAATCGGTTTCGCTGCGGTAGTCGAAATTGCGGACATTGTGGACTGTCACCGTCGTGCCCGCATTGTCGCTGGCGATCTCGGCCCAGGCAGTGCGATCGACATCGGCCTGCCATTGCCGCACATCCGAGGGCATGAGGGTCAGCCACCAGGCCAGGATAACGGCAAAGCCGGCTGTCCCGGCCATCGCCCCCAGGCGCAGACCGGGTGTGGCGAAGAAGGCGGTCAGGACGATCGCCACATAGAGGCCGGCGCCGATCAGGTTCCATCCCGGCAGATCGATATAGAGCGCCGCCACTGCCCAGAGATTGACCATGGCCAGGATCAGCCAGAACAAGGCCGCACCAAGACCTGAAAGCAGACGGATCAGGGACGGGATCAGTCCGCCGCCATGGCCGGGAAGCCTGGCCATATTCCGCGACGGCGACGTCATTTCGGACTGTATCCCGGCGGCAGGTGGCGCCAGGAAATGCCCTTCAGCGCCAGTTGTTCGCCATAGGTGAATTCCTGATTCATTTCAGCCTTGTCGAATTGCTCCTTGGTCAGCGGCTTATAGTCGGGCGGGATGGAGACATAGTTGAACTCGACATTGTCATGCAGGCAGGAGAGATACAGCCGGTAGAGATCATTGATGCCGGAAACCTTCAGCATGGTGCCGATGGCGCGCAGGCTGATCGCCATCAAGGAGCGATTGACCTGATCCGGATCGGGCGACACCCAGCCATTGCGGATGACATAAAGCCGCTGCACGACCTTGCCGGTGAAATCGGGATGCGCGGCGGCAATGGCGCCGGGCAGATCGGCCGCGGCGCCGATCGAAAAGGACTGGAAGAAGACGCCGCCATCGACATGCATCTCGTCATAGCGGTGGCCGTCGACGGTGACATCCAGCAGCACCGGCGGGAAAACCGCCGGGATCGAGGCCGAGGCCACCAGGATTTGCCGGAACAGCTTCAGCCGCGCGGGGTTTTTGCTGCTGGCGATGGCCCCCATGTCCCAGATCACCGGTTGCTCGGCGTCGAGATTGGTGGTGGCCACATAGATCCGTCGCCCCTTGGCATGTTCGACGGCGATGGCGTCGAGCAGCTTGTCGTCGATATAGCTGCTGACCAGTTCCTGCAGCGGCGCCGAGTCCGTTGCCGCTTCCGACCAGATCAGGGCCAGCAGCGAGTGGCGGAGAAAGATGCGACGCGCGTCGATCGTCGTATATGATTCTTTCAGCGGTTCGTCGTAAGCGGAACCGAGAAAGGCGAAGGGCGCGATCAGTGCGCCGGTGCTGACGCCGGTGACGATCTTGAATTTCGGCCGCCCACCTGCCTTGCTCCAGCCGTTCAACAGGCCGGCGCCGAATGCACCGTCCGAGCCGCCGCCGGATACCGAGAGGTAGGAATAGACCCGCGTGCCATCCAGTTGCGTCTCGTAATTCTCCGCCGTCTCGTTGTGGAAGGCGGCGATGAGGACGTCGCGGAAGGGAACTGGATCGGTCAGGGGCAGATAGCGGATGCCGGTGAAACCCGACATCACCGCTTGTGGCGCCGAGCCGGGCGGCGCCGGCTGGCGCAGCAGATTGGCGCAACCGGCCGTTGCCAGAGCGAGAACACAGGCCAAGGCCAGCGTCACCAGCCGATGCCCGCTCCATCGATGGCCAAAGCTTGTCCCAACACGGAGATTCATCGCCCCCTCCCCGGTGCCGACATAGCCGTCAGCCTTATGCCGGCTGAAACGTTACGCGGCATCCCAGGATAGCATAGGGCCGGATTTCCGGAGCGGATTGATTTGCCGCAAGTCGCGAAAGCTGCGTCGTCGATCGCCCCACCCCATCGTCATGCCCCGGCGCCCCGCCCGCTTACCCCCGGATGCCCCAGATGCCCCGGAACCCGTCCGCCGGTTACAGCCGTAGCGCGAAAGCCGCCGCCTGAAACAACGGCGTCATCCGGCTTTCCTAGCCTTGTTCTCGGCCCGATTGCGCACGACCCCAAGCGTGACAGGCGGGCCGGCCATCCGCGTCGCCATCCGCCTGTTGATCCCTGCAGGCGGTGGCACGCGGAGGGCAAGAAAACTGGAAGGCAAGAAAGCTGTCGGCCCACTGATCCCGGAACACCCGCTGATCCCGGAACAGGCGGCCGACGCAAAACTGGGAGCCGCTACGGGAAAAGGGGCAGCATGTCGAATGCAGCGAGCGTGGTACTCATCATCATCGCGGGGGCCTTGCTGGTCAGATGGATCATGCGTGCCGTCGGACACCGGCGCGGGATCGCCAGATGGTTCGCGATCGGCTTCAGCGGCCTGATGGCGATCGCCATCGGCGCCATCACCCTTCTCGCCGGGATCGGCCAGTTGCGGTCGGATGCGCGCATGGCGCCGATCCCCGTGCTGGAGGT
>Ga0255336_102233_pt1 | contig 10374 bp, 8 predicted proteins | sample MeOH1_35cm_T3_17_FD_189102 | JGI IMG/M metagenome (GOLD analysis project Ga0255336, IMG submission 189102) | Sandy soil microbial communities from University of British Columbia, Vancouver, Canada - MeOH1_35cm_T3_179 | ecosystem: Engineered > Artificial ecosystem > Sand microcosm > Unclassified ...
GAGTGAGGAAAACCAAAGGCACCGCCCTCCTTGGACCGCAGGGTCCTGGGAAAGTAAGTCATTGCCAGGTAAGCAGTAAAGAGACTATCTTTAAGATGGTCTCTTTGCTTTTTACTACGTAAAAACTTAAGGATGATACTCTGGGGTCGGTTCCACCCGTTCGATCCTGCGCCGATGAGTATTGTTTGTGGCGTGCGGCTTGGCCGAAGACCTTCAGCCGATGAGCATTTCTTTGAGGGCATGCGGCTTCGGCGAAAGTGTCCACCGGACACTTTCGTCATGGACACTTTCGTATACCGAACACGGAAGTTCGAGTTACCATCCAGGGCTGATACGAAAGCATCAAGTGGTGGTTTCGGGGTAGGTGCCGCGGTGAGTGAAGAGAACGTGAGGCACCGCCCTCCTTGGACTGCAGGGTCCTGGGAAAGTAAGTCATCGCCAGGTAAGCAAATAGACTATCTAACGAGCAAAGAGTCAACGAACGTTGAATGACGTTATCTCTCTTCGTTAAAAAAAGAGCTATTGAAAGATTGAGAATCTACTAGGGCCGATACGCAAAGACAAAGTGCGTATCGGCCCTAGTTCTACAAGTTTGTAAGATGCTAAATGCATTATTTGGATACTCCGGCAGGTCTGGGTAATTCGTTGAATTTAAGTTGATCTACCCATTTCATACCCCATTGTACCGAAATTCCTATCGTTAAGGAAAAGATAAGAGTTCCAATTCCTACGGGCCCTCCTAAGATATAGCCTAAGATTACTATCGAAATTTCAATGCCTGATCGAACTTGCGCAATACTAAAACGAGTATTTTGATTAAGACCTAACATCAAAGCATCTCTCGGGCCGGCTCCAGCATTGGCGTGTAAATAAACGGCTGTTCCGATTCCTGTAGTGAAGATTCCAATTATCAGATAAATAAAACTTAGCGCGTAGCTTGTTGGTATTTCTAGGAGATGACTCGACATTAATGCGTTTAACATAAGTCCGAAGACATACATATTGAGAAAGGTCCCAAACTGAGGTTTTATACCCATTAGAAAGGAGGGGATTAGAATTAACATTCCAACGATAATTTCGATTGTTCCCAGTCCTATTGAAGGAAAGTACCTAGAAATTCCTAGGTGGAATACATCCCAAGGGCTGACTCCAAGATTCTGGGCAACAATGAGAAAATAGTTGCCTGTACATGATATAAATAATCCACTAAAAAAGTATAGGTATTTCGCCAAAAACGTCTTCATGTCTGCACCTCGTAGTTCAACATAGGCCAGATTGATATAGAGAAATACAAACTGGATATTATTATAGCACAGAATATGAAGAAATTTTCACTAGCAACCCTGTTTATTTACTAAGTTGTATCTCATAAAAGGAGTCTAAGCTTTTGATTCTATATATGTCTTACATTTAATCCATAATAAGTAATCAATGGGAATGAAGTGGATGATGAGTTGGACCGTGTACCGTTGGCAGGAGGACCCTTCACAGAAGCTACGTTTAGAAACTTACAGGAGAAGATGGTCATCGTAGTCCAGGTGCTCTTAACCTTCCGCACAATTGCGTGAACTATACCATGAGCTGTATTTTGTAACCCAATCCCCTTGAAATACTTTCAATCGGAAGTCGCTTCATCAGGTTATGTTAAGAGAGAAACTACGCTGACTAAGCATAGTTTCTCTTTTCATTATTAATTAGATGTATGATAAGTATCACAAACATATTATCCCATTTGGTATAAAATAGTTCAAGAAGACAACATCTTGAGGTTTAAATGTAAAATTTATTAAGAGGTGATTGAGAATGGCTCAGAAAAAAACTTTTCCTTGGCGACGGCTAGTTCAACTCGGCTTTGCGTTACTAACCGTAGTTATTGGGATTCAGTTCATTCGTTTTGTAAACGCTTATATCCAGCCTGCTGGGGCTGTTCTCCCCACTCGGCCAGCAGGGGTAGATGCTTTTTTGCCTATTAGTGCGCTGGTTGCTTTAAAGGCTTGGATAGGGACAGGAACTTTTGATGGAATTCATCCTGCTGGTTTGGTTATCTTTTTGGCAGCGATAGGAATCTCTCTAGTCTTTAAACGTGCCTTTTGTTCTTGGATCTGTCCTATTGGGACTCTGTCTGAGGGCTTGGCTCTTATCGGGCGAAGATTATTTAAACGAAACTTTCAATTGCCCAAGTGGCTGGATTATGCTCTGCGTTCCCTAAAGTATATATTGCTTTTTTTCTTTGTCGTGTTTATTTCTATGGGTATGTCGGGGCAGGCTGCACAGGCTTTTCTTCAAACGCCCTATAATATGATTGCCGACGTCAAAATGCTTCAGTTCTTCTTAAACTTGTCACTTCTCGGGATTAGCATACTGGGAGTGTTAGTGATTGCCTCAATTTTCATTCAAAATTATTGGTGCCGTTATCTTTGCCCGTATGGTGCACTCCTTGGAATTTTGAGTATTCTAAGCCCGTTAAAAATTAAGCGAAACTCTGAAACTTGTATTGGTTGTGCTCAATGCACCCAGACATGCCCGAATCGTATTCCTGTGGATCAGTTGGTTACAGTACGATCAGCAGAATGTACAGGGTGCTTAAATTGTGTGGATACCTGTCCTGTGAAGGATACTCTTGAATTACGGACATTGAAGACAAGCATGAAGTTATCTCCTCTCAGTATGGGGATTACCCTAATTGTCACATGGAGTATGATAGTTCTTTTAGCAAAGGTTACGGGACATTGGAATAGCACGATATCACCCGAAATGTATAAGGCTCTCATTCCGATGTCATATCCATTTACTTACTAAATCAACTGAACTATTGGGTTCTGTGGTTAGCGCCTTAGCACTTGTGGCTGTAGGACATCTCGATGTGTTAGGATACTCAACATGGTAAGAGCGTTTCCCGTAAAAATCGAGAAAAAGATAGCGGCGGAAAATGGGGTCGATCATTACCTAAAAAGGTTAAAAGAACTAGCGTTCTCATCGTTAAAGGTAAGTTAAGGTAAGTTATAGCAATAGGAAGGTGAAAAAGTATTTGACAACTCAAGATTGTCCATGTATTATAGTTATTGCGCTAAAGGCCCGTTGGTCAAGCGGCCTAAGACACCGCCCTTTCACGGCGGCTACATGGGTTCGAATCCCATACGGGTCACCAATTTCGGGCGATTAGCTCAGCTGGGAGAGCGCCTGCCCTACAAGCAGGATGTCGGCAGTTCGATCCTGTCATCGCCCACCAAAATAAGGCCCCGTGGTGTAGTGGTTTAACATGCCTGCCTGTCACGCAGGAGATCGTCGGTTCAAATCCGATCGGGGTCGCCATTTTAATTTCATAAGGAAAACGTGGGTAGGTGGCCGAGTGGTTAAAGGCGACAGACTGTAAATCTGTTCTGAAAGGTACGGTGGTTCGAATCCATCCCTACCCACCACAAAACATCGCGGGGTGGAGCAGCGGTAGCTCGTCGGGCTCATAACCCGAAGGCCGTCGGTTCGAATCCGGCCCCCGCAACCAAAGATATTGAGTCGCCCGAAAAGGGTAGACTGGATATAAATAGCTTGGGGTGTCGCCAAGCGGTAAGGCACCAGACTTTGACTCTGGCATTCGTAGGTTCGAATCCTGCCACCCCAGCCAAAAAAAATAAGAGCCATTAGCTCAGCTGGTAGAGCACCTGACTTTTAATCAGGGTGTCCCGCGTTCGAATCGCGGATGGCTCACCATTCTGATGCGGGTGTAACTCAGTGGTAGAGTGTCACCTTGCCAAGGTGAAAGTCGCGAGTCCGAATCTCGTCACCCGCTCCAAAAGAAATATGCGCTTGTGGCTCAGCTGGATAGAGCGTCTGACTACGAATCAGAAGGCCGGGGGTTCGAATCCCTCCAAGCGCACCATTTAATCAAATACGAAAGATTTTGCCGTTATAGCTCAGTCGGTAGAGCGTATCCTTGGTAAGGATAAGGTCACCAGTTCGATTCTGGTTAACGGCTCCATAGTGCGGGAGTGGCGGAATTGGCAGACGCGCACGTTTGAGGGGCGTGTGGTTAACACCGTACGGGTTCAAGTCCCGTCTTCCGCACCAAAAAAAGATAAATGTCGTGGAGAAGTACTCAAGAGGTTGAAGAGGACGGTTTGCTAAACCGTTAGAGTGGGTAACTGCTGCGAGGGTTCGAATCCCTCCTTCTCCGCCAGGAAAATACATTGATTTATTCCTCGATAGCTCAATGGTGGAGCAACCGGCTGTTAACCGGTAGGTTGTAGGTTCGAGTCCTACTCGGGGAGCCAAGGCAGGGTAGCCAAGTGGTCTAAGGCAAGTGGTTCATACCCGCTCATCCGAGGGTTCAAATCCCTCCCCTGCTACCACTACATGCGGGTGTAGCTCAATGGTAGAGCGCTAGCCTTCCAAGCTAGTTATGAGAGTTCGATTCTCTTCACCCGCTCCATACTTAAAAAAGTACCGCACTGGTTTTCAGTGCGGTTTTTAGTGCGCTCGGCATGGGAACTGTTATTAGACAAATGGACCGCCGCAATCCGAATGGCGCATACAGTGGCGTGAGGGATGGGCAGAGAAATCCGCTTCCTACTCGCTTTGATGTTTTCGATAGCGCGAGTAAAATGCTGTTTTTGTCCTTGATAACCTTGAATTTCTTTATGCAGGCGGTCGCTGCTTAGCTGTCGCAGCGCTAGGAGCGAATATCCTGAACCTAAAGCCTTGTATTGAGGTTGACAATACCAGTGGAAAAATGGGAGTAGGGAAAAAATATCGCGGTACTCTGGATTCGGTATTAAAGCACTATGTGACTGATAAACTCAAAGATCGTTCGGATTTAAAGCTCGATAGGTTTTTTATCACACATTCGGGAAATACCCCCAAAGCGAATTAACCTTGTCCTGGAAACGATCCAGGAAATTATGGATTTTAAAGAGCTTTTTGTGACTCAAGCAGGTTGTACTATTTCCTCTCACTGCGGGTCAAACACTTTGGGCGTACTATTTATGACCAAATAACATTCCGTTGGTAATAAGGCATTTCTAAGGCGTCTGAGATAATGTTTTTAGAAAAGAGAAATATTATGTACATTAAAAATAATGAAAAAGGGACCTCAGTAGAGGTCTAAGATGAGATTAAAAGAGTCCCCGTTAAATTATGAATAGAAGACAAATATAAATAATCAAATTGAATGATAAAATTAAATGGGTTGACATTAATATAGAATTCAGATATACTAACAAATGTTCTCGCGAAAAATGGCCCGTTGGTCAAGCGGCCTAAGACACCGCCCTTTCACGGCGGCTACATGGGTTCGAATCCCATACGGGTCACCAATTTCGGGCGATTAGCTCAGCTGGGAGAGCGCCTGCCCTACAAGCAGGATGTCGGCAGTTCGATCCTGTCATCGCCCACCAAAATAAGGCCCCGTGGTGTAGTGGTTTAACATGCCTGCCTGTCACGCAGGAGATCGTCGGTTCAAATCCGATCGGGGTCGCCATTTTAATTTCATAAGGAAAACGTGGGTAGGTGGCCGAGTGGTTAAAGGCGACAGACTGTAAATCTGTTCTGAAAGGTACGGTGGTTCGAATCCATCCCTACCCACCACAAAACATCGCGGGGTGGAGCAGCGGTAGCTCGTCGGGCTCATAACCCGAAGGCCGTCGGTTCGAATCCGGCCCCCGCAACCAAAGATATTGAGTCGCCCGAAAAGGGTAGACTGGATATAAATAGCTTGGGGTGTCGCCAAGCGGTAAGGCACCAGACTTTGACTCTGGCATTCGTAGGTTCGAATCCTGCCACCCCAGCCAAAAAAAATAAGAGCCATTAGCTCAGCTGGTAGAGCACCTGACTTTTAATCAGGGTGTCCCGCGTTCGAATCGCGGATGGCTCACCATTCTGATGCGGGTGTAACTCAGTGGTAGAGTGTCACCTTGCCAAGGTGAAAGTCGCGAGTCCGAATCTCGTCACCCGCTCCAAAAGAAATATGCGCTTGTGGCTCAGCTGGATAGAGCGTCTGACTACGAATCAGAAGGCCGGGGGTTCGAATCCCTCCAAGCGCACCATTTAATCAAATACGAAAGATTTTGCCGTTATAGCTCAGTCGGTAGAGCGTATCCTTGGTAAGGATAAGGTCACCAGTTCGATTCTGGTTAACGGCTCCATAGTGCGGGAGTGGCGGAATTGGCAGACGCGCACGTTTGAGGGGCGTGTGGTTAACACCGTACGGGTTCAAGTCCCGTCTTCCGCACCAAAAAAAGATAAATGTCGTGGAGAAGTACTCAAGAGGTTGAAGAGGACGGTTTGCTAAACCGTTAGAGTGGGTAACTGCTGCGAGGGTTCGAATCCCTCCTTCTCCGCCAGGAAAATACATTGATTTATTCCTCGATAGCTCAATGGTGGAGCAACCGGCTGTTAACCGGTAGGTTGTAGGTTCGAGTCCTACTCGGGGAGCCAAGGCAGGGTAGCCAAGTGGTCTAAGGCAAGTGGTTCATACCCGCTCATCCGAGGGTTCAAATCCCTCCCCTGCTACCACTACATGCGGGTGTAGCTCAATGGTAGAGCGCTAGCCTTCCAAGCTAGTTATGAGAGTTCGATTCTCTTCACCCGCTCCATACTTAAAAAAGTACCGCACTGGTTTTCAGTGCGGTTTTTAGTGCGCTCGGCATGGGAACTGTTATTAGACAAATGGACCGCCGCAATCCGAACGGCGCATACAGTGGCGTGAGGGGTTGGCAGAGAAATCCGCTTCCTACTCGCTTTGATGTTTTCGATAGCGCGAGTAAAGTGCTGTTTATTTATTTAAATCAATAAGCTCATATGTAGGCTTATACACCCTGGTTAAGATTCCCTATTATTTAAGTTTATCCCGAGTTTGAATAAGGACACATTGATTATAAACTAATTCCAAATCGTGATCATTACCTCTTTTAATTGCTTCATCACTTTCGCTACCGGGTTGCATCCAAACCCTACGAATTCCTAGCTTAGCACACTCATCCATAATTTGCTCAGTTGCTTTGGGTGGGACAACTACACTGATGGCGTCAGGAATAAGCGGAAGTGAGCTTAAAGTAGGATAACAGGGATCTCCATCTATTTGTCCTAACTTTGGATTAATCGCATAAACTTTATACCCTGCTTTTTTTAGCTGAAAATACACTTTAGTTCCGTACTTTTCAGGATCATTCGATACACCAACAACGGCCCAATTGGGTTGCCGAAGAAACTCTTGCATATCTCCTTGCATTCTAATCACTCCTCTTATTTTCAATTTTCTATGAAATGGACGTCATTGTTAGTTTAACTGAGATCATAAAACTTAGCAAATACAGAAAAGCAAATTCCGTGTTCAAGCTATATAAATAAAAAAACGCCGCATGATCTTTGCGACGTTTCATTTTCTATGGAGCGGAAGACGGGATTCGAACCCGCGACCCTCGGCTTGGGAAGCCAATGCTCTACCACTGAGCCACTTCCGCATACAACGTTTATTATTATACCAAAAAATAACGACGAGTCAAGTTTAATTTATTTCGACTTAAAGTGATACAATATTCTAAAACTGTGATATGAGTCACAGTATATACTTAACATTTCCAGTACGATGAAATCAACCTCGAGGATTTTGACCTGTTGGAGAAAGGGGGAGATTGATAAGGATATGTGAGAAATGTCACGAAGTTGAGAAGAAGGAGGAATTTGATGAAATCTAAATTTCGCCGTATGTCCATCTTTGTTGGAGTGGGTACTCTTCTTGGTGTGATCTTACTTTTATTATCCTATCGTTTCGCCATAGGTCCGCGAGGATTTTCTGTCTCGATTCCTTCATTAAGTGTAGCGACGACGGTGGGGACCGAAAATGCGCAATGCATTAAGTGTCATCAAGAGAAAAGTCCTGGGATCATAAACCAATATCATGACAGTAAACATGCTCAACGAGGTGTACAATGCTTGGATTGCCACAAACCGGTTGAGGGACAAGAAAAGATGGCTAAAGAACACTATAACGTTCAGATGATTTCCAGTCCGAGCCCAAATAATTGTGTAAAATGTCATGAACAAGAAGTCAAAGAATTTTCCGATAGTGCACATGGGGCCAAAGGGTGGTATCCCGTTGTCGGAGCTGGAGAATTTACAAAAGAAGAATTAGCAAAATATCATGTCCTTGACGAAGCGGGTAATCCCCTGAATGGAGGTAAACCCAATGTTATTACTTCCGTTATTGGTCAAGACGCTACCGTTGCCTCGTGCGAAGTTTGCCATGGCGTGGGTAAGAAGAATGAGGATGGCAGTTTTGGTGATTGTACAAAATGTCACTTGCGACATGATTTTAGTATAAGTCAGGCGCGTAAGCCGGAGACGTGTGCCCAATGTCATCTTGGCCCAGATCATCCACAATCAGAAATCTATAATGAATCGGCACATGGTACTTATTATCAGGCGAATAAAGATAAATTCAATATGGAAGCACCTCCCGGAGCATTGACTACTAAGGATTTTCCTGCTCCGACATGTGCGACTTGCCATATGTCTGCCTTTGGCGATGTTAAAGGGACGCATAACGTAGGGGAACGCCTCAAATGGAATTTAAGTCCTACCCTTGCGAATGTGCGAACGGATGGGGAGCAGAAACGTCAAACGATGGAAACAATTTGTTTAAATTGCCACGCCCAAGGATTTATTGATACCCAAATGACTCAGGCAGAGAAGATAATTAATCTTTCAAATGAAAATGTTAAAAAAGGGCAAGCCATTATTGGCGATTTAAGAAATCTAGGACTGCTTGCGGGAAGTCCCATGAGTACACCAATTGAGTTCGTTAACTTCGAACTATGGCATCATGAAGGGCGCCGAGCTCGATTTGGGGCGGTCATGGGTGGCGCAGATTACGTCAATTGGCATGGAATTTACGAACAGCAAAAAGCACTTGTAGAGATGAAATCTGAGGCTGAAGATATGAAGAATAAACACTAGGGGGAGCGAGAATGATAAACTGGCGGTTGTATAAAAGAACGATCTTGTTAGTCTATATGGCCTTGAATTTTGCGCTCCTGGATGTTGACGTACTTATATCTCATTCTCAAAATGATTTCTTTCGGTTGGAATTGATCCCTTTAGTGTATGGTCCACTCGCGGTCATCGGTATAATATTGAAGCTCGTATTTTCCCGTCAGCATTGGGCAGATCTGGTTTTTCGGACCCTAATGTGGTTGGGAATAGCAGTAGGCTTGATCGGGACGTATTTCCACTTTGCGGGAAATGCAACTTCTCAATCTGAGCCGCTTTACCGATTACTCGTTACAAGTTCTCCAGTTGCAGCACCGATTGCTTTCTCTGGAGTAGCATTCTTTACCTTAATAAGCGCTCACGAACGATCTTCGCGGAGGCAAACCAAACTATTAGCTTTAGTTGGATGGGGTTTTATTGGTTCAGTTATAGCAGCTTATCTTGATCATGCCCGACTAAATTTTGTCCCAATCTATACCCTCTTTCCTTTAGTAGCTGGAATTATGGCGGGGCTAGCCTGTCTTTGGATCGTGTATTTTGCGGAGGAGACCGGGAAGAAAGAAATGAAAGTTTTCCTGGGGATCATGGCACTAAACTTAGTTGTTGGATTGCTAGGCTTCATTTTCCATGTACTCGGCGATTTAGCAGGAACGCAAACTTTGATCTTAGCACGATTTTTCTATCGCGATCCATTGATGGGGCCGTTGCTTTTCTGTGATTTAGCTGTTCTGGGAACATTAAGCTATGTGTTTGAAAACATATCCGAGACAGTGATTACGGAAAGGACATCATTGGCAAGTTAGAGATTATGCAATAAGCACGTATTCTTTATGATGGCTATAAGGGGGGGAGAGCCCCTCCTTATAGGAGCCGAGGCATAGGAGGAGGATGAAGTATAAAGACTTCAGGCATATACATAGAGCAGGGAGTCTTTCTTACATTACTTACAAGCACCTGATATAAAGGTTAAATAAGCTTATTTAAGCTTATTAATAGTTAATAATTTTTGCTATTGACACTCGCGGCTCACTATGATAATCTAATTGAGCGCCAAGGGACAGATGTCCTTTAGCCAGCAGAAATGCAGGTAGACGCAAGGCGGAATAAATTAACAGTTGACTCGAAAGAGAGAGAATGTTAATCTAGGATTCCGCGCTGACGAAACTTCAAACGAAGTTCGGAAGCGAAAAAAGTAGTTGACTTTAACGAGTCAATCTGCTAACATTAATAAATGTCGCGAGTCATTGCGACACACGGTGAAAGCCGACTCCGGTCTTTGAAAACTAAACAACAAAGGAACAGCCAAGTGACTCGTTAACGAGTTTGAGATGAATTTGAGCAATCAAATTTTCTTCATAAATTTTATGGAGAGTTTGATCCTGGCTCAGGACG
>Ga0255336_102235_pt1 | contig 10367 bp, 16 predicted proteins | sample MeOH1_35cm_T3_17_FD_189102 | JGI IMG/M metagenome (GOLD analysis project Ga0255336, IMG submission 189102) | Sandy soil microbial communities from University of British Columbia, Vancouver, Canada - MeOH1_35cm_T3_179 | ecosystem: Engineered > Artificial ecosystem > Sand microcosm > Unclassified ...
AAAAAGTATCCTCTAAACTATATTTCCATGTCACGTTAGGTCTCCAATTCTTTAATCTCGCTAACCATCCAGGTTTATTAATCTTTTCAGCTTTAGGCAGCTCTTCCGCCACTCCAGGCGTCCTATAAGGAGTAGCACCTGTAGGCTCCAAAGTAAAGTTTAGCTTCTCCTTGGCCCCGGAAAAGAGAGAAGAAACCCAAAGATACAAACGAATAATCCAACTAGTAAGCAAAGGATCTTGATTCATGAGAACAGCTCCTTTATCCCAACACCTGTCACAAGCATGTACATTAGGAAAGGATTCACGGATATGAATAGGTCCAGTTCGGTAACAATACCCACATTGTCCACCTTGTATTACTCTTCCCACTTTATGCCTGTCCCCATTTACTTCTGTCACTTCCCAGTACACTGTTGTATCCAGTAGCTAAAGTGTTGATTATAAAGCAAGGTTGCTTTAGCTCATCCACTGAGAATTGTCCCATGTTGTGACTCATGTCGTAAACTTTCTGGTACAATTCTTCCTGGGTCAGACCGGAGGCTACAATCCCCTTAGGGAGAGTAATCAGTAGGTAATGGTTAGGATAAAGGAGCAATTCTTCTTTGTGGTCCTCAATCCATTGCACCAACTCTTGGGGTGGCTTGTATCCGTTTACTCCGGAAGGGATTGCAATCGTCTGCGGTTCTTTCTTTTCTGGTTTCATGCTTGCTAGCGTAACTCGCCTCCTTTTACTTGCCAACCATACCGCTTCACGGCCAATTTTAGGGCATGTCCTATAAATAACGTAGTTATTTAACCCTGCTAAGTATTGATGGATGGGCAAGATGGGCTTCTCAAAGTGGTAAGGAGTGGTAAAAGGTGTCAAGGATTGGGATTGAAGGGTATTTAATGGATGATTATGGGTATTTATTTATGCTGAATGGAATGAATAGGATTGATAGTTGGAGTAAAGTGGTGATTGAAGTGATTGAGTTGAAGTAAAGTAGTAATTGAGTGGTTTCTTTTTGAGCCAGAAGTGGGGTTGGAGGAGGCGGCGCGCCAGCGCCCTCCTGGATCTCCTATACCCCACTCCACTAATGCTCCTGGATCAATCAGGCCCCACCACTTCCTAAACGAAACGAAACAATCTGGATCGAAAAAGATCCATGGTAAAAACTTTATCCACTGGATCGAAAAAGATTCACTGAACAAGTAATTAGTAAAACTTTGGATTACGTCCACAACATAATTACAGTCGAAACGGATCCGCTGCCACTGTAACCATTCGCGGCGGCGACCCGTAAAACATACTGAACATGCTAGGCCGATACCTAATGATTCCGGATAGTTAGCTCACCCGAGGGGAGTTAATGAGTCACACTTTTTAACTCCGAAACTTACAGCTCGCGGGGCCATTCCGTCCCCAGCGGACAAGACTACTGAACAGGGTTGGCATGGTTCTTGGCTAGGCGCGGCAAGCGCCCTAGAAGCGCCCGGCGCACCCTAGGGCCCTGGTAGCCTTCCGAGGCGAGCTAGCGCCCTGGTAGCCTGCTAGGGGCGTCCAGCGGGCCCGCTGGACGGGCCGACCCTTGCGCCCTGGTAAGCTGTCAAGCGGCCTACCTAGGCCGCTAGCTTTCGGCTAATAGTCTAACAATTCTCGAAAGTTACAGAAAAAGAACGGGGCCCCCTTGCGCCCTGCTAGGTGGGCCTTAACTTGACTTTTGCCAGCACGGAAGGCCGAAAGGCAAAACGAGGCGGGCCGCTCAATCGAGCTTGACAGGGTTTAGACCCTGGTTAGGTTTGAAGGGCGAGACGGAAAAGCCAACAATAGGCAAAGGTCGGGGCGCTTCGCCCAAGGTTCCGGACCCTAGTCCGGGAAAGGTTGAGAATCGTTTCTGTAGGTTTCGGCGCGAGAAGTTACCGCACCCTTCGGGGTGTCCTTCGGTAAGAAGTAGCGCCATAGCGTACGGTCCTAACGCCTAACGGCCGAACGGATCAAAGCGTTCTAGATACCCGGAAACCAGCCCGAAAGGGAGGGAGGGAATCGAGCCTAACTAGCGACGACTCAGGGGTAACGACCCGGGATCTGCTAGCATCCCAGACTCTCAGTCTGGGGGACTATCCGGGCCAAGTGGATAGACTGAGCGGGTCAAAGAAACCCGTAGGGTTATTGAAAAGTAAACCCTGAAGCCCCGAAAGGGTGATACTTGTCCCAAGCCCCGAGAGTGACTTGGCGCGATTCGGTAGCGAGATAAACCGAAGCCATCCTAGGCAAAGGCGGAACCTAGGGAAACAAGCGATTGTTTCATGCGGGGAATTAACGCGGTTTGCTGGTGATTCCTGCTAACGGGTGCTGCTGTATTGTGCCCGCCATCGAAGGAAAAGCTTTCAAACTTTCCGTTAGTTGTTGAGAGGTTAACGCGGTATGTAGAGCCACACATGGCCCTAGGGGTCTGAAGGCAGGGACTACCGTTATCCTGTATTGACAGGAATATCTTTAACCTGGTGAATTGATTGCTTGGGGTTTGGCAAAGGTAGAGCCTCATTGTTTGAGACACTTATCAGCAGATAGGCTCCCTTTGCCGGCCCAAAAGAACGGAGCAGAGTTAAGAGGACCGAACGGCGTATAGGGCGAGACACCTATAGGTGTTATCGTCTAGGCGAGAGCGGCCTGGTTGCCCTAGATGGCAACGGATATTGTCTATCTGACAGTAACACCAAACGGGACAGACAGACGCGCAACATCCCGTAAGCGCGGGTGAGCTGGTGACAGATACTTTCCTCCGTTCTTTTGGGCTCAATTGCCCGAAAGGAAAAAAACATGCGTAAGCGTTTCGACATGTTGTTCTGGATGTTCGATCGCACGGGGAACGAGAACGTCCTGTGCATCACCCTCACCAACTACATCTCGGCCTGCCAAGCCGGGTGCATGGTCCACTGACCATGAAGTACATCGTGGCTCTCCTGGCAGGGCTGGGCGCGTGCGCCTTGTCCAACGCCTACCTGGTTTCGGCCAGGCAAACCTTCTGGTTCATGTCCGGTGCCTGGTGGCTGGGCGCGATCGTGTGCGGCGGAGTCCTGTACTTCTGGGGCCGCAAGTAGGCTTGACAGCCTAATCCTTGGGTGTAAAGTTTCGCTTTATGCCCAAGCGTGAGTCTGTCAAAGATTCAGAAAGGATCGTCATGATTGATGATCTCAAGCATGTGGGGAAGACTCCAATGTTCGATGACCTTGCACCCCGATACGCGCCTGAGATGGTGATGATTGGGGGTTACAGTAACGTTCCTGTCATCTGTTTTCGCTCCTATCCTGCGGGCCAGCATCCGGTAACTTGCCCATTGGTCAAGGATTGTTGCGCTTTGGAGCTGGTGACGCAGCACGGCTCGCGTTGGTATGGGTGCGAACGCGCCTATATCAATTCCGAGCTTCGCATGGTGGTCGTGGGCACCAATTCCAAGGATGAGGTGCGGCGCAAGTGGGAGTTCTGTAACACGCCTTGATCGGCCCTGATAGGTTGACTCTGAGTGTCAGTAGACGTATATTGATGCTCAGGTGCGGCTATATCAGCCGGAAAGTGAGTTAATCATGCTCGGAGTCCTGTTTTTCGCAGCGCTGTGCTTCCCGGGTATGGGGTTGGCCGCTTGGCTGATTCCTTCGGGCCGATGAAACTCCAATTCATCTTCGATGGGGTACCTGCCCCTCCGGAGCTGAATGAGTACCTGAACCTTCGGATGCAAGAGCCTAGGCGGGTGTGTCATAACACTCTAGCGCTTAGTTTGGCGCCCAAGGTTCCCAAGGAAGAGACGAGTCGACGGGCGCTCCTGGAGACGCCTATCGCTTCCGGCGGATTGCTGGTCTTTCGACTGCATCGCCACGCGTGAATGGTTCTCGGGCCGGTTCGATTCCGGCCCCACGCTCCAAAGAAGTTTCTAAAAGGAAAGGACAATCACATGGTTACGTGTTTCCATAAGGACACGTGCCTTGGTTGCTATCTCCAGAATCACCACAACGGTGATAAGGAACTGCTCATTGGGATTACTCCCGCTGGGCAATCCTTGGAGGCGGCAGTCGAGGAACTCATGTCCGAAGTTTCCGAATCTGATAAAGTTCCGGAAACTATCTCGAACGAAGATCTGCGCACGGCTCTGACGGAAGCCTGCGAGGACGTGGACTTCCGTTGGATCGATGACGAGGGGGAGCGCTGCGAAGAGCAGCCCGAGACGAACGAGCATGGGGATAGTTCCCAGGTTTGGTTCGTGCTGGAATGGGGAGACGACTAGCATTCGTCTAGGCGCGTATGGTAAAGTGTAGGGGTTCGATTCCCCTACCGCGCCCCATAAGTTTCCAATTGAAAGGAGACACTTGTGCTGAAAAGTTTTCGATTCGAGATCTGGTCGGATGGGTCGCACGACATGTGCGCCATTCGTGCCGAGATGCCCGAGTCTGCGGGTCTGACCTACTTGTGGTTCGTCATGTCTCGGGAGGAATTCCTGGGATTGACGAGCGGCAGGATGACGGCAGCCGTGGACTGTTCCCACCACGTTCACGCGCTCGGGGATACCTGGCGCTTCTACGATCTGGACTTCCCCTCGGCTGACGCGGGAAGTTTTCAGGTCAAGTATTACAACCTGACCTTTCCGCGCTTTCTCCAACGTATGTTGGTCAAGGTGGCCCGGAAGGTTTGGGCATACAAGCGAGCAACCGAAAACTCCGACAAGCAATTGTTGGAGATCTCTCCGGCGCGCATGGCCAAGTACGTTCGCCTCTATGGGACGGGCTCGGGTCAAGTCAAGCTGGACGCAACGCCCGAGACCTTGGCGCAAGTCGAGAAGTTCTCGGAAGATCCCAAGTTCGTGGAACGTTTGGAGTACCTGAAAAGGATTGCTCGCAACTCCACGCAAACCTTCTGGCAAACTGCAACCTTGTACCTGTCTGCGGATAGGCACGACGACTCGGGCCTGTACTGGACGGCTGTCCGTCCCGAGGGCCGATCCATCATGAACGGTGGACTGGTCAAGCATCGTGACGGGGAGTGGGGCGTCCACACCTAGTCACCTACCTACGGGTGCGATTACACCAGGGCGCAAGCCTATCAATCCCGTAGGACCAAAGGGCAACATTGCCCATTGACGAAAGGCAAACAATGCGTTACGAAGTCAACATCCGGCCCTGGAACCCGTGGGGTACGCTCTTCTGGTTGCTGATGATCGGTGGCATCGTGTTTCTTTTCCTGAAACACTGAACGGCTCGGGCGTCGACAGACGCCCGTCCAAAGAAGCACAGAAACTTAGGGAATCTGATCCATTCCCGCAAACTGTTCCGGCCGGAGCGCAAGGCGGACGGGTTCTGTGTTTCTTTGGGCGCGAGGCCCAGCATTGAAAGGAGACCATTGTGCAGAACGTGGACATCAAGGTGGACGGGGATACGTGCGTCATCACGCTGGACCTGAGCAAGCGGCTCGGTCCGTCCAAGAGCGAGAAGACCACCATCGTGGCAAGCACGGGTGGGAACGTGGAGATCCCCGGGACCGGCGGGATCAAGGTCGGCCTCAACGTCTTCGTGCCCGTCAAAAAGTAGGTTGACGGGACATCCTTCTTCGCAGAAACTTCCGAAGGTTCAGGACGGCGAGCCTGTGCGCTCGCCCGTCCAGGAATGTTCAGCAACCCGATTGTTGGACATCCTTGGGCGAGGTAAGCTTGACAATCAATGATGAATGTCTAAGTTTACACTTGTTCGAACGTAGTTGCCCCGCCATGGGGAGAAAGGTTTACATCATGAGCGCCGAATTGGTCATGAAAGACGGCAAGGCTCGGATGATCCTCACGACGCAGGGCTGGCACAAGCTCGCTCACGTCAAGGAGGACATCAGCCTGGAGGACGTCCACAAGATCCTGGGCACCGATACGCCCGTGGAGACGCATCCCCTCACCTACCCCGACGGGCTCAAGTCGAGCTTCGCCAAGGGGGTCACCTGGGAAGGGGCGGAGCTGGGAGTGGTCGGCCCGGAGTGGGAGCCTCTCCAGAACGAAGCTTTCGTCAACTCCTTCGCGCCCTGGCTGGACTCCGGCATGGCGACCATCGAAGGGGCTGGGCTCCTGCGCGGAGGTGCGGTCATCTACCTGCAACTCAACCCGGCGGCCCTGGAACCCATCGAGATCCGCAAGGGCGATGCCGTGCGGTCCCGTGTCTTCGGGGTCAACGGGCACGACGGCAAGTGCGGCATGCGGGTGGGCTCCTGCGACGAGCGGATCGTGTGCGCCAACACACTCGCGGTCGCCCTCAAGGAAGTGGCCACGGACGAAGCGTCCGGCAAGGCCAACGGCTTCCGGCGGAAGCACACCGGCAACACCGCGGCCAAGATGGGGGACATCTCCATGCAACTCCTGGCCATGCGTGCCCAGCTCACCAAACACGCGGAAGCGTGGAAGTTCCTGGACAGCAAGGCCGTCAAGGATACCGCCACGGTTCACCGGTTCTCGCGTGCGCTCGCCGGTAAGAAGGTGGACGAGGTGGACATGCCCGGCTTCAAGCCCAGCAAGCTGGACTTCGAGATCGAGCACCTGTTCCGCACCGGCAAGGGCAACATCGGCAAGTCCTTCTGGGATCTGCTCAACGCTGCCACGGAGAGGCACACGCACGGCGAGGGGAACGATATGCAGGGTGACCGCCCGGGCGACAAGGAAGCCCGCCGGTTGGATGCCCTGTACCTCGGCCCGCTGGCCAACGCCAACTCCCGCGCCTTCAAGATCGCCTTCGACATGGCCAAGGCCGCCTAACGGCGGCAACCCTAGACGGGTTCAAGGCGGCCTGATACAACTGGGCGGGCCCTTGCGCCAAGCAAGGGCCGTCCCTATCTGTACCTAAGCGATTGTTTTGTTTGGGTATAGATAAGGGCGCTTGTTCAACTTTAATCCCGAAAGGTAAAACAATGTCTCGAATGACGCCAAAGCAGGGGACTCGTGAACGTGTCTACGTGCTCCTGACGTGGTTGCGGGATGACAACGGCGACCAGGTGGAAGGGACCAATCACGTCCTGGCTGGTACCACTTCCGAGAAGGTGGGCCGGGAAGTTCTGGAAACTTTCAAGAAGCACCAGAACGGGCACGTGACCATGATTCACGCCCAGAACGAAGAGCGGTTCCTGCCCGGTTTGCTGGGCCAGATCCTTGCGGGTGAGGATGCGCCCAAGAGCGTGCCCGAGCCCAAGCACGACATCGACTCGCTCTTGGACATGGTGGATCTCGGGACTGCGGAGAAGAAAGGATGATCATCAATCAACTTTCTCTCTGCGAAGAGTGTCGAGACGGATCCTGCGCTACTTGCCGAAAGTTCAAAGCTCGGCAGAAGCGCGCAAGCAAGCTGCGCCTGTACACCTACAAGGGCGTACGTTATACCAGCAAAGCTCAGACCATTCGCAACGGTGGTCCGCCGCCTGGCTGGTGCAAGTGTGGGACTTGTGGGCGGTCCTGGGATGACAGCAAGTCGACCGGGCTGACGCCTACTCCCGCGGGTAGGTGCCCGTTCGAATACTGGCACTGAAAGCTAAACAATCGGAGCAAGTCAGGAGGGGGACATGCTCAATGAAACTGTCATCGGCTACCTGGTCAAGTGGCATGGGATGCACGTGTATCTGACTGCCAAGTTTCAATTGATGCAACAGGGTCCCGAGGTTGAGATCTCGGTCCGAGCGGAGATCCTTCTCCCCAAGAAACATCGGTTCGTCAAAACGTCTTTCTTCAAGTATCAACGTGAGTCTATGGACTTGCGTGGGTTCCTGCACAAGTGCAAGGTCGACGCCGTGCATGATCTTAAGAATGAGTTGTTGGTCTCGGCCTTCGGCCATGAAGTTAGGATGGCCGAGGTTAAGCTGGCTGGCCTACAAGTCATTCACGCCAAAGCCCGACAGGAGTTGGCGCAAGGCATCATCGACGGGTGAAGGGTTAGAGAGAAGGTTGCTGAAACTTTCTCTCTTTCCAAAAGAGCGCATGAGGATGCTCGTGTGTTCCTTTGGGCGACAATGCCCGGAAAGGAGAAACCAATGCTCAAGATTGTCAAAGACTCACACCTGGACCACGGTTTGACGGTGGAGCACCAGGATTACATTCTGGAACTTTACCGTGAGCGGGACGGTTTCTTTCTGGAAACTATCCTTCTCCCCGTGCGTCTGTCCTCGCTCACCTGCGGGCTTCACGGTCCCATCATGGGCGAGGAAGCCATTCCCGATTCCGAGTGCAGCTTGGAGGTTCGGGGCGAGCGCAAGGGACCTAGCCGGCTGTGCAATCGTGCGCCCACGCTGACGCGTAGGGTGACCGTGATCGCCGGACCGCACGAAGGTGAGCCTTGCGTGCTGTACACGGCCTATGGTGGTCCTCCGGCTCCGCGTGAGCCCTGGGAGAACATGAGCCCCGAGGAGACGCAAGCCTCCGTGGACTTCTGGGCCAAGCACGCGCTGTCCCGGTAAAAGTTCAAGAAAGGAAAGTTCAAGATGCAACCTCTGTACGGACACACCAGTGCAGACACGGCCTATGTGGTGGATGACTACCCGTACGGCCGGCTGCGTTGTACCATCAAGTTCTGGCTGGAGACGGACGCTCGCAAGGGAGCGCGGTTCTGTAGCCAGACCACCAATCCCAAGAATGGGCGCATCAACGCGCCCAAGCATTCCACCTATGCCAAGCTGGCCGGGTGCATGTACTTGGACGAGCAAGGCCATTGCCAGTGGCGAGGTCTGACCGAGTACTCTTCTCCGGAAGATTGTTTGAAGTTCGCGCAGGACTTCCCGAGCGCCGACTTCACCATTCTTCGACAATGGCTCAAGGCGGCTCTTCCGCTGGCCAAGGCACGCGCGGAGGGGAAGGTGTCTCTCCGGTGGAGCATCAACGGCAAGAGCGAGCCTCGCACCGAAGAAAGCCTCAAAGAGGAGCAAGAGCGTGCGCGGGTAGCCATGGGCTTCTTGCAGCAAGTGGTCGAGATCGTCGGATGACTATCTTGACGGTAGTCTTCGGATTGTTAGTCTTAGGACTGACGGTCAACAACTTGGAGGGTTACATGTCTCCCAAAGAACAAGAAACGGAGTTCTACCGGAGGCGTGGACTTCCGAACGTGAACGTGCGACAGTGCAGCACCAAGCGCACCTTCGATGTCTTCCTGTCCTACTGCGGCAAGGAGTACGGCAGCAAGCACGAGGTTCTGAAGCGGGGCAAGGTGGTTTCTACCACTTACATCCTGCCGGAGATCTAGCAAGGCCGAAACCATTGTGGAAGTTTCACGATGGTCTAATGGTTCTGCCATTACTGACGAGGCCCGTAGGTGTCCACGCAAGTGGATTCTTCTGAAACATTCTCCCTATCTAATTCTTCGAAAGAGGACACCGCAAGGTGGCGGCTGGGGAATCAAGAAGTTTCTAGCCTTGCAATGCGGTCTCAGTAATGACTAACCATATGTCTTCAACCTAACCGTTGAGGATGTATCTCGCATCCTGCCAAAAAGCACACGGGCGTGTGGCCTTCCAAGGTGAGCAGGTAAAGGTTGGTTCGACTCCAACATGTGGGACGAAGAAAGAGGTGCGGTCATGTAACCGTTAGTGCGGAAAGTTCTGGAAAAGAAACTGAGAGACTGGAACAACCCTCAACGAAAACCAAAAGAGGTCGGTCATGAAGCTCGGACTCTAATCGCAAAGATCATTCTGCACCAAAGAGAAAAAGATTCAAAGCGTGTGAGCCTTCCCAAGGGAGAGGTAGAGTCAAACTCACTCACGCGCCCAAGAGCTTGACACCTACTGATGGGTGGTTAAGTTCAACATTGACCCCAAGGAAAGACCAACAATATCATGAGCAAGAGTTCTGTTTGCCAGTTGGCAGAGGTGTTCGAACGCAGGGCCGTCTACGCAAAGGCGGTGTCTTCGCAGTTCCCGGATGCCATGTGCGACACCACTCCGGGCGAGGACAAGTACGAAAGCAACCTGGTGAAGGACCATCCCAGCGCCAAGGCCGAGTACTTTGCGGAAAGCTTCGGACCCACGGCCAAGAGCACGGGGATCGCGGTTCGCTGGTACGTGGAGATCAAGCCGCGCAAGTTCCCGCCCGTTCGGGTCTACGACCGTGCCGTGAGCTGCATCTCCCTGGACAAGGTGGCCGACATGCTCAACGAGCGCAAGGTCGTCCGAGCGGACGAGCAGTTTCGCCGGAGCGCCTGAAACAACAACTTCCAAACTTCCAGAAAGGAGTTGCCCGTGGACGAAAAGTTCAAGCATGCATGTACTGCGCTACGCTTGTTCGCCGAGAACACGGGAGACTACTATCCCGAGGTTCGGCGATTGGTGGGGCGCTTGGCTCGAAACCTGACCAACTATCCCAAGGCCAACAACGGCTCGATCCTGGATCTGGAG
>Ga0255336_102238_pt1 | contig 10355 bp, 10 predicted proteins | sample MeOH1_35cm_T3_17_FD_189102 | JGI IMG/M metagenome (GOLD analysis project Ga0255336, IMG submission 189102) | Sandy soil microbial communities from University of British Columbia, Vancouver, Canada - MeOH1_35cm_T3_179 | ecosystem: Engineered > Artificial ecosystem > Sand microcosm > Unclassified ...
GCCGTCGCGAAAGGCAAGTCCGGTAAATTCCATGCGCAACCATTGCGCCACCAGACCGGCGGTGAGCGGGTGCTTCATGCGCCAGGGTGCCACCGCCTCCATCGGGAAGGCATCGCTCGCCGCCAGACTCAGCAGTTGGGCGAGGGTCCAGGCCGTCGAGCGAATCTGCATCCACAGCTCCAGCGCGGTGCGCGACTGCTGCCAGAGGTTGCTGATACCCCACCAGCGCTTCAGGTTGTGAAACAGCGGCTCTATGCCCCAGCGGCGCGCGTACAGGCGCACGATGGCTTCGGCCGTCAGCTCGGTCTCTGTGGCCAGCAGCAGCCGGGGTTTCGTCCAGGTCTGCTTGCTGGCATCGAAGAACTGGCACCAGACGGCGCGCACGGGCGTGCCCTTGAGGAAGCGCGCCAACGCCACCACCGAGCGCAGCCGGAGCAACTGGTCCTGACCATAGAGCGACAAGGACAACTCGGTGACCGGCAGGGCCGCGACTGCCTCGGCGCTCAGCCGCTCGCCATAGATGCGCTTGCGCCCGCGCCTGGGGGTCGTCGGTGCCACCGGTGGCAGAAACAGAGCCGTGTCGATGCGGGCCTGACCGATCACGCGCATCTGTCGGCGCAGCAAAGGCAACACCAGACGGGCGCGCATAAACCAGGAATCGAACAGCACCCGCACCGGCTTGTCGGCTACCCCCGCCAGTGCACGCAGCAGTGCCAGCGCAATCACGAGCTTGTTGCGGTTGCCGGTTGCCGGCACCAGGCGGGAGAGAATCGGCAGCACCAGGTTGGCTGCGCCATGGCCGAGCACGCTCACCCCGACGGTGACCCAGCACTGCGCGAGCATGAACGGTGGCCGGTTGGTCTTGCGACTGTGGTCGTGGCGATACGCGCAACCGGGCGCCGACGCCGAGGAACGCGGCACCAGCGTGTCGTCGAGGACCAGGGTCAGCACATCGGAGGGCAGCACCGTCAGCACCAGGCGAAACAGGTCTGTGAGATGCCGGCAGAGCGCGTTTGCGCAGTTGACATCGCCGACCGGCCTCAGCGCTTCGCGTCAGCCGGCGAAATGGTAACCGCCGACGTCGCGATCAGTTCCATCAGGATGTTCTTGGCAAGATCTTCGGCGTAGTCGTTGCGCCTGACTGCGGCCGTGACGGCATCTTCCACGGAGCCGCCGATCAGCGCTTTCAATTGATCGATGTGCAGATCGCAAATACGCGTGAGATCGGTATGGCGTTCCTGATGGAAGTACAGGAAGCGGCGCGCCAAGGTCTGCAGCATCGCGTAGAACTCCGCTGCATAGCTGTTGCGCGATGCGTCACCGACGACGCTGGTCAGCTTGAAATGCACGCGCATGTAGCTTTCCATGTCGTGATCGAGCTTGACGCTTTCGAGCTCCTCGATCAGCGCGGCCATCTGCGTGCGTTCGCTGTCGTTCGCGCATCGCGCCGCCTGAGCGACAATCAGCCGCTCAATCTCCCGGCGGCTTTGAATGACCTTCAATTGCCCTTGATAGTCGATTTCGGAGATAAAAATGCCCTGTCGGGGGGCGATCGTCACCAGCCGTTGAAAGGCAAGTTTTTGCAGTGCGTCGCGAATCGGCGATCGACCAATGCCGAGCCGTTCGCTCAGGGCGATCTCGGTCCATTGACTGCCGGGGGGCAGCGCGCCCGTGACGATCAATTCTTCCAGTACGCCATAAGCTTTTTCCGTCTGGCTTACAGCGTCGCGGTCAAATAGCCCCGACGATCCCCTCACAAAAGACGCTCCAGCAGCTTATGCAATTCTCGTTTCAACACTTTTCCGGTCCCGTTCTTGGGTAGATCTTGCACGAAGTAATATTTCTTGGGGCGTTTGAAGCGCGCGATCGCGGCAATGCAGACGGCATCCAATTCAGTCTCCGACACCTCCGATACTGCCGATGCCGAGGGCGTCGCTGCCGCACCCGACGACGCATCGAGGCCGGTGGCGCGCCGCACCACGAACGCTACCACGGACTCGCCCCATTCGGGATCGGGCATGCCCACCACCGATACTTCTTCCACGCCTGGATGACGCAACAATGCTTCCTCGACCTCGCGCGGATAAATATTGGTGCCACCGCTGATGATCACGTCTTTCGACCGATCCTTCAAATGCAAGAGGCCTCGGGCGTCAATCAGCCCGATATCGCCAGTGCGCAGTGCGCCGTCGATCAAAGTCTTCGCCGTGGCGGTTGGATTCTGCCAATATCCGGACATGACGGCTTCTCCCCGGACCGCCACTTCCCCGGCGGTCCCGCTGGGAAGCGGCCGGCCTGATTCGTCGACGATGTCGACGTACATGCCGGTCTGGGTAAAACCGACCGAGGCAAGCAGTTCGACGTCGTCATCATGGACGGCCTTGCTCAACGTAGCGGAGGACATCGCGGCGATAGTCATCGGACTTTCGCCTTGGCCATATACCTGCGCGATATGAGGGCCGAAACAGTGTACCGCTTGTTTGATGTCCTCGACATAAAACGGCGCGCCGCCGACCAGCAGCGTACGCAAGCCAGGCCAGGTCACCGTATGGCTGCGAGTGTGCTGCATCATCCGCGTCACGATGGTGGGCGCGGCGAACAGGCTGACCTTGCGATGCACGCGCAATAGTTCAAACAGCTCATCTTCATCCAGGCCACCGGAGACGGGCACGAGTTGCAGGCCGCCCTTGATCATGTAGATGATGCTGTACAGGCCGCTGCCGTGCGACATGGGGGCGACATGCAGCAGCACGTCGTCGCTGTCCACCGTCTGCAGATCGGCGTAAAAATTCAGCGCCATGCTGATCAGGTTGGCATGGCTGAGCATCACGCCCTTAGGCCGGCCGGTCGTGCCGCTGGTATAGAACAGCCAGGCAAGGCGATCCCCGTCTGCGACCGCGGCGGCGCCTGGCGTCGCCGCCGCGGTCTCCGGCCGACGCTGAGCGGGCAGCAACGGCGACTGCAGCGCGTGCGTGTAGGCATCCGTGCCGACATCGAACAGCGTCAGTCCCTCGATGGCTGCCGCCGCCGGTTGCAAGGCGAGGAACAGGTCGCGCTGCACCAGGCAAAGACGTGCGCCGCAGTCCTGCAACATGTAATGGATTTCGCTGGGATGCAATTTGCTATTGACCGGTACCACGCACAGGTCGGCGTGCCAGGCGGCCAGCATCAATTCGAAATATTGCGGGCAATTCTTCATCGCGAGCATGATGCGATCGCCCGCAACCAGACCCATCGCATGGGTTAACCAATATGCAAGCGCGCGTACACGACGATCCAGCGTCCGATAGTCGAGGGCGGTCTCGTTGCCGAGCGCCAACGCGGGGCGCTCGCCATGGAGTTGTACGCTGCGTTGAAAAAGCTGACGAAGGTTCATGGCCGTGTTGTAGGTAGGTGATCGCTTATCGTTTTCCGAGGATGGTGATGCAGGTCGCGGCTTCCTCGACGCCGCTGAAGCCACCGCCGTTTTCGGCGATTGCAAGACGCGCACCGTCCACTTGCCGGCTGCCGGCTTCACCACGCAATTGCGTGACCATTTCGAACACCTGTGCGAGTCCGGTTGCGCCGATAGGGTGGCCACGTGACAGCAGCCCTCCAGACACGTTGATGGGGATCCGTCCCCCCAGCGTCGTCGCGCCGCTTTCGGCCATCGGACCGCCTTCGCCGAAGGCACCGAAACCCAACGCCTCGGTTTGCTGTATTTCGGCGAATGCCGTTGCATCGTGCACTTCGGCCAGCGACATGTCCTGAGGACCGACGCCTGCCTGCTCGTAGGCTTGCTGTGCTGCCAGGTAGCAAAGATGGTGCGCATAGTCCGCGGCGTCGCGATCGGTCGCGCTGCGCAGTACGCTTGCAAGCAGGCGCACACCGCGGTTTCCCGCATTCAATTTACGCAAACCCGCTTCATTGCAGACAATGGCGGCGGCGGCGCCATCGCTGATCGGCGCACACATCGGTAACGTCAACGGCCACGACACGGGACGTGCCGCCAGTACCGCCTCTATGCTCATTGGGTAGCGAAATTGCGCGAGGGGATTGCGCGTCGAATGGTCATGGTTCTTCGCGGCGACAGCGGCAATCTGCCGGGCGGTCGTGCCGAAGCGTTGCATGTGCAGTCGTGCCAGGCTGGCATAGATATCCATGAAAACGCTGCGCTTGCCGGGCTCCACGAAGTCAGGGGGAGGGCGAATGTCGGCCGACAAGGCATTCAAATGCGCCATCTGTTGCTTGGCCGTGTGGACGTCCCAGGCACCATCGAAGACTGCGAAGGTACGGTCCTTGTCCGCGTGAAACAGTTTGTCGACACCCACCGCGAGACAGATGTCGCCCGCGCCCGCCTTGACATAGAGATGCGCGGCATTCAACGCGCTGCTGGAACTTGCGCAGGCGTTCTCGACGTTCACGACCGGAATGCCTGTGATACCCATCGCCCGCAGCGCAATCTGGCCTGGCACCATGTGCTGGCCTTCCATTGCGCCTTGACCGGCGGTTGCGAAATACGCGGCGTTCAGCTGTTCCTTCGTGCAGCCGCTATCGGTCAATGCCGCCTGTACGGCGGTGTTTACCAGATCCTTGACACTGCGTTCCAATTGCTTGCGAAACGGCGTGATGCCCACGCCGACGATATAGGTGTTTTCAGCGTTCATCGGTGGCTCCAGTCGTTATGATGGCTTCGACGGCATCGCGCTGCGACGCAAGTTCGGCAGCGGTGCCGGACCAGGCGACTTCACCGTGATCGAGCACGTACTGCCGATGCGCGAGCCGCATCGGTACCTTGAGGTTTTGTTCGACCAGGACGATGCCGGTGCCTTGGCGATGGACAGTGGCAAAGATATCGATCAGCTGGTTGACGATCAGCGGTGCCAGGCCCTCGGTCGGTTCATCAAGCAGCAAGATGGCCGGGTTGGACAGCAGCGCACGCGCGATCGACAGCATTTGCTGTTCGCCGCCCGACAACTGGTCGCCGCCAAAGCCGATGCGTTCCTGCAAGCGTGGAAAGATCTCCAGCACACGCGGTATCGTCCAGTAACCGGGTTTGTGCGCCAGTCCGCCGATGCGCAGGTTTTCCATCACCGACAGGTTGGGAAATATGCGGCGCGAATCCGGCACCAGCGCTATTCCCATTCTGCTGACCTGTTCGACCGCCAATGGCGTGATGTCGTTGTCCCCATACCGACGGCGTCCAGAGGTCAGCGGCAACAAGCCCATCAGTGTCTTCAATGTCGTCGATTTGCCCGCACCATTTCTACCGATGATCGCGACGATCTCGTCGCGTCCAGCATGCAGCGTGATGTCGTTCAGCACCAGCGCGTGTCCATAGTGCACGCAGGCGTTCTCGAGTGCGATCATGGCGTGTCCTCGCCAAGGTACACGGCTCGCACGGTGGGATCGGCACGCACTTCATCCGGCGTGCCTTGCGCGATGACACGGCCATTGCTCATCACGACGATCTGCTCGGACAGCGACATGATCACATCCATATTGTGCTCGATCAGCAGTACCGTCCGGCCAGCAGACGCTTTGCGGATCAACTGCGTCGCGCTCTCGATTTCATGATGACCGATACCGGCGAGCGGCTCATCAAGCAACAGGATGCGTGGCTGCGGCATGATGGTAAGGCCAAGCTCCAGCGCACGCTGCAGGCCGTACGACAATACGCCTGCGATCGCATCGCGCCTTGCGCTCAATCCCGTCAATTCCAGCATCGCGTCGATGTCCTCGGCGAGCCTGCGGTCATAGCGTGGCGACAGCCACATCGGCAAAAAACGCGAATGTCGAATCTGCGCGGCAATCCGCAGATTCTCGAGCACCGTCATGTCCGGACAGATTTTGGTGATCTGGAAACTGCGGCCCACGCCGAGCCGCGCGCGCTGATGCGGCGTCAGCCGCGAGACGTTGCGTCCTTCGCAGAGCACCTTGCCCTGATGACGGGTCTGGCGTCCAGCCAGGACGTTCAGCAAGGTGGTCTTGCCAGCACCGTTCGGGCCAATCAGACCGTACACACGACCCTGTTCGAAATCGTAATGAACGTCGTCGATCGCTTTGAGCGCCCCAAAGCTGACGCTGACGTGTTCGCATTGCAAGGCCAGATGACTCATGACTTTTCCCCGCGGACGCTGCGCCGTGCGAGCGCCGCCTGTAATCCACCCAGTACGCCTTTGGGAAAATACAGCGTCGAGAGGATGAACACCACGCCGAGGATTCCATACCAATAAGGGGTCACGCCACTCAGCCATTCCTTCAGTATTTCGAAGATGCAGACGCCGATGACCGGCCCCCACAGCGTGCCGGCTCCCCCGAGGAGGGTCATGATGATGACATCGCCGGAGGTCGTCCAATGCAGCATCTGCGGATTGACATACATCAGCGACGACGCGAGCAGGGTTCCAGCCAGCCCGCTGATCGCCCCAGACAGCAAGAAGGCGATCTGCTTGATCCGGTGCGTGTCATAGCCCAGGTGCTGGCTGCGAATCTCGTTTTGCTGGATGCTCTGTACCACGCGTCCGAAAGGCGACTTCCGGATCACTGCGATGACGATCATGACCAAGGCAAACACCGCCGCCACGTACCAGTAGAAGTTCACCGAATCGAGGAAATCGATGCCGAACAGCGTCGGGCGCGGTACGCCTGGAATCCCGTCGGCACCTCCTGTCAGATCGCGCAGCTTGCTGTCGGCGAGGATGTACAGCAGTTGCGATAGCGACAACGTCACCAGGGCGAAGAAGATGCCCGACACACGCAGGGCGAAGAAGCTGTAGATCCACGCGCAGAACGCCGCCGCCACCATTGCTGCGAGCGCCGCCGCTTCGAACGGCCAGCCAAATTGCTGGATGACGATGGTTACCGTGTAGCCTCCGATGCCCAGGAAGCTCGCATGGCCAAACGACACCATGCCGAGTGAACCGAATACGAAATCGAAGGCCACCGCAAAGATCGACCAGACCATGATCACGGTCGCGACGCTGAGAATGAAGTCGCTGTGCGTCACAAACGGCAGGCAGATCAGGAGCAAGGCAAGCACGAGGCCGACGATCCGATTGAAGAGTCGTACGCTCATGCAGACCTCAGCGAACGGGAAAACAGCCCTTGCGGTCGGGTCAGCAACGTGATGATCAACAGCGCGAATGTGACGATATCGACCCAGCTCGGCATGAATGTGTAGGCGAAGGCCCGAACCAGGCCAATCAGCAATGCGGCGGCGACGACGCCGCGGATATTGCCAAGGCCTCCGAGGATCACCACCACGAAGCAGTCGATGATGACATTGCCGGCCATGCCCGGCTCGACCGGGAACAACGGGGCGGCGATCGCACCCGCCAAGCCAGCCAGGCCGGCGCCAAGACCGAAAACGGCCGTGCGGATCGATGCCGCCGGCAGTCCCAGCGTGCGTACCATCTCGCCGTCGCTACTGGCTGCCCGTACCAGCATGCCGAACGTACTGCGCTCGAGGGCCAGAAACAACGCGCCGGAAACCAACGCGCCGAAAGCGATGACAAAGAGCCGGTAGGTCGGGATGGTGCTCCCGAGCATACTGATCGCGCCGGACAACACGGCGGGCATCACGGCTTCCTTGTATCCCATGCCCCAGGTCATCTTGACCGCCTCGCTGATGACGAGAATGAAACCGAACGTCAGGATCAGTTGATAGAAGTGCGTCCGGTGATACAGCTGACGCAGCGCGAACCGCTCCATCGCGATCCCGACCAGCGCCACGACCAGCGTCGCGCCGACGATCCCGATGACGAAGGAGCCACTGCGCTGCATCAGATCGACGGACAGGTAGGCGCCCAGCATGTAAAGCGCGCCATGGGCGAAATTGATCACACCCAGCATGCCGAAGATCAGTGTCAGGCCGGACGCGAGCAGGAATAGCAGCATCCCCAGGCTAAGCCCGATGACGATGGTGGACATAGGAGCACTCGGATCAGATTTTGCCGCAAGGCTCGAAGACCTCGTTGGGCTGATAGACCTTGACGATCTTCATCACGTAGGCCGGATAAGGCGGCTTGCCCGCAACCACTTCTCCCCAAAGGCCCACCTGCATCGCCTGGTGATCGCACGACCGCATGGACTTGGTGCCTTCGACAGAGTTGTCGCGGACACTGTTGGCGAACGCGTCGACCCATTTTTCCTTGTCCCACGAACCGGTCTTTTCTACGACGTCCAGCCACCAGGACATGCCGTCATAGGCTTCGCCGGCGGCGCTCGATGGATACTCGTTGTATTTCTTGTGGAACGCGGCCACAAAGGTGCGGTTTGCGGCATTGTCTTCCGTGTAGTGATAACGGACGCCCGAATTCACCCCGATCGACGTCGGTCCGACACCGGCGGCCATGGTTTCGTCGGCAATCACCGGTCCGAAGATCTTGCGTGTTTTGCCAAGATCGACCTGACCCGCCTGCTTGACCATCGTGACGGCGTCGGAGCCGGTCATGAATAGTGCAACGCCATCGGCATTGGAGCGAGCGATCTTGTCGGCGATCGACGAGTAGTCGCGATTACCCAGTGGCGGAAAGTCTGCACCGACGATTTCGATACCGGCTTTCTCTGCTTCCTTCCGATACCACTCCCAGCTGTCGCGTGTGGCCTGGTAGTCGGCGGTGACGCCGTAGATCCGCTTCAGCTTCTGATCCTTGGTATACGCCAACGCCATCCGTTGTTCCATGCCAAGCGTATTGGAGGTCCGGAACGTGTAGCGCGAGCCTCCGGGGACGGTGATCTTGTCGTCCGCGGACATGGTCACGAGTTGGGGAATCTTGCGTTGCTTGACGAGATTCTCGATGGCCAACGTGGATGCCGAGCTCACGGCGCCGAAGATCATCTGCACGTTGTCGGAAATCAGGCGCGTGGTTTTCTGCACTGCCGGTTGAGGTTTGGTTTCATCGTCTTCCCAGATCACTTCGATGGGCTTGCCCAGTACCTTTCCGCCGCGTTGCTCGATGGCGATCTGGACGCCTTTGCGCATGTCCTCGCCGAAGATTCCATAAGAACCGGACAACGACACCACGCCACCGATCTTGAATGTTTCGGGGTCTGCCGCCTGCGCGCCCAACGATGTCAGCAAGCTGGCACCGGCCAGCGCAAGGCCACAGGCCACCGCCAGGCTGCGTCTCCTCATCTGTCTCATGCTTTGTCTCCTATTGATTTTTATCGTTTCTGATGTGTTACATGCCATCTCTAATATGTTAATGGCCTTCGCGTAGTTAGTGCAACATCGTTTCTGTAAATTCGTAGCTGCTGGTTTGCGCGGCTATGCCGGCCTTCGCTCTTCGGGCGCTACGCGCCCTCATCGCTACGGCCGGCATAGCCGCGCGGGACATTTCCGGTAGGCCGTTACCGCAGGCGATTCCTTCGGGGCATTCTTCCCCAAATTCATGAAGGAGAGAGAGTGTACGCATGTAATTCAAATGAATTACAATGTGGAATCTGGAGCTACACGTAGGAGCAATCGTCATGGCTGCGACCGCATTAGTGCAAACACGCATCGACCCCGCGCTGAAAGAGCGCGCGGCTGCGGTGCTCGACAACATGGGACTGACTGTCTCGGATGCCGTGCGTATTCTCCTGACGCGCGTTGCCAACGAAGGTGCGTTGCCGTTCGCCTTCTCGACCGACCCGGCCGTACATGACGCCTGGTTTCGCGCGAAGGTTCAGGAAGCATTGGACGACCCGCGCCCCGCTACCTCGGACGATGACGTCGAAGCTCATTTCGCCAGGCGCCGCGCCGCGGCCCTTCGCAAAGCCGGCGAAGGTGACGCGTGAGGCTTGAATGGTCCGCTTTCGCAATAGAGGATCGCGACGCGATTTTTGATTACATCGAGGAGGACAGCCCGCATGCGGCCGTCCTCGTGGATGATCGGATCCGTGTGCAAGTCAGGCAGCTACTGCAGTTTCCCGAGACTGGCCGTCCGGGGCGCGTCGAAGGTACACGCGAACTGGTCATCAGCCGGACACCGTATATTGCGGCCTATCGCATTGCTGGCGATACCGTGCGTATCCTGCGTGTGTTGCACGGCGCGCAGCTGTGGCCCGATGAAATGATGGACTAACCATTTGCTGGGCGACGGTCAATTTCTTACCTTGCCAGCACTCAGGCTGCAGTTTGTTCGCACAAAGCCACGCACCGGCGTTTCTGCGTTTCAAGAATCTCAAAGCTGGGCGCTGACGGCTGGCGATGGCCAGTGATCTTCAGGGGGTGTCGCGAATCTGGAGGCTCTCCCTTGTTGACATTAAGTATTCCGAGTAAACGAATTTCATGATGCCGTGTCTGATGGGCGAGCCAATCCAATGACCTGTCCATGAAATGCATTGTTGAACTGAGCGAAGCGGAGAAGAAGACCTTGCAACAGTTGTCG
>Ga0255336_102239_pt1 | contig 10342 bp, 9 predicted proteins | sample MeOH1_35cm_T3_17_FD_189102 | JGI IMG/M metagenome (GOLD analysis project Ga0255336, IMG submission 189102) | Sandy soil microbial communities from University of British Columbia, Vancouver, Canada - MeOH1_35cm_T3_179 | ecosystem: Engineered > Artificial ecosystem > Sand microcosm > Unclassified ...
CGCGGCACGCACTCTGGGAGGATCTGACCGAGCGTGAGCGCGAGACCCTGGAGCTCGTCGCTCAAGGGGCGTCGAACAAGATCGTCGCGCGCTCACTCGGCATTGCGGAGAGCACGGTCAAGGTGCATGTGAAGCATGTGCTCAGGAAGCTCTCGCTCAAGAATCGCTTCGAAGCCGCGCTGTGGCTGCGGGATCAGAGAAGATAGTGTGAAGATCAGTCGAACGAGCCGGCCGGCAGCCTTTGCGCCGAGCGGATCGTATTCCCGATCAACATGGTCACCGTCATTGGCCCGACGCCACCAGGAACCGGCGTGATCCACGATGCCTTCTCCCTCACGCCTTCGAAGTCCACGTCGCCGACTATCTTGCCATCGGCGAGCTTGTTGATGCCGACGTCGATCACCACGGCTCCCTGCTTCACCATGTGCGGCACGATCAGGCCCGGCTTGCCGGCGGCGGCGACCAGCACATCGGCCGAAATGGTGTGATGCGCGAGGTTCACCGTCCTCGCATGGCAGATGGTCACGGTGGCAAGCCGCTGCAGCAACATGAGCGCCATCGGCTTGCCGACGATATTGCTGGCGCCCACCACCACCGCATGTTTGCCCTCTATCTCGATGCCCGTCTGGTCGATCAGCAACTGCACCCCGTAAGGCGTGCAGGGCGGAAAGATCGACTCGCCCACCGTCAGCGCGCCGACGTTGTAGAGATGGAAACCGTCGACGTCCTTGTCCACGGCGATCGTCTCCAGCACGCACCGGACGTCAATCTGCGGCGGCAAGGGCAGTTGCACCAAGATGCCATGCACGGACGGGTCCGCGTTCAGCTCGCCGATCAAGTCGAGAACCTCTGCCTCGGTCGCATCGGCGGATAACGCGTGAAGAAAAGACCTCACGCCGCATTCGTCGCATGCCCGGATCTTGTTCCTCACATAAAGATGCGAAGCCGGGTCACTGCCGATCATGACGACCGCTAGCCCCGGCACTATGTCATTGCGCACTAGTTCTGCGACGCTCTCGGCGTATTTCACGCGCAGGCCGGTGGCGAGGGCACGGCCGTCGATTACGCGAGCGCTCATCGAAACACCACGGTGCGGTTCCCGTGGGTCAGCACACGGTCTTCCAGGTGATAGCGCAGCCCGCGTGCCAGCACCGTCTTCTCGATATCTCTGCCATAGCGCACGAGATCGGGAATCGAATCGGAATGGTCAATACGGATGACGTCCTGATCGATGATCGGGCCTTCGTCCAGTTCCTCGGTCACGTAGTGGCAGGTCGCGCCGATCAGCTTCACGCCGCGCTGGTACGCCTGGTGATAGGGCTTGCCCCCGGAGAACGCCGGCAAGAACGAATGGTGGATGTTGATGATGCGCCCGGCGTAGTCGCGGCACATGTCCGGCGACAACACCTGCATGTAGCGCGCGAGCACCATGACGTCGGCTTGAGCTTCGTCGAAGAGGCGTACCACCCGGGCGTATGCGCCGGCCTTGTTGTCGGGAGTGACGGGCACGTGATGGAACGTTATGCCATGCCACTCGACCAGATCGCGGAGGGTGTCGTGATTCGAGATCACGCAAGGAATCTCGACCTCCAGTTCGCCGGCTTTCCAGCGTGCCAGCAAGTCGTACAGGCAGTGTTCGAGCTTCGACACGAGGATCACGACACGCTTCTTTTGCGTGCTGTCGGCCACCCGCCAGTCCATGCCGAAGCGCCTCGCGATCGGCGCGAAAGCGTCGCGAAAGCCGCGCAGGTCGAGCTGGAACGAGTCCGCGAGAATCTCCTGGCGCATGAAGAAGCGCTGGTTTTCTTCATCCGCGTGGTTGCTGGACTCTGTGATCCAACCGTGATGTTTCGCAAGGAAATCGCTGACGGCGGCCACGATGCCGATCTGGTCGGGGCAGGACAGCGTCAACGTGAAGTGGCGTTTTAGGCTCATGACGGTTCGCGGAAGAGGTTGCCGGGATGACAGCCCGCATTGTCGGCGCCGATACTGTCGGCGCCAATCCGACCGTGGTGGTACTCCGTCGGGAGCATTGCCGTGGTGTTTTGGCGTCGCTCTAATCGTCGTGTACAGAGGCAACTGAACCGGGCGGCAACTGGGCTGACATGGCCGCGGGTTGCCCGGTGAACACTACGGAGTAGCATCGATGGCGAATTCATGGAGAACGTCGGTATTGTCGTCGCGGCATCTCGCGCTTGGCTCGAAGCTCGAGAACTGGAATGGCATGGGTACCGCCTGGACCTACGAGGCCGATCTGGCGGACCAGCACGAAGCCATTCGCACGAAAGCGGGCCTGATGGACGTATCGGGACTCAAGAAACTGCATATCGTGGGTGCCCATGCCGAGATGCTGATCGACCAGATCACGTCGCGCGATGTGTCCAGGATCTATCCCGGCAAATCCGTCTACGCGACCATGCTCGATGAACGGGGGTTTTTTGTCGACGACTGCATCATCTATCGCAATGGCCCTAATGCGTTCATGGTCGTACATGGCGGCGGAGCAGGGCACGAAGCGCTGACGCGCGGCGCGATGGGGCGCAATGTCTCTGTACTGTTCGACGACGACCTGCACGACCTGTCGCTGCAAGGGCCGCGCGCTGTCGACTTTCTCGCTGAGCGCGTGCCGGGTATTCGCGAACTGCGCTACTTCCATCATCTCCAGACCACGCTTTATGGGAAGCCCGTGACCATCTCGCGCACCGGCTACACCGGCGAACGCGGTTACGAAATTTTCTGCAAGGCAGCCGACGCCCCATCGATCTGGGACACGGTGCTTGCGGAAGGTGCCGCGTTTGGCATCGTGCCATGCGCGTTCCTGACGCTCGACTGGCTGCGGGTAGAAAGCTCCCTGATGTTCTATCCCTATGACAACTCCGAGATGTACCCCTTCGCGGACCAGCCACCGGGCGACTCGCTATGGGAGCTCGGCCTCGACTTCACCGTGTCGCCGGGCAAGACGGAGTTTCGTGGCGCACCGGAGCATTTCCGGCTGCGAGGCAGGGAGCGCTTCAAGATCTTCGGTCTGCTGATCGATAGCAGCGAAGCCGCGCAGGGCGGCGATTTCGTATGGGCTGACGGCAAGCGGGTTGGTGTCATCACCTGTGCGATGGTGAGCCGCCTAACCGGCAAGTCGATGGCGATCGCGCGCCTCGACACGCCGTACGCGGTGCATGGGCGGCGCGTGGAAGTACTGCGCGGCGACGCCCGCATGCACGCAATCGCCCACACGATGCCGTTCGACGATCCCGACAAGCTGAAGCGCACCGCCAAGGGCTGAGCCCTGCGATTGAAGTATTCCTGCTACCGAACGGAGAGTGACATGAGCGTGACGAACGAAACGGGATTGCCGGGTGTCCTTGAGGATCTGGCTGGCGCACCGCCAATGCTGCACCGGAAAATCAGTTGGGTCGGCGCATTCTGGGTCGCTAGCGGGGTACCCGCGCTGGTGCTGTTTTCGATCGGTTCGATAGCGGCGACGGTCGGCAAGCCGTCATGGCTGATCTGGGTGATCTCGATCATGTTCGGGTTCATCCAGTCGTTTTCCTATGCCGAGATCGCCGGGCTATTCCCGCACAAATCCGGCGGTGCGTCGGTGTACGGAGCCATTGCATGGGTGCGTTACGGCAAGCTGCTTGCACCGCTTTCAGTGTGGTGCAACTGGTTCGCGTGGTCGCCGGTGCTGGCGATTGGTTCAGGCCTTGCAGGCGGCTACATTCTCAACATGCTGTTCCCGGCCGATTCGCTGGTGAATACGTGGCAGCTGACATTGGTGAACCTGGGCTGGATGGCAAGCGGACTGAGCCTGCGGATCAACGCGACGTTCATACTCGGAGCCGCGATCCTGCTGATCACGTTCGCCATCCAGCATCGAGGCATCCTGCAGGCTGCACGAATCCAGATGATCCTGGCGATTGCAGCGCTGTTGCCGCTGCTGCTGGTGGGTCTTTACCCGATCTTCACGGGCGACTTGCCGGCGCAGCACCTGTTTCCGCTTTATCCGCTCGCAAAGGACGCAGCGGGCAAGGTCATCGACGGCGCCTGGGACATGAGCGGCGTCACCCTGATGGCGGGCGGCCTGTTTATCGCGGCATGGTCAACCTATGGCTTCGAAACTGCCGTCTGCTATACGCGAGAGTTTCGCGATCCGCGGCGCGATACGGTCAAGGCGATCATCTATTCCGGCTTGCTGTGCATCGTGTTCTTTACGCTCGTGCCGCTGGCATTTCAAGGCGCCCTGGGGCTGGGTCAACTCGTGACGCCCGAGGTCAAGGACGCTTCCGGCGCAGTCACGCAAGCTGCCGTCTACGATGGGATCCTTTCGCCGGGCATCTATAGCGGCATGGGCGTGGCGCAGGCAATGGGAAGTATCGTGCATGGCGGTGCGCTCGTTGAACACGTTCTCATGGCCATGCTTGTGCTCGCGCTCGTGCTGGCGATCATGACATCGATGGCGGGTTCTTCTCGCACCCTCTATCAGGCCTCTGTGGACGGCTGGCTGCCCAAGTACCTCGGACGAGTGAATGCCAATGGCGCGCCCACTCGCGCCATGTGGACCGACCTTGGATTCAACCTTGTCCTCTTGCTGATGTCCGACTATGTGTTCGTGCTCGCCATGTCGAACGTCGGTTACATCATTTTCAATTTCCTCAATCTGAACGCGACGTGGATTCATCGTTTCGATCGGGCAAGCTGGTCGAGACCGTTCCGCGCTTCCACATGGCTGCTCGTGGCCGGCACGATCCTGTCTTTCGTCAATCTCGCGCTTATGGGGCTGGGTGCCGATACGTGGGGAAAAGGGACGCTGGTCTCAGGGATCGTGTTCGCTGCGTTGATCGTGCCGGTATTTGTCTGGCGGCACTACGTCACCGATAAGGGGCAATTTCCCTCCGCCATGACAGACGATATGGGACTTGGCGATACGGATGTGCAGAAAAGGGCGGGCGTCTGGCCGTACGTGACGCTCATTGCCGGCGTGGTCGTTGTAGCCGGTGCGCATTTTCTCGCTGGCTGACTGACGTTGGTCACCATGTTCGCCGAGGTGATTGCTGATGCGTAATAGGCGGGCACGACCGTTCGACCCGCTCGTGCGGCTCTTTGCTGGCTGTCGACAGCCATCGAATGCTGGCCAGGCTGTTCCTTTCTTTGGAGCGAGGAAGTTCGCTCTAGACTTTGCGGCGCACCTGTTGCACGTTGTGGTCCGACTGCTGGGCACGCCCCGTGTCCGCACCATTTGACGAGAACCACTCTTGGGCTTCTAAAATGAAACCTCGAGCAGCCACAACACTGCGAGCAGCCACAACACTGGTTTGGCACCGACCAACTTGGGCGCGATGTATTTTCGCGTGTCATTGTTGGCGCTCGCGACGTCCTGATCGTCGCCCCACTTGCGACACTCCTGGGCGTACTGCTCGGGACGGTTGGTGGGCTGACGACAGCTTACTTCGGCGGCATCGTTGAGGTCGTGATGAGCCGTGTGATCGAAGCTCTCCTGGCACTGCCTGTCGTTGTGGTTGCACTTCTGGCACTCGTTGCCCTCGGACCGTCAAATACGACTGTTTTGGTCGTGATCGGTGTCGTATTCGCGCCCAGCATTGCGCGCACTGTCCACGCCGCAGTTCTCTCGGAGCGCGCGCTCGAATACGTCAGCGCAGCACAGATGCGTGGCGAGAACGCGCTCTACATTATGTTCATCGAGATACTGCCGAACGTCAGCGCCCCGATCGTTGTCGAGGGGGCGGTGAGACTTGGCTACGCGATTTTTACCGTTGCGTCGCTCAGCTTTCTTGGTTTCGGAATCCAGCCGCCGTCTCCTGACTGGGGGCTCGCGGTCTCGGAAAGTTATGGTCTATTGGCGGGCGGGTATTGGTGGAGAGTCGTTTTTGACGGACTTGCGACCGCCTCGCTGGTTGTCGGCGTTAATCTGATTGCGGATGGTCTTGGGGGAGCTTTATCGTCACGATTGCTAAAATGACAACCAACAATACCGACGTACTCCGCATCGAGAACCTGCATGTCGACTATGTCGTACGCGGACGCCGGCTGGCGGTACTGCGAGGACTTGACCTGACGATACGTAAGGGCGAGGCATATGGTCTTGTTGGGGAGTCAGGATGCGGAAAATCGACTGCTGCGCTGGCAGCGGTTCGATATCTGCCGCGCAACGGGGTCGTCAACGCTGGGTGTGTGATGCTCAGCGGGACTGACGTGCTCCGCGCAGATCCAGCCGCGTTGCAGGACCTGAGACGGCACGCTGTCTCAATGGTTTACCAGGATCCGGGCCGCGCGTTGAACCCCGCTATCAAGGTTGGGCGGCTCCTCAGCGAAGTGTTTGAAGTCACAGGGGTAGACCGCAGACATGCGAAGGAACGTGCGCTCTCGATGCTGGAAAGAGTGCAGATCGTCATACCGTCACGTGTCATGGACGCCTATCCGCATCAACTGTCCGGAGGGATGCAGCAACGGGTGATTATTGCGATGGCTCTGGCGAAGGAGCCATCGCTACTAGTCCTCGACGAACCGACGACTGGACTCGACGCGACAGTCGAGGCCGGTGTAATCGATCTGATCGCTCACCTTCGGCAGGAGTTCGGTACATCCGTCCTGTTCATCAGCCACAGCCTGTCGTCGCACGGCTGTGCGACCGCGTCGGAGTTCTGTACGCAGGAACGCTCGTTGAAGAAGGCCCGGCACGCGATGTGCTGGATAGTCCGCACCATCCCTATACGGTGGGGTTACTGCGATGCCTGCCTCGTGCGGGTTTCCGCAAGGGCCGCAACCGACTAGAAACAATTCAGGGCTTCCTGCCGCCCATCGGTGCCGCTTTACCAGGTTGTGTATTCGCTGATCGCTGCGCACTCGCCGACGAACGCTGCCGGACCAGATCACCGGAGATGGTTCACCTGGACGCCACGCGCACAGAGGCTGGCGCAGATCGACGAAGCCGTTGCTACTACGTCGAACGTGCCGTTTCAATGTTGATGAGCCCGCCGGTGCCAAGCCCCGCAGCAACGGAAATCGATCGCAGCGGACCGCCGGTGCTGCGCGCGCTTAACCTTTCAAAGACTTTTGTCGCCGGTGGCCATCGCGTCAACGCGCTTGACAACGTATCGTTCGATTTGTGGCCTGGAGAAACGCTTGGACTGGTGGGTGAATCGGGCAGTGGCAAATCGACACTCGCCAAGTCGATGGTGGGCCTGTCGTCCTTCGATGACCGGAGCGAACTGCAGTTGCGAGGAGAGCCACTTGTTTGTCCCACGCGAAAGTGTCGCCGCGACCAGATCAAGGCCGTGCAGATGGTGTTCCAGAATCCGGCCTCCGCATTGAATCGCTCGCATAGCGTGCACGGCATGGTCGGACGCGCCCTCGGGCGTCTGGCAGGACTCAAAGGCAGCGCGCGCGAGCGTCGCTTCACCGAGCGTGCCGAAGGGGTGAGACTGGGCGAGAGGTATTTTTTCGCGCGCCCCTCCCAGCTCTCGGGGGGACTCAAGCAACGGGTGGCGATCGCGCGCGCGTTCGCCGGGAACCCCGACCTCGTTGTTTGCGATGAACCGACGTCGGCGTTGGATGTCTCGGTGCAGGCGGCCATCCTGAATCTACTTGTCGAGTTGCAAGCAGAGCGCCGCGTCAGCTATCTTTTTATCTCGCATGATCTCAACGTGGTGCGTTACCTGTCGGACCGGATAGCGGTGATGTATCGAGGAACGCTGGTTCAGATTGGTCCGAGCGAAGCACTCTTCGCCGAATTTCAGCACCCGTACACGGAGATGCTGCTTGCGGCGATGCCGAACATCGAAGATAAAGACCGATCCTGCGGTGGTAACCGGATAACGGCCGAATCGCGTGCTGCCGTTCCCCTCACGTCCGGGTGCATCTTTCAGGCTGTATGCCCGCGCAAACTTGGTGAGGTATGCGAGACGGTTAATCCGCCGGAACGCGTTGCAGGTGACTACCACATGATCCTGTGTCATCTACCGCTGGAGAGTTTGCGGACTAGGTCCTATGCGGTTGACGTTCCAGCATCGACTACCACCGCTGGCCGCTCGCCGCGAACGGCAACAGCATCTACTGGGCGAGCCTGAACAAGGCGAAGCAGTCGGCCACTCTCGCACTTGATACACCAGAGGGCCAGGAACTGGCCAGCGCGATCATGTGTGCGCCGGGCGAGGGCGCCGGCATCTTGCTGACCAATCTGCCACCGAAGGGGTGGATGAGTTACGAAGCGTTATCGAAGAAGCGCGCGGACCTGATCATGATGCGGTTGACGGGCAACTTCGACGGGAGCCCGGCGGTCGACTACACCGTGAACTGCTCGAGCGGCTTCTCTATCGCAACCGGCGCCGATCACGCGCCTGTGAACCATGTGTTGCCCGTGTGGGATGTGGCGGCCGGACTGTATCTCTCAACCGGCTTGCTCGCCGCGGAGCGAGTGCGCAGTCGCGAAGGACGAGGCCAGGAAGTGACGCTCGCGCTCTCCGACGTGATGCTCGCGACAGTCGGCAACCTTGGATATATCGGGGATGTACAGGTCAACGGCGTATCACGCGAGCCGATAGGCAATCATTTGTACGGCGCGTTCGGGCGGAATTTCGCGAGCGCCGATGGTCGCGAGGTGATGGTCGCGGCGATCTCGAACCGGCAGTGGAAGGCGCTTGCCCGCGCGACGGGGCTCGCCGAACGCTTCGAGATGATCGGTCCTTTGATGGACGTTGACCTGCATACTGAAGGCGGGCGCTTTCATGCCCGCCATGCGATAGCCGCCGTACTGGAGCCCTGGTTCGCGGCGCGCACTGTCGTCGAGATTGGTGAACGTTTCGACGGCAGCGGCGTTCTTTGGGGCGTGCATCGCGATTTCCGGCAACTCGTCGAAGAAGACCGGCGCTGCTCCACCGACAATCCGATGTTCGCACAGGTCGATCAGCCGGGTGTCGGGCGTGTGCTGACCCCGCGCGTGCCGTTGTCGTTCATGAATACCCCGGCGCCGCTACCATCGGTCGCACCGACGCTCGGGGACGATACCGATAGTGTTTTGGAGCGGATACTCGGGTTGACGCGAGAGGAGATCAGCAGGCTGAGCGATCGTGGGATTGTTGGGCAAAAGTAACGGGCAACGGGCAACTCGCACGCGAACCTGAAGAACTCCGGGACGGAAAATCGCGTCTCTCCGCCCGGTTTCCCTTATCGCTTTATCGACGAGCTCACGGCGTTTGCAGGGTCCCATCGGCGAGCCGTGTCTGCGTCCAGGTCGTCACGGTGTTTTCACAGGGGTATCTCGCCGCCTCGACTTCATTGATGTCAACACCCAGACCCGGTTTGTCATTAGCATAGACATATCCATTCCTGAATTCCGGAAGGCCAGGGAATACATCCAGCAAAGCCTCACTGGGGCCCTTCAATTCCTGGATCACGAAGTTGGGCGGCTCCGTGCCAGACCATTCCTGCACGCCGAAATTGCGCGAAGCCAGATCGATATGGATATTGGCCGCATGCGCCAGGGGAGACATATCGCCAGGACCATGCCATGCAGTCCTGACACCGAATTGCTCGGCGAAAATTTGCAATTTGCGGCCGGCAGTAATGCCGCCGATCTGACTAAGATGGACCCGGATGAAATCGATCAACCGCTCGGTAATCAGGAATTTCCATTCGGAAGGGTTATTGAATAACTCGCCCTGAGCCAAAGGCGTGCTGGTCTTGGCCCGCAACTGCCGGATCCACTCGCCTTCTTCCAGCGCAATGGCATCTTCCAGGAAGAACAGGTCATATTGCTCCAGTTCGCATGCAAACCGGATGGCTTCAATGGGTTTCAAGCGTTCGTGCACGTCGTGGCACAGGGCAACATCAAAACCGACCTTGCTGCGAATGCCGTCGAACAGCTTGAGCGTGTCGCGCATGTATTTCTTGCTGTCCAGATAGATACCGTCCGGTGCACCCTTGGGCGCAGTGGAGGGGGGATGCCCGAAGCTGCCTCCGCCGTAACCGCCGCTTTGACAGCGGATATGCGTAATCCCCTGTTCCCTGAATCGCTGGATGTTATCGCACAATTCGTTAAGGTCTTTGCCATCGGCATGGCGATAGATGGGCACACCCTCACGGCACTTGCCACCGAACAGCTGATATAGGGGCATATTGGCCATCTTGCCCTTGATATCCCACAAGGCCATATCAATCCCGGAGATCGCGTTGTTTTCGATGGGGCCATTTCGCCAGTAAGCGTTCTGGTGCATCAAATGCCATAGCTCCTCGATCGCTTCCGCGCTTCTGCCAACCAGAAGCGGCCGCAGATATTCTTCGATCAGGCATTTGACCGCTACATGCCGGTAGGAGAAAGTGGCACAGCCCA
>Ga0255336_102240_pt1 | contig 10341 bp, 7 predicted proteins | sample MeOH1_35cm_T3_17_FD_189102 | JGI IMG/M metagenome (GOLD analysis project Ga0255336, IMG submission 189102) | Sandy soil microbial communities from University of British Columbia, Vancouver, Canada - MeOH1_35cm_T3_179 | ecosystem: Engineered > Artificial ecosystem > Sand microcosm > Unclassified ...
GCTTCCGCGTCATCCGAGAGCGTGGCCAACGTCGCGGTCAAGGCTTGGCCGACGCTGTTCAAGCGCGCGATCGAGCCATGCATCATTTCCTGGATCGCGCGCATTTCCTCGATCTGGCCGTCATTCTCGCCTGCGGTGAGGCGCTCGCCGATCGCAGCGACATGCGTCAGCAGCTCCATGATCGCCTCGGCTTCGCTCGCCGTGATATTGGAGCAGCTGCGCAGTTCTTGGGCGATGACGGTCAGCGACCTGCCTTCCGTACCCAGGCGGCTGCTTTTCAAGGTCGTGTTCAGCCCCATCAAGCGGATATCGGATTCCAGCGATTGGATCGAGCGCATATGCTGGGTCAGCGATGATGTGGCCGACATGACCGAACTCACCACAACATCGGCATTGTGCTGGGCCTCGGTCAGCCCGCTCAACAAGTCATTGGCCTGGCCGACCCGGTTGCTGAGTTCATCGAGAAAGGTTCCCTCGGCCGGGTTGCCGGTGCCATAGGCGCGGCGCGCCAAGCCGACCATCTCGCGTGCATCCCGGGTCAAGGCCGTGAGGACTTCCTGGATGCGCCGCGATTGCACGTCGAGTTCCTGGGCGGTATCGATCAATTGCGCGACTTGCAGTTGTGCCGTGCGATGGGTGAGGGTATTGCGGGCCGCTTCATCGATCTGCCCATTGATGGTGAAACCGCCATGGGACTTGCCATTGGTGCCTTTGTGGCCGTCGTTCAGTACATCGCGCAGGATGTCGAGGGCGAATTCGACGTGCTCGATGCGCTGGCGGGTGGTATCGCCGATTTGCAGCGCCGACACGGCAATGCCGACCTGGCGCGCGATTTCACCGCTCTTCTGCTCGATGACGGCAACGGTGCTGCCGGCTTCGGCATTGCGGTCGGAGATGGTGGTGACGCTGAGGCGGAGCGCCTTGGGGACTGTCGCGGCGGCATCCGTCTGGTATTGCCGCAAGGAAGCCTGGCTTTTGGCGGCGCTGAACAAAGTGGTGGTTACGCCGTTGAGCTCGGTGCGGAAATCAGTGAGATTGCTGCCGGCAACCTTGAGGGCGACGGCGATTTCATCGGCGAAGCTCATGAATTCTTCGCTCCTCGAACTGATGCCCGCCGCGGCGATCTTCGCATTGACGGCGAGGACATCGACCGCCTTCACGGCTTTGAGCATCTCCTGCAGCCGCTGCCCCACGGCGGTCGTCAGGTCGATGATCTCCTGCAGCGCTTGCGGCACATTATTGGCGTTGACGGTGAGGGCGCTGATACGCTCGGCAACCTCCTGCATCGCCCTGGTGGCGGTGACGAGATCGTCGCTGGCGAGGTCCAATCGCACGCTGCTGAAGGCTTGGCTCAGCCGCTGCAGGATTTCGATGGCTGATTCGAGACGGCCGCCGACGCCAACGAAGGAATCTTCAATGCTGCGGGAGGCGCCGCGCAGCAAACGGGAGGCATCTTCGAGGATGGAAATCAGGGACATATCGGTATGTGCTTGTCGGTATGTTCTGGTGAAAATCGGGATGCCGGACGCAGTCGGTAGGATTGACGGCCAAGAAGCCTAAAGAACATCCCACTGGAATATTTCTTTGTTCTTAACGTGGGACGGAAATCTGCAATCTTGGCGCCTATTTAGGCGGCAGTCGGCGTGAAACGGCTGCTGAGACAGGTGGGGTGTGAGGCACGGCAGGTACGATAGGTGATCAAGCGCCGGCAAGCTGCCTTATCCATATGGACAGGCGGGAAATTGCGCGCTGGAGAGAGGCAGGAGAAACACCGTACAGCGCGCGTCACTTCCGGCCAAGCCGCATGGCGGCGATGCCGCTGGCGGTGATGAGCGCGATGCCGAGCCAGACGATGGGGGCCGGGATGTCGCCGAAAACGAGGAATCCGATCAGGATCGCGGAGACGATTTCGGTATAGCCGAAGGGGGCGAGCTGTGCCGCACTGGCGAGGCGGTGGGCATGGACGATCATGAAATGGCCGATCGCGGCGATGAAGCCCATCAAGGCCATCAGCGGCCAGTCACTTGCATCGGGCGTTACCCAGTCGAAGGGCACGATCAGCGAATAGGCGATGACCCCCAGCAAAGCCGAGAGGGCGGAGGTGACCAGCGCCGGGTCCCTGGCACCCAGCTTGCGGGTGACCAGCATGGAGCCGGCATAGGCGAGGCCCGAGGCGAAGGCGAAAGGCACACCGATGGAGATCGTGCCGCCGCTCGGCCGCACGACAAGGACGGTGCCGACGAAGCCGAGCAGCACCATCGCCCAGCGCATGAGACCGATGGGTTCGCGCAGGAACAGGGCGGATCCCACCAGGATCACGAAGGGATAGATGAAGAAGACCGCCATGCTGTCGGCGAGCGGCAGGTGCTTGATGGCGTAAAAGAAGCTCAGCGCCGAGAAGGCCATCAGGCTGCCGCGCAGGAACTGCAGGCCGGGCCGGGCCGGCCGCCACAAGGCGCCTTTGTATTGCCGCAGGGCAAAGGGCAGCAGCGCCACGGTGTAGAAGAGAAAGCGCGCCCAGGCGATCTCCAGCACCGGCAGATGGTCGGCGAGATGTTTGGCGATGGCGTCCATGGCCGGCAGGATGGCGATCCCGGCCACCAGGACGGCGACGCCGAGCAGTGGCCGGTCGCCGGCGGCAGAACGACGGGGCGATGGCGCCGCTGCAAGCGAGGCCGGAGAGGTCGACGGATTTCGCACGATCACCAATGAGCCAATACAAAAAGACAAGGCGGCGGGCCATGACGGCTGCTTTCCCGACGCCATGGATAGCCGGGTCCCGGTATCGCGTCCAGCGCACAACGCTGCAGGCGGCAATCGGCGTGCGTACGGCCATGTCTGACGACCGGCTGGCGCCTGACGAGATGTGTTGTTATCGCGACCGGCGCATCACGTGGCCGGATTGGTGCGGCCAGATCACTCCGGCTTGACGAATTTCAGCAGGAAACGATCGCTTTCGCCGATCGCCAGGTATTTCGCCCGGTCCTGGTCCTTGAGGCGCAGGGTTGGCGGCAGGGTCCAGACGCCGGCAGGATAATCCTTGGTATCCTTCGGGTTGGCGTCGATCTCCGACGTTCCCACCAGCTTGAAGCCGGCCTTCTCGATCAGGGCGATGGCGTAATCCTGGCGGACATAACCGCTCTTGGCTTTGGGATCCTGGGGCTGATCCGCCCGTCCGCGATGATCCTCGATGCCGAGCACGCCGCCGGGTTTCAGGGCGCGGTAGAAGGCCCGCAAGGCGGGGGCGGCCGTCCCATCGGCGATCCAGTTGTGCAGGTTGCGGAAGGTGAGAACCATGTCGGCCGAACCGGGTGGCGCGATGTCGAATCGATCGCCATCGAACTGCGTGACAACAACATTGCCATAGAGCGCCGGGGCGCTCGCCAGCTTGGCGGCGAAGCCCTGCCGGCTGCTGACTGCCTCGGCTGAGCTATCGTCGTTGGCCGGCCCGGCAGCATAATAGCGGCCGTGATCGTGCAGATAAGGGGCGAGGATCTCGGTCCACCAGGCGCCGCTGCCGGGCTCGATCTCCACCACGGTCTGGTCATCCCGTAGCCCCAGGAAGGTCAGCGTCTCATAGGGATGGCGATAGATGTCACGGACCCGGTTCTTGTCGCTGCGCTGCGGCCCGGCGACGAGCGTCTGCAAGTGCTGATCTGCAGTCGCGGCCGAACTTGTCGAGGCGGAATCGGCGATCGCGGAACTGACCTGCCAGGTGACCACGAGGGCGGTAAGCAACAACGTGGCCGCTGCTCTGATCCGGATCATGCGTAAGGCCATGGCTGTCTCCTGAGCAAGGGCTGTTGACCATAACCTGCCACGACCAGGCTTTGCATTGACCTTTTCTCCAGGGCACAGGAGGAAAGCTTGCTGCGTGAGAGACCGTAGTCGTGCAGGGGCCATTGGCCGGAACCGCCAATGAGTTACCGGTCAGGGGGCGACCGGTCAGGCGTAAAGCAGGCGGCCGACTTCCTGGATCAGGTGATTGAGGTGGAAGGGCTTGGAGAGGCGGGGTGCCGCGGCTTCGGCGGCGTTGCTGCCGGCATTGCTGGAAGGTGTCGAAAGACCGCCATTGCCGGTACTGCGGCTCGCGGAGCTGCCCCGGGCGGGCCGGTTGCGCTTCAGCGAGACGGCCGCGAAGCCGGTGATGAACATGATCTGGACATTGGGATTGTGCCGCGAGCACTGCTTGGCCAGCTCGAAGCCGTCGAGGCCCGGCATGGTGACATCGGCCAGCAGCAGGTCGACCTTGATCTCGGCCAGCATCTCCACAGCCTGGCTGCCATTCTCCGCCGCCCGCACGCGATAGCCCGCGCGCTGCAACATCCTGACCAGGAAGTTGCGAAGCTGAGCGTCATCTTCGGCGACAAGAATCTGAGCCATGACGGCGAAGTTTCCCCACGGGACCACATCGTTGGATCGTCACACCATCACGGCGACTGTCGCGATGCGGATCAGGTTGCCGGAGCGTGCAGCTTCTTTTTAACCTCATGCCGCGAGTCGCGACCAAGGCAAAATCTTGTGGTGGCTTCTCTCGCACCCCATCAACGTCTTGTGATGCCGAGACTTTTAGGTAAATGTCGGTGACGCCTGGGATGACAGGCTGCGGCGTCATGTCAGGGTAAGGCAGGATGTGACGGCACATGACACGATGGTGGGATTAAGCTACAAAAACGGGAAGATGAGCGGCGATTTCAATGCGTCAAGTGACGCACCGGCAAAACCTGTGGAGATGATTTGGCCGCCACGGCTGTCATCGCCGCTTCTGCTCGCCTCACCTCACAGCGGCCGCGATTATCCATCTGGTTTTTTAGCTCAATCGGCGCTCAATCGCGCAACCTTGCGGCAGTCGGAAGATTGTTATGTGGATCTGCTGATCGAACCGGCCACGCGGCTCGGCGTGCCCAGCTTGAAGGCGCTCTTTCCACGCATTTTCATCGATCCCAATCGCGATGCGGCCGAACTGGATCCGCAGCTCTTCGCCGATCCGCTGCCGTCGCAAGCGCAGATCACCTCGCCACGCGTCCTGGCCGGGCTCGGTGTGGTACCCCGGGTGGCGGCGGATGATCGGTCGATCTATGCCGGGCAACTGGCCTTTCGCGAAGCCGAGGACAGGCTCGAGCGCTATTACCGGCCTTACCATCGCAGCCTGCAGGCGGCGATCAAGCATATCCGGACAGCCTTCGGGCAATGCCTGCTGCTCGATTGCCACTCGATGCCATCGGCCGGCGCGCCGCTGCTGACTGATGGCCGGGATAAGCCGGGTCTGACGACGGCTTCCGTGACTAAAGAGATGGCCGGCAACGGCGTCGATCGCGGGGCGCGCAGCGGTGGTGAGGCGGACTTCATTCTCGGCGACTGCTATGGCGGCGCCTGCTCCGACGCGGTGACCGCCCATGTCGAAAGCTTTCTGCTGAAAGCAGGGGCCAGCGTCCGCCGCAACAACCCCTATAGTGGCGGCTACGTTACCCAGACCTACGGGCGGCCCGCGGAAGGCGTCCATGTCCTGCAGCTGGAGATCAACCGCCGGCTTTATGTCGACGAGGCCAGCCTGACACCCAATGCCGGCTTTGCCGCCACCCGCGATCTGCTGGCCGGCTTGATCGCCAGTTTGCGCGATCATGCAGCCGACTTGATAAAAAGCCGATAATAGATTGTTTATGCAGCATATTAGGCCGGTCACCGCCACTGACGTCGACGCCATCACGGCAATCTACCGGCATCACGTCCTGACCGGTACGGCGAGTTTCGAGGAGGTGCCGCCGACTGCCGACGACATGGCCGCGCGCTTTGCCGCCATCCAGGAGTGCGGCCTACCCTATATCTGCCTCGAGGGCGCGCTGGACCCCGGTAGCCCGCGACGGCTGCTCGGTTACGCCTATGCCGGTCCCTATCGGCCACGTAGCGCCTACCGCTTCACGGTCGAGGATTCGATCTATTTGGCGCCAGAGGCGGCCGGACGCGGCTATGGCAAGCTGTTGCTCGCAAAACTGATCGCGGAGTGCCGGTCGCGGGAGCTGCGGGAGATCGTGGCGGTGATCGGCGATTCCGCCAACCATGCCTCGATCGGCCTGCACCGCCGGCTGGGTTTTCGCGATGTCGGGGTCCTGCGGCAGGTCGGGCTGAAATTCGGCCGCTGGCTGGATACCGTCCTGATGCAGCTGACGCTTTAAAGCGAAGCGGTGGCCAATCGGGACATGCTCGCAGCTACTTGTCGGAGGGACGTCTTCAGGCCGGCGAGCGCCGGTGGCCTGGGTGAGGTAAAACGTGGCTCAGGCAAAAAAAAGGACCGTGTTTTCACACGGTCCAAGTTCTGGGAGGAAACGCCCATGAGGGGCGTAAGCGAGAGGGGAGTGTCAGGGGAGATGTCCGCCTCTCGCACTGCAGAAAATGATGTTGCGGCTGCGAAAAGTCAAGGGACAACCTGTCGCACTAGCTATGCAAATGCTTGAGTCTGCTATCAGAAAACCACATGGCAGCGGTATCATTTGAAACCGGTTTTGCCGCTGTCTAGGCGAGCCTGTCAGGCAAGGTCACCCCGGCTTCAATGGTTTGGTTGAGTTTGAATTCCCAAACAGCCAAACTTTTCCGCCCGATCCGCTACTGATCCGGGCAGAAGCGTGTTAATGAATAGATTGGCGACAGCCTGGGGCGAGGGGGAAGAAACGGCATGGGCCGGCATCTGGGGCAAACCGGTACGCCGCATCCAGAGACTGACAACGACGCGGTCGGATCTGGCCAGGCGCCGCAAGTCGCCGCGTCAGGCGGCTCTGATCGGCAGACGGCCGAAGCCCGCTCCCAGGTCATTCGGCCTGCATCCCGGCCCGACGCATCCCTGTCGCCCCGGATCGGGCAGACCTCGCCGCAGCCGGGCCAGCGAAGATCGGCGACGCGTCTGATGACGGATCGTTGGCGGCTGATCGCCGTCATCACGATCCTGTTCGCCTCGGGCCTGACAGCAATTGTCGCCCTGATACAGCGGGGCGCCGAAGAACAGGATAACGAGGCACGGCAGCTCGCCGAGACCCAGCTTGGCGCCACTCTTGCCGCCACCCAGCGCAACATCGCCGCCATCACGCTCGACTATGCCTGGTGGGATGACGCCTATCAGCATTTGTCCAAGCAATATGACGCCGGCTGGGTGACAACCAATTTGACCGGGGCAACGGTGATCGGGCCTGATAAGCTGATTCAAGGCGCCCTGGTCTTCGACCCCGCCGGCCATCTGGCCTATGGCCTCTGGCTGGGACAATCCGTCGACATTGGCTGGCTGGAACGTGTCTCCGGCGGCTTGCCGCAACTGCTGCAGCAGGCGCGCAGCCAGGAGCCCGGCAAGCCGCATGCGGTTTCCGGTCTGCTGGTGATCGATGGCAAGGCCAGCCTCGTCGCCGCGGCGCCGCTGCTGCCATTCTCGGCAGAGACACCGCCACCACCCGCCGATCGGCGCGCCGTCCTGGTTTTCGCCAAGGTGCTGGACCCGGCCAATCTGCGCGGCATCGGCGAGACACTGGGCGTCGCCGGCCTGCAACTGGTGGGAGGACAGCCTGCCGAGACGGCGGCCGGATCGGCGGAGATACCGCTCATCGCGCTCGACGGCAGCCGGGTCGATACGATCCGTTGGCTGCCGCCGCGACCGGGCCGGACCATTCTCGCCAAGCTGGTGCCGCAGATCGTCGCGATCATCGCCATCATGGCGATCTTGGCTGGCATCGCTATCTGGTTGATGCTGAGCAGCCAGCGCCGCAACCGCGGCTATCTCGATCTGATCGACGCGAAGAACCGCCACATTGAGGACAATCTCCAACTCTGGCGCCTGACCATCGAAGCGATTGAATATGGCATCTCGGTCTTCGACAAGGATGGGCGCCTGTTGCTGCATAACCAGGCGTGGCAACGCATCTGGGATCTGCCGGACAGATTCCTGGGCGAGGGTGCGCCGATCGCGCCGACCATCGACTGGACACTCACCGAAGGGGGCTTTCGTCTGTTGCCCGATCCGGCGCGGCCGCCCGATCTGCGGCCACAGGACGGTACTGGCGATCATCGCTGGACCTATCAGAAGGACGAACGCGTCATCGAGGTGCAGCGCATCGCGGTGGCGGAGATCGGCGGCTTCATCAGCATCTCGCGCGACCTGACGCAAACGCTGCAGCATGAGGAGGAACTGGTCCAGGCCTGGGAGCAGGCAGTCCTGGCCAATCGGGCCAAGTCGGAATTCCTCGCCAATATCAGCCATGAACTGCGGACGCCGTTGAATGCCGTCATCGGCTTTTCCGAAGTGCTGGAGCTGGAAATCTTCGGCCCGCTCGCCAATGAGCGCTACCGCTCCTATGTCACCGATATCAAGGCCAGCGGCACGCATCTCTTGAGCCTGATCAACGATATTCTCGATCTTTCCAAGATCGAAGCCGGCAAGTTCGCGCTGAAGATCGACCAGGTCGAATGCGGTGAGATGATGAATGCCGTGGCGCGGCTGATCCGTACGCGGGCGGAAGCCGGCGGCCTGCATTTCACCGTGCATCCGCTGGCCGCGCCGATCGCCGTCGGTTGTGATGAGCGCGCGGTGAAGCAGGTCCTGATCAATCTCCTCAGCAATGCCGTCAAGTTCACGCCGGCAGGCGGCCGGGTCGAACTGGAATGCCGGCCTGCCGAGGATGGCGTCGCCTTCGTCGTGCGCGATACCGGCATCGGTATCTCGGCCGAGGACATCGAGACCGCGTTGGCACCTTTCGGCCAGATCGACAGCCATCTGTCGCGCCGTTTCGAAGGCACCGGCCTTGGCCTTCCCATCGTTAAGGGCATCTGCGAATTGCATGGCGGCAGCTTGCACCTGGAAAGCCAGGTCGGCCGCGGCACCACGGTCACGGCCGTCATTCTCGATCAACTGGCCGGCCCCGAGCGCTTGATGGTCGGGTCGGACATTTGACAGGACAGGTAGTGATAGCCGACTGAAGCGATCCGGCGCCAGAGTTGACCCGTCGCCGGTTGTCGGCTCTTATCGCCGGGTAAGCGGTATCATTGCCGTTCATCGATGAGTCGCCGGTTTCCAGCCAAGGGATTCAGGTCGCGGCGCGATGATGGGGCATGGGGGATGAATGAGGCCGCATTGGGGCCGGCTGGTTCGGCAGCCGGAAGTAAGAGAATCGTCAGGCGGGTGATGGGCGAACCGACCCTTTATGGACCATTGCATAGCAGCATGGTCAGTGCCGTGCGGCTGGCCTTCCTGGCCCTCGATCTGCCGCATCAGGTGGTTGAACCTGATCTGCACAGCCTCGACAGCACGCGGATGACCGATCTCCTGCCGTATTTCGTCTCCCAGGCGCCGACCCTGGTGCATGATGATCTCGCCCTCTACGACACCGAGGCGATCCTGCTTTATCTCGATGGCTGGTATGGCGAGCTGTTGCGGCGCGAGGGCATCGCGACAAGGGGCGCCGCGATCACTTCCGGCCTGCTGCCCGACCAGCCGCGGCTTCTCGGCATGATGTGGCAGATGGTGGCGGTGATCCGCGATCACCTGCAGCCGGCGGCGATCGGCGGCGTTGTCGCCCAGAAGATCTTCGTACCGCATCTCGGCGGGCGCCCGGATACCGAGAAGCTGGCCCAGGCCGTCGCCCGGCAGCAGGACTGCCTGCAATTGCTGGAGCAGATCACCTTGCTTTGCCATAGCGGCGACCAGGCCGATTATCTGGTCGACAGCCAGCCGCGCCTCGCCGATCTCCTGCTCTATCCCATCGTCTTCCTGATGATGAAGACCGATCTCGGCTCCGCCTGTCTCGCCCGCTCGGTGCGCCTGTCGCGCTGGTGGCTCGCCATCAGCAAGCTCGACCGCCTGCGGCCGGGCTTGCCGGTCCTGCCGTGAGTCTTCTCTCGCAGCGATCCCGGACCTCGCCGGAATCTTGATGCTGTAAGACGAAAGTCAGAAGCTTATATAGACGTGGTCTAAATTCACTTTCGATGAAGTATATCCATGTCTGAAAATGGCAATCGTCCCGGCGCTCCGGCCAATATTGCACCCTTCGGCCAACGGTACGACATCTCCTGGCTGGCCGAACGCCGTTCGGTCGCCGTGCGCCGCATGGGCGGGCCGGGGCCCAGCGAGGCGGAGCTGACCCAGATCCTGTCGGCAGCCCTGGCAGCGCCGGATCACGGCGCGCTCAGGCCCTGGCGTGTCGTCCGATGTAGCGAGCCGGGCAAGGCACGGCTGGCGGAATTGTTCGTTGCCTCAAAGCTGCGTCTGAAGCCTGATGCGACCGAGACCGAGCTGGGGCGTGAGCGCGACAAGGCGATGAAGCCACCGGTGCTGCTTGCCATGCTGGCAACACCGAAGCCGGCCAAGGG
>Ga0255336_102241_pt1 | contig 10337 bp, 10 predicted proteins | sample MeOH1_35cm_T3_17_FD_189102 | JGI IMG/M metagenome (GOLD analysis project Ga0255336, IMG submission 189102) | Sandy soil microbial communities from University of British Columbia, Vancouver, Canada - MeOH1_35cm_T3_179 | ecosystem: Engineered > Artificial ecosystem > Sand microcosm > Unclassified ...
GAAATCGTCTGTGACTGATCAAGTTTTCACGTTGAAGCGCGGCAGTGCGCCGCTGCTCATTTCCATCCCGCACGCCGGCACCCGGATTCCCGTCGACATAGCGTCTTCGATGACCCCGATCGCGCGCGAAGTCGACGACACCGACTGGCATCTGGAACGCCTGTACGAGTTCGCCGTGCAGTTGGGCGCATCTATCCTCGTGCCTGCGAATTCGCGCTACGTGATCGACCTGAACCGCCCGCCCGACGGCGCGAATCTTTACCCCGGACGCGATACAACCGGCCTGTGTCCCGTCGATACCTTCAACAGCGAACCGTTATACCCGCAGGGCGGTGCGCCCACCGACGCGCAGATTGCCGAGCGTCGCGAGAAATACTGGCGGCCTTATCACGACGCGCTCGCGGGAGAACTTGCCCGTTTGAAGGCCGGGCACGGTAAAGCATTGCTGTGGGAGGCGCACTCCATCCGTTCGCACGTGCCACGGTTTTTCGACGGCAAGCTTTTCGACTTCAACTTCGGCACGGCCGGTGGTGAAAGCGCGCTAGCGGGGCTGGCGGACAGGCTCGAAGCGATGGTGCATGAGCACGGCGATTACACAGCTGTCGCCAACGGTCGCTTCAAGGGCGGGTACATCACGCGTCATTACGGCAAGCCGCAGGACGGCATTCACGCGGTGCAGCTGGAACTGTCGCAGATCACTTACATGGAACAAACGCGGCCGTATCGATACGACGAAGCCCGTGCCGGCCGGGTCGCGCCGTTAATGCGGGATCTGGTGCAGTGCGCGTTGGATTCGCTGAGCTCAGCATGATTGCTTGAAAACACCCGATCCGGATGATGGACGCGCGCCTCTGGAGCGCTCCTACAAAGTTAAAAAGCCATTCCAACTCGCGTTGAAATGGCTTTTTAACTTTAGCTGCAGGTGTTCCTATCGCGAGAAACGCTCAAATTTCTCGCCGTCTCACCGCCGACGGCGTCAACACGGTCGGCAGCGCCTTCGGCAACGTCTCCGGCCAGTCGCGGCTGAAATGCAAGCCACGACTTTCGCGCCGTGAACACGCGCTCTGGACAATCAGCGAAGCCACGTCCACTAGATTGCGCAGTTCGAGCAGGTCGCGGCTCACCTTGAAGTTCGCGTAGTACTCATGGATCTCGTCGCGCAGCATCGCAATCCGATGTTGCGCGCGCGCAAGCCGTTTATCGGTCCGCACGATACCCACGTAATTCCACATCAGCCGCCGCAACTCGTCCCAGTTGTGCGCGACCACGACTTCCTCGTCCGGATCGGAGACGCGGCTTTCATCCCAGGCCGGCAACGGCGCGTGACCGCTCGCCGCGAAACCGTCGGCTTCCATGGCTTGCGCTGCGGCACGCCCGACCACCAGGCACTCGAGCAGCGAATTGCTCGCCAACCGGTTTGCACCGTGCAGACCCGTGCACGACGTTTCGCCGACGGCATAAAGGCCTGTACGATCCGTGCGGCCCGCGAGGTCGGTGACCACGCCGCCGCAGGTGTAGTGCGCGGCGGGCACGACGGGAATCGGCTGCTTCGTGATGTCGATGCCGAACTCACGGCAGCGCGCAAGGATGGTGGGGAAGTGCTCCTGAAGGAAGGCTTCCGGCTGATGGCTGATGTCGAGATACACGCAGTCAATACCGCGCTTCTTGATCTCAAAGTCGATCGCACGCGCGACGATATCGCGCGGGGCGAGTTCAGCGCGTTCGTCGTGCGCGGGCATGAAACGCGTGCCATCGGGCAGGCGCAGGATGCCGCCTTCGCCGCGTACGGCTTCGGAAATCAGGAATGACTTCGCGTACGGATGGAACAGGCAAGTCGGGTGGAACTGGATGAATTCCATGTTCGACACGCGGCAGCCGGCGCGCCATGCCATCGCTATGCCATCGCCGGTCGCTGTATCCGGGTTCGTGGTGTACAGATACACCTTACCTGCGCCGCCGGTCGCGAGTACGGTATGCGGCGCCTCGATAGTGACGGTGCGCCCGCTCGCGAGATCGAGCGCATAAAGGCCATGACAGCGATGCCCGGGCAAGCCGAGCCGTTCGGACGTGATCAGGTCGATGGCGTAATGATCTTCGAGGACCGTGATGTTCGGATGATTGCGCACGCGCTCGTTGAGCGTGGTGACCACGGCATGCCCGGTTGCATCGGCGGCGTGAATAATTCGCCGATGACTATGGCCGCCTTCACGCGTCAGATGAAAGCCGAGTTCGGCGGAGAGATCCTTGGTGAAGGGCACGCCTTCGTCGATCAGCCATTCGATCGCGGCACGCCCGTTTTCCACGATGAATCGCGTAGCCGTCTCGTCGCACAAGCCGCCGCCGGCAATCAACGTATCGCGGACGTGGTTGTCGATGCTGTCCGCGGAGTCGAGCACGGCCGCGATGCCGCCTTGGGCCCAGTCGCTGGCGCCTTCGCTCACGCTGCGCTTGGCGAGGATCGCGACGCGCCGCGTGTCCGCCAGATTCAGCGCCACGCTCAGGCCCGCCAGTCCGCTGCCGATGATTGCTACATCGAAATTCATCCTGACACGTCTCCGTCGATAGTTGTCCGTCGCGACTTTCGGGACTCACGCCATTGGCATGTGGAAAGCCTGGTCGGCAAGGATAACGCGTGGCGCGCAACGCGGCCACTTGGCCGTTCGGCCAGTAGGGCGAACGAATCGTGCGGAATGGAGCCGAAAAGGACCCGAAAACGGTAGCACAAAAGCAAAAAGCCTCGCGTGAGCGAGGCTTTTTGTGAAGCGGTACAGAAGGAAACGAAGACCTTATTTGATCTTGGTTTCTTTGTATTCAACGTGCTTGCGGACAACGGGATCGAACTTCTTGATCGCCATCTTTTCCGGCATGTTGCGCTTGTTCTTCGTGGTCGTGTAGAAGTGACCCGTGCCTGCGGTCGATTCCAGCTTGATCTTGTCGCGTGCGCCCTTGGCCATGTTCGTGCTCCTTAGACTTCGCCGCGTGCGCGCAGATCTGCGAGCACGGAGTCGATGCCGTTCTTGTCAATCAGGCGCAGGCCGGCGTTCGACAGACGCAGACGGACCCAACGGTTTTCGCTTTCAACGAAGAAGCGGCGATTTTGCAGATTGGGCAGGAAACGACGCTTGGTGCGGTTGTTCGCATGGGAAACGTTGTTGCCGCTCATCGGCCCCTTCCCGGTTACTTGGCATACACGTGCCATGAGAGCACTCCTAATACGCTTTAATTCTGAGTTCGAACGCCAGATACATTTGGGACCGCTTCGGGCTACCGGAGAGGCTTGCCCGAAATGACCGACACGTTTGCTCGGCTCGGAACAGGTTGGTTGAAAGAAGCAAACCGAGATTCTACCCGCAAAAAACCTGCAAAATCAACTCTTTTTGGTACTGCACGAGGTATCCGGCTATCCCGCAGGGGACGGGTTTCACGAGGTTTTCTGCCTACGCAACGCTATTAGGCGTGGTTTTGCGGTCAATTGGCTATCAAACCTGCGAAACCCGCGTTAATTTGGAAACCAGGCAGAAAGTTAAGCCGGCATCCATCCGTGTCGCGAAAAAGAAAATATCTCGTTCGATGCCACTACCAGATGATCGAGCAGCTGCACGTCGATCAGCGCGAGCGAGTCCTGCAACACGCGCCTCAGGCGGCGGTTGCTTGCGCTCGGCTCGACGCCGCCGGAAGGGTGATTATGCGCGGCGATGAGGCTCGCCGCGTTCAATGTCAGCGCCCGTCGCACGATTTGCCGCGGATACACGGCACCGCGCGAAAGCGATCCCTTCGCCGATTCGTCGACGGAAATCAGGCAATGCTTGATATCCAGGTACAGGGTGACGAACGCTTCGTTAGGCCGGGTGCCGATCAGCCACTTTAAATAGTCTTCCACTGCTTGCGGGGCGTCGAGCAGCGGCCGCTCGCGGGTTTTCTCCGCCAGCGAACGCGGGCACAGTTCCGAGGCAGCCCGCAGCAGCGTCGCCTTGGCCGGGCCGGTACCGCCGAACCTGCGTAATTGCGTCGCAGTCGTGCTGAGCACGCCGCGGATTGATTCGAACCGCACGAGCAGATCGCGCGCCACGTCGACGGATGTCATGCCTGGGCGGCCCGTATTCGGGAACAGCGCCAGAAGCTCTGGCATCCGATAGTGTCTGCGCGCCCAGTTGTAACAGGCGCTCGCGCGGACGGTCGCGCGGACAGTCGCGCTCCGGCCAGTCGAGAATGCGCGTGACGGCGGGTCCGATGCGTGCAGGAGGGTTCGCGGCGAGCAGGGCGTCGGCGGCATAGGGCGCATTGTTCTGCACCAGGTCGAGACGGGCGTTCATGTCACGCTCGCGCCCATGTGGAACGGCGGGAACCGCGCCCGGCGCGGCAGCTGGCCGGCCTGTGCGCCGCGATCCCCGAGGATTGCCGGAACGGAGGCAGGGCCATCGCACTGTGGCTTACAATAGAGGTTTCGCGCCTCCCCGAGCGAGCGCCTGACGGTCTGCCTCGCGAGGCCGTTGGCCCCAGCGGTGCAGTGCCGGAGTGCCCAGCAAGCTTTCGCCATGACTGCGTCCTGTCGGGACGCCCGGCCTTTTATCGGACGGCAGGACCGGCTGAGAAGGTAATTAAGGCTTTTACGGCTACCACGATCAAACATGAGCATCATTGATATCTCCGAGGTGAAACCCGGTTCGCATGTCACGCTTCATTACCGGCTTGCGCTCGAGGACGGGGCGGACATTGTCAGCACGTTCACTGACAAACCCGCCACGCTGTTATTAGGCGCCGGTCATCTTGCGCCGCCGCTCGAAGACATTCTGCTGGGCCTGAAGGTGGGCCACCACTCGACCTTTCGGCTGATGCCCGGTCAGGCGTTTGGTCCACGCAACCCGGAAATGCTGCAATGGGTGTCGCTGGCCACGTTGCGCGAGAACGCGATGATCGGCGAGAATTTTGCTCCCGGCGACCTCGTCGAATTCAACGCACCGGGCGGTGGCCGTTACGCAGGCGTGCTCAAGGAGGTCGGCGAGACCTCCGCGCTGTTCGATTTCAACCATCCGCTTGCCGGTCAGGCGCTGGCGTTCGAAGTGAAAATCATCGGAATTCTGTAGCCATGAGCTCCACTGACACCCTTCTCGATGTCGAAATTCTTCTCGCCCAGCCGCGTGGTTTTTGCGCGGGCGTCGATCGTGCGATCGAAATAGTGGAGCGGGCAATCGCGCTGTTCGGCGCGCCCATCTACGTACGCCACGAGATCGTGCACAACGCTTACGTGGTCGAGGACTTACGCAAGAAAGGCGCCGTGTTCATCGAAGACCTGGCGGACGCGCCGGAAGGCAGTACGCTGATTTTCAGCGCGCACGGCGTGTCGAAGGCCGTGCGCTCGGAAGCGGAAACCCGTGGCTTGCGCGTGTTCGACGCCACCTGTCCGCTGGTGACCAAAGTGCACATGGAAGTGGCGAAGATGCGCCAGGACGGCTTCGATATCGTGATGATCGGGCACAAGGGCCATCCTGAAGTGGAAGGCACCATGGGGCAGAGCGGCGAAGGCATGCACCTGGTGGAGGATATCGAGGACGTGGAAGCGCTCGCGCTCACCGATCTCGATCGCATTGCGTACGTCACGCAAACCACGCTTTCAGTCGACGATGCGTCCGAGATCATCAGCGCTCTGAAGTCCAAATACCCGTCAGTGAAAGAACCGAAGAAGCAGGATATCTGCTACGCCACGCAGAATCGCCAGGATGCGGTGAAGTTTCTCGCGCCCCAATGCGACGTCGTGATCGTGGTGGGCAGCCCGAATAGCTCGAATTCAAGCCGGCTGCGCGAAGTGGCCGAGAAACGCGGCATCCCCGCCTATATGGTGGATTCGCCTACGCAGATCGATCCGAAATGGGTGGAAGGGAAAAAGCGCATCGGCGTGACGGCCGGTGCGTCGGCGCCGGAAGTGCTGGCGCAGGCCGTGATCGCGCGGCTGCGGGAGCTGGGCGTGCGCAACGTGCGGCCGCTGGAAGGAATCGAGGAAAAAGTGTCGTTTCCGCTGCCGCGTGGTCTGACACTGCCGGCGGAGTGATGCAATGCGCGGCAAGCGTCCTTCGCCGCTGAAATAGAACCCGACGCAGCAGAAATAAAGGCCGTTCCAACGCAGGTTGGCGCGGCCTTTTATTTTGTCGGGTGCGAAAAAAACGTCGTGGCCGCGACCAGGCGAACCGGGCTCTACGCGAAGGTCCGGATTGACCCGTCGATTCTGCAATTGCACCATGAAGGTGCTTTTTTCGAAGGAAGCGCTGGCGCTGGCGCCGCTGCAACGCATCGGTGTTTACCCACGATGTCAGCCGATGGTGCAACTTGCGCACCGACGCGGGGCGCAACCGGGTTGCTCCAGGGCCTCCGCCAGAGACCAAAGAGAGGGTTGCAATGGAGGAAAACCCCTGTCGCTGAACAATATTGCACGTCTCAAAAACCGAGTTACAATGCGCGCGTTCCAAGCCGGATGGGCTGGAAACATCAGCTTTTCGAGGCGCCGGAGACCTACCGAATGCGAATGAAGTTTGCTTACGCCGTGACCATCGCGGCGGCGGTTGCGATGGCAACGGCGTGCAGCAAAAAGAGTGAGAACGAGCCGGCCGCGGGGGCATCGGCGGTGCCGGAAGCATTGGCGAGTGGTGTGGGGCGTGCGGCGGCTGCGCCGGCATCGGCGGCTTCAGTGGCCGCGGCATCTGCGCCGGCACCGGCCAGCAACGCGACGGTCGTCAAGATCGGCCATGTCGCGCCGCTCAGCGGACCGCTGGCTCATCTCGGGCAGGACAACGAAAACGGCGCGCGGCTGGCCATCGAGGAGATCAGCGCGCAGGGGCTGACCATCGACGGTCACGCGATCCATCTCGAACTGGATGCACAGGACGATGCCGCCGATCCCAAGAAGGGTATTGCAGCGGCGCAGCAACTGGTGGCGGATCACGTGGTGGCCGTCGTCGGACATTTGAATTCGGACGTGTCGATACCGGCATCGAAGATCTATAGCGACGCGAACGTGGCGCAGATCTCGGGGGCGACGACCAGCCCGGCGTTCACCCAGCAGGGTTACAAAACGACGTTCCGCGTGGTGCCGACGGACGCGCGCCAGGGGCCGGTGCTCGCGACCTATGCGCTCAAGACGCTGCACGCGAAAAAGATCGTGGTCGTCGACGACGCCAGCCTCTACGGCCGGGGTCTCGCGAATGAGTTTGCGAAGGCGGTGGTAGCGGGCGGCGGCCGGATCGCCGGTCACGAAGTGACGAGCGAAAAGGCCAAGGACTTCAAGGCGATACTCAACAAGATCAAGCGCGTCCAGCCGGACGTGGTGATGTTCGGCGGCATGGACGTGACTGGCGGACCGTTTGCGAAGCAGGCAGCCGCGCTTGGCCTGAAGGCAAAGATTCTTGGCGGCGACGGCATATGTTCCGCCGACATGGCCACGCTCGCGGCCAACGCAGCGCCGAACGTGGTGTGCTCGGAACTGGGTGTGGACGCGTCGAAGCTGGACAAGGGCGGGGATTTCGCGCAGCGCTACGAAGCCCGTTTCCATTTACCGCTCCAGAGCTACGCGCCGTTCACCTATGACGCCGTGTACGTGATCGTCGACGCCATGAAGCGGGCGAATTCGATAGAAGCACCCAAGGTACTTGCCGCGATTTCGTCGACGGATTTCAATGGCCTGACGGGTCACATTGCATTCGATGACAAAGGCGATTTGAAAGGCGGCGGCGCGATCACGCTAATCGATTTCAAGGATAACAAGAAGAACGTCATTGACGTCATCACGCCGTAAACCCTGTGCTGCAGCGCCGTGCGGCGAATGCACACTTGGTTGGGCAAGCCCTCGATACGTAGTCACTTTCGGACGTTTTAGAGTTTTTTTTCAAGTACGCGCGGTGCGGTTGCGTTTTTTTCTTCCCTTCGGTTTATCGGCCAGCGATAAAGCGTAAATCTAGTCGCACGGGCTAAGGAGCCTTCAATGGATATCTTCATCCAGCAGATTCTCAACGGGCTGGTGCTAGGCAGCGTCTACGCCATCATCGCGTTGGGTTACACGATGGTGTACGGGATTCTCGGCATCATCAACTTCGCTCACGGTGACGTGCTGATGGTCGGCGCAATGGTCGCGCTGTCCGCCATCGGCGTCATGAGTAATCACTTTCCGGGCATGCCCCACGCGCTGATGCTGGTCATCGCGCTATTGGTCGCTGCAGTCGTCTGCTCGGTGGTCGGCTACACCATCGAACGCGTGGCTTACCGGCCTTTGCGTAAAGCGCCGCGCCTTGCTCCGCTGATCACGGCTATCGGTGTATCGATTCTGCTCCAGACGCTGGCCATGATGATCTGGGGCCGCAATCCGCTGGCCTTCCCGCAACTGCTGCCGACCGATCCGATCAACGTGATCACCGCGACCGCCGACCGTCCGGGCGCCGTCATCTCGATGACGGAAATCGTGATCATCGTGGTGGCGTTCATCGTGATGGGCGGCCTGCTGCTGCTCGTGCACAAGACGAAACTCGGCCGCGCGATGCGCGCCATTGCCGAGAATCCGGGCGTCGCGAGCCTGATGGGGGTGAACCCGAACTTCGTGATCTCCGCGACCTTCATGATCGGCTCCGCGCTCGCCGCGCTCGCCGGCGTGATGATCGCCTCCGAATACGGCAACGCGCACTTCTACATGGGTTTCATCCCCGGCTTGAAAGCGTTCACGGCCGCGGTGCTGGGGGGTATCGGCAACCTGGGCGGCGCGATGGTGGGCGGCGTGCTGCTCGGCCTGATCGAACAGCTTGGGGCCGGGTATATCGGTAATCTGACGGGCGGTGTGTTCGGCAGTAACTACCAGGACGTGTTCGCGTTCATCGTGCTGATCGTCGTGCTGGTGTTCCGTCCGTCCGGCCTGCTTGGCGAACGTGTCGCAGATCGCGCTTAAAAAAGGGAGACCAAGCATGACTTCAATTCAACCGATCGAGCCGTCGACCACGCTCATCCCTGAAAAAAAGACCGCGAAGAACTACGCCGTCACGGTGCTGGTCGCCGCGCTCGTCGTCCTGGCGCCAATGCTGATTGGCGCGGCCGGTGGCAATTACTGGGTCCGCGTACTCGACTTCGCCATGCTGTACGTGATGCTCGCGCTGGGCCTGAACGTGGTGGTGGGTTTCGCCGGGCTGCTGGACTTGGGCTACATCGCGTTCTATGCGGTGGGCGCTTACGTGGCTGCGTTGCTGTCCTCGCCGCAACTGACCACGCAGTTTGCGTGGATTGCGCAGCTGTTCCCCAATGGCCTGCATACGCCGATCTGGGTCATCGTGCCCTGCGCGATGGCGCTGGCGGCCACCTTCGGCGTGCTGCTCGGTGCGCCAACGCTGCGTCTGCGCGGCGATTACCTGGCTATCGTGACCCTGGGTTTCGGGGAAATCGTCCGGATCTTCATGAACAACCTGGATCGTCCGGTCAACATCACCAACGGACCGAAGGGGATTACCGGCATTGATCCGGTGAATGTGGGCGGCTTCAGTCTCGCGCAGACGCACGAATTCCTCGGTTTGAAGTTTCCGACCGTGTACCTGTATTACTACCTGTTCGTGCTGTGTTCGCTGTTCGTGATCTTCGTCTGCGTGCGCTTGCAGCATTCGCGGATCGGACGGGCGTGGGCCGCAATTCGGGAAGACGAAATCGCCGCGAAGGCGATGGGCATCAATACTCGCAACGTGAAGCTGCTGGCCTTCGCAATGGGTGCGTCGTTCGGCGGTTTGTCAGGCGCGATGTTCGGCGCGTTCCAGGGGTTCGTGTCGCCGGAATCGTTCACGTTCTGGGAATCGGTCGTGGTGCTGGCGTGCGTGGTGCTTGGCGGCATGGGCCACATTCCGGGTGTGATTCTCGGCGCGGTATTGCTCGCTGTGTTCCCCGAGTTCCTGCGTTCGACAATGGGCCCGTTGCAGAACTTCATCTTCGGCCATGAGATCGTCGATACGGAAGTCATTCGCCAGTTGCTCTACGGCCTCGCGATGGTGCTGATCATGCTGTATCGCTCGGAAGGCCTGTGGCCGTCACCGAAACACGAAGACAAGATCGCAAAAATTGCGAAACGCGCTGGCAAGAAGCCGGTGCGCGCCTGAGCCCCCGAGAGAGCGGAGAAAACACAATGAGCGAAAAACCCACTCGACTGTCCGTGAAGGGCGTGAACAAGCGCTTCGGCGGCTTGCAGGCACTGGCCGAAGTCGGCCTTCAAATCAAGGAAGGCGAAATCTACGGTCTGATCGGCCCGAACGGCGCGGGCAAGACCACGTTCTTCAACGTGATCACGGGCCTGTACACCCCGGATTCGGGCGAGTTCATACTCGACGGCA
>Ga0255336_102242_pt1 | contig 10324 bp, 18 predicted proteins | sample MeOH1_35cm_T3_17_FD_189102 | JGI IMG/M metagenome (GOLD analysis project Ga0255336, IMG submission 189102) | Sandy soil microbial communities from University of British Columbia, Vancouver, Canada - MeOH1_35cm_T3_179 | ecosystem: Engineered > Artificial ecosystem > Sand microcosm > Unclassified ...
GCATCTCCGCCCACGTCGCCATCAGGTCGTCCTGAACCCCGCCCAATCGTCCCATCGCCATCGCTGATTCCCGCCGAACCTCGACGAAAGCAGGGAATCAGTACGGCCCGACTTCGTCAACGGGCTGATAAGTTGCTCCGTCATGTCCCCTCCCCCGAGTTGTAGGTTCCGATAATGTTTTTTATCGGAACCGACTTGGATGCTGCCACAATTGGGAGAAAAGTCAAGGAATCCGCGGGAGTCCGGCCGCCGCCATTTTCCCGGCACCGCCGTTTTTGGCAGTGTTGATATATCGGTGATTGGCGGGTTTCCTCAGATGCCGCCGCCGAACTGGCGTCAGTTGCGTCTTGCGCAACTTTGCGCGACGCCATACTGTTCCTTTGTCAAATATGAGGGGTTTTGCCGCTCCCCATATAAAAAGCCCCCGGCGAGTGCAAGTCGCCGGGGGCTACGTATTTGGGCGCCGCGCTTGCGGCGCCGCCATCCTAGCGGCCGATCAGCTCAAAGACCGTAATCACCAGGTCGATCAGCTTCAAGGCCAGGACGGCAAGGTCGAGATAGACCATGTGCCGCTCCTCTTATAAACGCCGCGAGTGGCGAGTCGCTCGCTCGAGCGTGTTCCAGACTTAACACTGTATACTCCGCGGCAGAAGACCAAAGATACCCACAGCTAGCGTGGCGCGCGGCACCGATAAGCCATTGCATTGATTAGCTATGTTTGAATGTTGCGTCCCGAACATGGCCGCAAATCGTCTCGTGATTTTGCGCGTTCTTCTGCTTTTGTTCTTTTTCCGCATTATTCTCCGCTTCGCGGCCCCAATCGCTAAACCAAGCAGCTGCGTATTCCCTGCCCGCCCTTCGGCAGCTAATCGAGACTCTTTTTCCTGGACCGGACCAACATAGGAAGTGCGCGTCGGAAATGTCCGGCGAGCGGCGCTCCGGCGCCTGTTCCTGTAAATCTCCGAAGGGGAGAACATGCTTACCAATCCGCGTTTTTGTCCCCCTCCTCCGCGTTGCCGTAAAGGGCGCCATGCTCCTCACCGTCGTTAGTTTGCCCTTGGCTTATGGCTATTGACCTAGAAGGAAGCGCCATTGTTGCAGCGGATTGTCTGGCAGCCAGACTTCTGGCTTGATCACCTGCTGCTCAAGATGGCCGGCTGCTGGAAGGCTCCTTTAGAGTATCTAGTAGCTATCCGATAGCTATTAGCTGGCTATCCGATAGGTATCTAGTTGCTGTCGGAAAGCAGTCGTGATACTTTCGGATAGCTATTGGAAAGATATGGGGAAGCAATGACATGCCGACAATCGCATTTGTCTCACCCAAGGGTGGAGCAGGTAAAACAACAAGCGCTCTAATTCTTGCCTGCGAATTGAGCCGGGCAGCACCAGTCACAATCGTGGATGCTGATCCAAATCGACCGATCAAAGCATGGTTCGAAGGAGGCCAGGCGCCGGAAGGTTTGCAAGTTCTCGCAAATGCCGATGAGGAGACGATCCTCGATCGTATTGAGGAGGCGCAGCTTGCGACTCCGTTTGTGGTAGTCGACCTAGAAGGTACGGCCGCGAAAATCGTGTTACTTGCGATCGCAGCGGCCGATTTCGTAGTAATCCCAACGCAGGGATCCGAGCTCGATGCGGCACAATCTGCGCGGGCAATTCGGGCAGTAAAGCAACAAGAAAAAATGAGCGGAAAGGTGAAGCCCTTTGCCATCCTGCTCACTAGGACGTCTGCGGCGATCAACAGTCGGACTATGGTTCACCTGCAACGATCAATGGCGGAGGCGGGAATACCGGTCCTCCGCACATCGCTTGTAGAAAGAGAAGCGTTTCGAGCGATCTTTTCGTTCAAGCGCCCGCTTTCGTCGCTTGAGGTGACGAACGTAAGTGGTATTGAAAAAGCGCAAGCGAATGCAGAAGCCTTCGCAACGGAGATTATTGAGGAGTTGAAGAAGGCTCGGGCGGCGAGGGCGGCACAATGACCGGTGAAAGGTCGAATCCGTTTGATGTCGGCGATCTTATCGAATCAGTTCCGGCAAAACCGGTTACCATGCCGCAGCAGGCGAATACGGCTCTAGATCAGTCGCAGTCACCGCAAGGCTCGACGGAGTCCGGCCGGTCAGCAGATAAATCAAGTGATCGGCCTAGTCGGGCTCAAATGGAGCAGTTGGCAAGAGAAACGGGCTTTGTCTCCAGAGAGCGACCGAGAATGGGTCGCCGCCTTCGCACTGGTCGCGATAGGCAGCTCAATCTGAAGGTTAGGGATGCCGATCTTGAACGTTTCTACGCAATCGCTGATGCGGAGAAGATAACTCTGGGCGAGGCGTTCGAGAGGGCTCTTGACGCACTTGAAGAGAAGCGACGCGGCCGCTAACCAAGCCGCCGCCTACCGACGGACGTTGCCTGATATTAGCGCTAATGCCTTCACTCCTCACCGTCAGCAGGAGGCCAACACGGCTTTAACAATCGGCGCCGCTACTGCCGCCGGCAGTTTTGGCGGAAATTACGGTGCAAATCAGTTAGGGCCTGCGCCCATTGTATCGTCGGCAAATTCACAGGCGCTTACCCCAGCCGACTTTTTCGCGGCTGGGGTGGCTTGTGCAGATTACGATACCATTGGGATCGATACCGGAAATCCGAAGATCGAGGCCGCCAAGAACACAAAGAAAGCTTTGATGTCCGCCGCCATTCGCGCGGTCGGCTACGACCCCGCTCAATGCGAGAAAATTTGACGGGTTGCAGGAGCTGCATAGCCACTCCCTGCTATTCAGAAACTGGTGGAGAGGGAACAATCTCCACCAGTCAATTCTTAGGCGCGTATGGCAAAACTGCCAAGGGCAAGCCGGGAGACGATGCCTGCGCATATCGCGCCCCAACTTTGCACACTAGTATCAAAGCCGCCGGCAGGCACCGGATGGCTTCATGAGATCAAATGGGACGGCTACCGTTTAATAGCCCGTCTGGATAAACACTATGTCCGGATCTTTACGCTCAATGGTCACGACTGGACAGACCGATTCCCAAATGTCGCACGTGGGATCGCAGCGTTACCGGTTAAATCCGCTTTCTTTGATGGCGAACTATGCGCGCTCGATGCGCGCGGCGCTTCGGACTTCTCTGTGTTGAAATCGGCGATCGGCCGGCGCCGAGACGCTGAGCTTGTCTTTTATCTGTTCGACCTAATGTATTTGGACGGCCGGGACTTGCGAGAACGGGGGCGTTTGCGGGAGAGGGCGAAATCCTACGCTAAGGATTTTGACCAGCGATATTCGCCGGTGAGGTTGATGTGCTCCCAGCCTAGCGGCGAGACATGGGCGAGGAGATCGGGCAGAACGGCAGCGCCATCAGCGGCTCGGTTGCTGACGACTTCTCCGAGCTTCATTGTGTTCCAGTAGATAATAATGGCGGCCAACAGGTTCATGCCAGCGATGCGATAATGCTGGCCTTCGCCCGATCGGTCCCGGATTTCGCCGCGCCGATGAAAGCTGATGGCCCGTTTGAGGGCGTGGTGGGCTTCGCCTTTGTTGAGGCCGATCTGGGCCTGGCGCTGCAAGCCAGCGTCGAGAATCCAGTCGATCATGAACAGGGTCCGCTCGACACGGCCGACTTCCCGAAGAGCGAGCGCCAATTTCCCTGCTTTCCATAGTCCTCTCCGTACTGATTGCCGGTGGTACCAGGTTGAGTCGGGCCACTTTGGTTTCAAGGGTGCGGCAACATTTTGATCATCTGCTGATATTCGTAAAAATTGTGGTAAGATTGGTAGATTGGGGGATCGTCATGAAAACCATAAAGATCGGCCTGCTTTTCATGGTCAGCTTACTTTGTCTCGGCGGTGTCAGCGCCGCCGACGACCTCGATAAGCCGATGCATTTCTTCATGGCCTACTCAGGCGGCAACTGCGAGCACTGCGTTTGGATCGCGGCCGAAGGTAAGATTACGGGCCAGACACCGGATCAGTTTGAAGCCTTTGTCAAAGCAAATGTGACCTCCGCTTCAATGAACGTGTCGTTCCATTCGGGCGGCGGCAACCTTGGTGCTGCCATGCAGCTCGGCCAAATCATCCGTCACCTGGGCTACACCACGATGGTCGGCAAGACGATAGGAGGAAAGAACGCGCAATCAAATTCAGAAGGGATTTGTGCCTGTGCCTACGCTTTCCTCGGCGGTGTTTCTAGGACGATCCCTGGGAATGGTAAAATCGGCGTTCACCAATTCTCTGGAAGTTCTGTGGAAATGGGTAGCGGAGATAGTCTATCAGACGGTCAACAGGGCGTCGCGATACTTTCGGCATATGTTGCTGCTATGGGGGCGGATGTTAAGCTGGTTTCAGTTGCCAGTGCGGTTAAGCCCGGCGACATCTATTGGATACCACGCGACCAGCTTGAAGCCCTGAGAGTATTAAACGACAAGCCAGTGGCGGCAGTCTGGCAGATAGAGCCACTCCGGGACGGGCTTCGCGCGATCTTAGTTCAACACCTCGAATATTCCGACAATCGTTATGAAAGGTTGTCAGCTTTCTGCCTGGCACAATCACCGAACACCATCATCATGACGATGGAGGTGGATGCGCATATCACGCAGCAGCAGGCAGATGAAATCAATCAGGATTCAAATGGGCTCACATTCTGGAATAAAGGTGCTCACCAAAAGTGGCCGCCGGATGCAGTCAAATATCGTGCCACGCCGACTGGAGTAGTAATCGACATTGTTATGTCGAGAAAATGGTTCGAAGTTTTGTTGTCGACAGAGACCATCGGGATTTACACGGGGATGAGCCACGCCATTGCCGGTTACATTAAATCGGATGGAAATAGTCAGTTCGATTTTCCAACGGTCGGACTAAGGGAGATCATTCCAGTCACGCTGAAGAACTGCGTTTCGTAAGATAAGATCCGCGTTCGGAATCTTCACGTCGTTAAGGAATTCTATGGTCGACAATCTCGCTGCCGGTTTCCAGTCTGTCATCTCTTGAGGCCCAGTGGCGTGATCTCTCGTATGGCGCACTTTGGAATATCTACCGTTCTAACAATTTATGTTACTCAGATAGTCACGTCGGCGATACCGTTCTGGATCGGACGGGCAATTGGTTAGAAATAGAAATTATAATGCAGAACGCCTCCTTGACCTAATACGAGACTTAAATTCTGTCTGCGTAGACTCAACTGCATCAGCATCGCACCAGAGCTTGCACCTTCTTCCCCGCGTCGTCATATAAAAGGAGAACGGCCCCGACACCTTCACACCAACCGGCTTCTCGCCGATGTACCAATACGGACTGCTTTCGAAAAATTCGGACGCTTCATCCGAATGTTTGGCGGCGAGAATCCAGAACCCTAGACCTGAGAGCCTGAACCACCATATCCAACCGAACGCGATCAACACTAATGCAGCTATTTTTAAGACCATTGGTCAGCTCCATGTAGCGTAAGCAATAAAGCCCTCGCAGACGGGTACAACTAGGAAGCCGCCAAGACTTAATGGGAGCAATCCGACCACTCTGCCTATGACACGGAGGCTGAAACTTGCGGCGATGGCAGCAATAACGAGGGCCACCGCCACGGACCAATCAGCCGCCCACCAGGAATAGATTATGTAGCCGACTTGCGTGACGAACGTGGCAAACGACCAATAGGTGATAAATGTCCCAAAACTTTCAGATGAGCCTCTAAAGTCGACGGTATGGCGTATCTGAGCGCCACTAAAAATTCCCAAAATAAACCATGCGGTTAATACAGCCCCGGACACGCCCCACATATTCTGGCCTCCTTAGTATGGGCATGAATTATATCACGACTTTTTGTTGCAATAACGCCGCTTCCAATGCCGCAACTCTCGCCGCCAGTTCATCAAGCGCCAACTTCACGTTCGTTGCACTCAAGCCGGAATACCGACTCTTGTTTGCAAGTAGGACAGTACGAATCGAGTGTGCCTTCGAAATTCCAATATCCAATAATAAGGGGCTCCCTGACGCCTATGGGAATCTCAAGCCGGTAATAAAGCCCATGTGTGATGCAGAGTTCTTGAACAGTGTGTGTTCTTGTGGTGGGCGTGGGCAAGGTTTTTGGCATTTTTCCCCTAGGCCGCCATTGAAGACGGCTCAAACACTTGATCCAAATCGTACAGCGGCGACAAAGTGAAATTCAATGCGGGCCACTTACGACGCCAGCTTTTCACTGCAAGCCACGGCGACCAATCGGCCGAGAGAAAATCATAGACCGCTACGACATCAATGCCGGCGCCTTTGCGCTGCCGGCGATGCTCAAACCGAAACGTCACCTTGCGAAGCGGCAACCTGGTCCCCCAATGTTTCCAGCACCACTCCGCCCCCGCTGCGTGCCACCCGGCATAGAGCACCTTGCGCGGAATCGGTCGCAAGGCATGGAGATCGAGTGGCACATAGGCTTGCCCGAGATCGGCGCGGGTTTGGGCTTCGCCTAGGTGCCACCAGAGATAATCCGCGAAGCGCCGCGCCAGGCGATCGGCGGCGGCCGCCGACGGTGCGCCGCCGCGTAAGGCGATGGCCGACCAGAATTCGCGATCCTCGCCACCCGACCAACGCCAGGGGATGAAACCCGGCCCTTGCGCCCGGCCGATAAAATCCGTCAAAGCCGGATCGGGGCCGCTTACTTCCAGTCGATTCCAGAGCCAGTCGATTTCTGTCATTTTGACAAAAGCCCTTTGCCGGAATTGCCCTGGAAGATCGTCGCCGGCCGGAAATATCGCCGCGTGGTTTTCGGGTCCTTGTGCCGCGCCTGGTCCTGCAAGGCTCGCTCGTCCACCTGGCTCAAATAGCCGGTCGTGATGTGACCGGCCCGCAGGCTGTGACCCGAGATCAGGGCCACTTCCTCTGGCTTGAGGCCGGCGCGGCGCGCGAGATCCTTAACCAGACGGCGCAAGCTGCGATCAGTCAGGGGATCGCCGTAGCGCTCGATCTGGTCCCAGCGGTTGATTTTGAAAAATAGCGGCCCGGCCTCGATGTCGGCGGCTTTTATCCGCCGCATGTTCGAGGCAGCGAAGCCGATAGCCCAACAGCCAGAAGTAGCGCAATTGAGCCTGTTCTAAGAGGGGTGGCGCGGAGAGATTCGCGCCACTTTTCGCATTTTCCTATATGTCACTATTGACATATATGTCAGAACTGCTATATTCCGATATGAGGTTAAGGGGGAAATATGCGTGAACTGTTTTGGGTCGGATCGAGCCTGGATGATGTGTCAGACTTCCCGGTAGGGGTGAAAAGAGAGATCGGCCATGGCCTGCGCCAAGTCCAGAGCGGTGTGAAGCCCGACAATGCCAAGATCATGAAAGGCTTTGGCGGTGCTGGCGTTCAGGAGATCGTCTCAAACGATGACGGCAGCACGTTCCGGGCGGTCTACACAGTGGCCTTGAAGCATGGCGTTTATGTCCTGCATTGCTTCCAGAAAAAGAGCGTGAAGGGCATCAAGACACCGCAACCAGATATGAACGCTATCAATGCCCGGCTACAGCGGGCGAAGGAACTAGACGCGGAGATGGATCGATGAAGGAAGAAATCAAAGTCACCCGCAGCAGCGGGAACGTCTTCAAGGACCTTGGCTTGGAGAACTCCGACGAGCTGGCGGCACGGTCTGACATGATCACAGCCATTAGCAAAATCATAAAGGAACGTGGCTTAAAACAAGCTGACGTGGCGGAGATTGTTGGATTGACCCAAGCCGATGTATCGCGGCTAACGCACGGCATCGTCAATCGGTTCTCGACTGATCGGATTATGCAGGTGCTTACCCGCTTGGGCCATGACGTTGAAATCGTGATTAAGCCGAAGCCGGCCCGTCGTGCGGCCGGTCGGGTTTCGGTCAAAGCCGCTTGAGGGGCTTGCTCGAAGTCATTAATCCGACATGCCATAGAAAGCGAAAGCCCGGCTTAGTCCGGGCTTTTTTGCGCGACTTGACTCTTCCGCTCTGCCGTTATTTATTGTTCCTGTTTTGTTCTAATCGGCCAAACGGGCATGAAACGTAAGCGTCAGCTCTTGAGCGCGGCGATCATGACTTGACGGGTCGTGGCTTTCCAGTTCGGTGGGTATTGGCGATGCGGTTGAGTGTGATACGGATCTGCTCTTCATCGATGTCATCTGGATCGTAGTGGCCACCGTACCAATCGAGGGCCTGCTTTTTCTTGCGGCTGCCCTTGCCTTTTGTCGGGGCGGTGATGGCGTCGAGAAAGTCATAATAGCCGGGTACGCTGCCGCAATCCTCTGGCGGACAGCGACGTTCACCGCCAAGGAGGGCCGGATAAAGTTTGCCGGGCTCGGCAGCCTGGACACCCTCAATGATGATCCGGTGCTGCCAGTCATCACCCATGTCGTAGACATAGTCGAAGCTGTCGATGCCGGTTTGGAGGATCTTGGCCAGCCTGGTCTTGCTGGCCGGACGAACCTCGTGCCCCCAATCGTCACCGTCGGGATCCGGCAGGCCATAAGTCACCTCACCAATGGTGAACTCCCAAAGGTGATAGTCGAGCCAGCCCATGGCGGCCTGGATGATCCGGTGCAGGGTTTGGAGATTCGTCGAGGCACGCACGGCGACCCGCCGCCAGATCAGCGGTTCGATATCACTTAGCTCGATACGCAGAAGGGCAATCTCGTCGGCGCTCATGCCGCCATTTTGGCAGGCTCGGCTTTCCAATTCCAGGGCAAGAGTTCAGCCAGCCGGTTCATTGGATGGCCCTTGGCCATGCGGTTTATGACGTCGGCGAGCCAGGCTTCCGGATCGAGCCCATTCAGTTTGGCGGTCTCCAGCACGGTATAAAGGATGGCGGCGCGCTCGCCTCCGGCCTCGGAACCCAGGAACAGAAAATTCTTGCGCGTGACGGCAATCCCACGCAGGGATCGCTCCGCCGGATTGTTGTCGATGCCGATCCGGCCGTCACTAGTGTAGCGCAGCAGCGCCTCGCTACGCGGCCCTACGGGCGGGCGATCCCCCTCCGCCTGACCGACCCCTTGCAGCTTGCTACCCCAGCTCTCGCCGAGGGGCACCTTCGGTTGCATGCGCACCCGAAGCGCAAAATAAGGAAAGGACGAAAGATGAGAAAGCCGAACACACGCCGCAACGAACTGAGAGGAATAGCGGACAGGATGGCGAAGGAACAGAACAAGGTTTTCTGGCTGATTCAAACTGACGAAGGCATGTACAAGATCATCAGTTCCGAAGATACCGAATATAATTTTATTAAATACACCCTCTATCACATTGCACGTCCGTGAACCGCATAGAAAGCCAGTTGCAAGCTTGTCTCCTATGGGATACACTGCGGTATGATCGAAATTCGCGAGACAGAGACTTATAAGGCTTGGCACGCAGCGTTGCGGGACAGAGTTGCAAAGGCGAGAATTGACGCTCGCATTCGCCGGGTGTCGCTCGGTAACTTTGGCGATGTAAAGCCAGTGGGCAAGGGTGTATCGGAATTGCGGATCGACTATGGCCCCGGCTATCGGGTCTATTTTTATCAACAAGGAAAGACGATTGTTATTTTGCTGGTTGGTGGTGACAAGAGAACGCAACAGCGCGACATCGCGTTGGCGCATGAACTAGCGGCAGAGGTGGAATGATGGGAAAGCTGAAAACAACTCGTTGGGATGTAGCAGAACATTTAAAGACGGCCGAGGATGTTGCAGCATATCTCGATGCAGTCATCGAAGACGGCGACCCGGCATTAATTGGTGCCGCTCTTGGCGACATTGCCCGAGCAAAAGGGATGGCTCAGATTGCTGAAGAGACCGGGCTGAGCCGGACCAGTCTGTATAAGGCCCTTGCCACGGATGGCAGGCCGGAATTTGCGACAGTGCTCAAGGTCGTGAAAGCGCTCGGTATTGAATTGCATGCGACGCCGAGCAAGGCAGCGGCGAAAGCCGCTGCAAAGTCTCGCCGCCGCTCCACGAACAAGGCGGCTTAAGACAGTATTAGCTATTTAGCATTCGCCAATGAGCATGAACCAGAAACCTGACGACGTGGCACCTGCGGCAGAACGCGAGATTCTAAAACTGTTTCGCGACGCAAGCGATAAGATGAAAGCGGTTGTCGATCAGATCGACGCGGGAAATGTCGCTTCTACGGCGGCAGCAGATATTCTGAGGTTGTTGCGTGAGGCAAATGAGAACATGGCGGCCGTAGCGGACCAGATCGCGACCGGCGAGGGCGCGAGTGGTGACATGCGCAAGGCGAAACACCTAGCACTACTTTGGCATATTTTATTGAGTTTGGTTATTTTTAGGATTCCCGAATCGGCTTTTGACTGATTCATGGGAGGTTGGCATTTACGAGGCTGACCATGGCGCGCCCCAGATTGGATTGGA
>Ga0255336_102244_pt1 | contig 10317 bp, 9 predicted proteins | sample MeOH1_35cm_T3_17_FD_189102 | JGI IMG/M metagenome (GOLD analysis project Ga0255336, IMG submission 189102) | Sandy soil microbial communities from University of British Columbia, Vancouver, Canada - MeOH1_35cm_T3_179 | ecosystem: Engineered > Artificial ecosystem > Sand microcosm > Unclassified ...
GGGGGTGAGCGCTGCTTCCTTCCAGTTACCATCCCATTGATCTGGAGCGGGCCGCAAGAACGGGTATTGAATGCCGCGGCCAGCCATGCCATTGGGACGACGCATGCGGGAATTCGGCGGATTGTTGGGGATGACGCTGCGTGCATGGGCGTGATGTACCCAGCCGCGCGCGATCCACTGTTTGAAGATCGCACGCGGCGATATAGGATCAAGCACGATCTCGCCTGCTTCGACGAGCGGCCGGATGTTCGATACATCGAGTTCGTAAGCGTTGCCGATCTTGAAGATCAGATGCGAATGATCGAGCGTCAGGCGCAACGCAATGCCATCGCGCGCCAACAGCTCACCGACTCGCGCGATGCGCCCAAAATCTTCGCTCCACATATCGACGTGTACTTCGAGGCTCGGGATGCAGCCAGCAGCGTCGGCCCATTCGCATGCCAGCGCGTAGAACTGCGCGACCTCGGCATCGGTCAAGCGATGACCATCTGCATGGCTGGCGTAGAGCTGGCAGTTCAGCACCTTCGAACCGAAGCGCGGCGCCCACTCAATAATGTGCCGCAGGTGCGCTTCGTCACGGCCCGCACAAAAGATCCCGCCAATGACGCGTACAGGCAATGCGTAGCGTTCGCTCAAACCAAGGTAGGGCGCGAGCGCAACGCCCTCCGGCGGATTCATCTCGACGTAGTCGAACACGCCCGCGTCCGCGATCATCCGGAAGCGCGATTCGGCATCGACAGGTGGCATGTCGTCGCGATGCAGCACGCCGTCGATATTCACACCGATCTGAAGAGTGGGTGTCATGTTTTACTTGTGATTGGGCTATGAATCGGGCTCAGGCAGTTTCGGCGACAAGCAGCGTTTTTAGCTTCACCGACGGATCGGCCAGTTCTCCGGCAGAAACACGCGCATTGCGCCCGATCAGCATCTGCGCGATCCGGATATCGCGGCCGACTGCACGGCCGACGCCGCTTGCGCCGACCAGCACTCCATCCGCCGACAAGTGAAACAGCAACAGCGCGTTGCCCATTTCACGCACGACCACTTCGCTGCCGAACGCAGGAAGCCCTGCTATCTGAATCGAAAGCTCGTACTGATCTGACCAGAACCACGGCACTTCGCGATAACAAAGATCCTCGCCGAGCATGTTGCGTGCGGCGACGCGGCCCTGATCGTCGGCGTTCTTCCAGCATTCGAGGCGCACACGGCGGCCGTACAGTGCATGCGGGAACGAGCAGACGTCGCCCGCAGCAAAGATGTCCGGATCGCTCGTCCGCAGACGGTCGTCGACTACGATGCCGTCCATGACCTCGAGGCCCGCTGCCAGCGCCAGCACCGTACGAGGTGCGGCACCGATGCCGACGACCACGGTGTCGCAGCGGATCGCTTCGCCGCCGGCAAGACAAACCTCTTCGGCCGCATCCGTGCCCGTAATGGCGGCCAACTGCGCACCAAAGCGAAATTGCACACCGGCATTGCGGTGCCGTGCTTCGATGCGCGCGGCGACTTCCTGCGGCACCGTGCGCATCAGCAAACGCTTGCCGGCTTCGATGACGGTAACAGCGCATCCCGCCGCGACAGCACTGGCTGCGACTTCCAGCCCGATGAAACCGCCACCCACAATCGCGATGCGTTGTCCGCTGGTCAGCCGCGTCGCGAGATGCCGGGCATCGTCGACGGTGCGCAGTGTCACTACACCCGGGAGCGTCGAACCGGACACGTCCAACGTCCTGGGCGACGAGCCGGTCGCCAGCAGCAGCCGGCTATAGCCGATGCGCTCGCCGTTATCCAGCTGGACAGCGTGCCCGGCCCGATCGATCACGGCCGCATCGGTAGCCAGCTTGAGATCGATCACATGATCGCTAAAGAAGGTCGCGCCGAAGAGCGCGCAATCGCCCGGCGCTTTCTCCTTGAGCAGCACCGCCTTGGACAGGGGCGGCCGATCATAGGGTGCGTGCGGCTCGGCGGCGATTAGCGTGATCGGCCCGTCAAAACCCGCCTCACGCAGTTCGGCACTGGCGCGTGCGCCGGCAAGACCCGCGCCGACGATAACCATACGTGCGTCGCGTGTCATGTCTCCTCCGCCGTCGGCATACCGATCAGCACCGCGTCGCCTTCGATGCGCACCGGATGCGTTTTCAACTGTTGACAGACCGGCGCACAAAGCGGCTTGCCGGTTGCAATGTCGAAGCGTCCCTGGTGTCGCGGACACTCGATCGCCTTTCCCAGCACGAAGCCATCGGCAAGGTGCGCTTTTTCATGAGTACACCAACCATCGGACGCGTAGAACCCGCCGTCGATGCGATAGACGGCGAACGTCGCACTGCCATGGTCAAAACGCAAGACGTCTTCTTCGTCGATATCGTCAGTCTGGCAGGCGACGACCCATTCACGTTGATCCGTCATTTCAGTTCTCCTCCTGTTCTCGGATTGCCTCGCGTCGCTCAGGCAGCCGAGCGCATCGGCTCACGATCGGGAACGTTGCGACGGATGAAGTGCGAGCGATCTCGCGTCTGACGGATCAAGGCTGGAACCATCTCCTTGTAGACCGACCAGAGGCTCGAATACGCTGGTGGCGTTTCTGCCTTGATCGCTTCGTGGAGCTTCGGCAACGCGTGGAACGGCACCATCGGCAGCACGTGATGTTCGACGTGATACTGCATGTTCATGTAGAGGAATGCGAATACCGGATTGATGTAGACCGTGCGCGTATTGAGTCGATGGTCGGACACATTCATTGCCATTCCCGCGTGCTGGGTCAGGCCGAGCGTCTGGTGAAACCAGCCGCAGTAAAAGCGCGGCGTCCAGACAAACATCAGCGGCAGAACGCTATGGATGGAGAAGCACCATCCGATTACCGCTGCGATTAAGACAACATAGAGGCGGCTGATCCAGATCATCTTGCGACGCTCCATCGCAGGCACATAGTCGGCAACTTCCGGGCTGATTAGACCGCATGCGTGACGCAGCGTCTTGACGATCTCTGCGGTGCCGCCAATCAGATAGAAGAAGTCGAGCAGGATGGTGACGAGTTGCGGCGGGCGACATACCTGGATTTCGGGGTCGCGGCCCACCATGATGGTGTGCGTGTGATGCCGCGCATGACTCCAGCGCCACAGCGTTGCTTCGCGGATCGTCATGAACGAGCAAAGCTGATAGAAAGCCTGATTCAGCCATGGCGTCTTGAATGGTGTACCGTGCGCAAGCTCATGCCAGCGCGCGTCGCTCGAGCAGTAGATCGTGCCGTAGACGAAGAAAGCGGGAACGGCCCACCACGTGCCCCACGAATACAGTGCCACGGCACCCGATGCGAGCAGCAGCGCAATCCATAGCCCGAAGTTCTTCAGGCCGGAAGCGTCGCTGCGTTTCATCAATTGCTTGAGTGTCTGGCGCGCAATATCCGGGCGATACCAGTTCTCGTCGGCGTGACTGCCCGGTGTCCCGGGGTTGGTAAAAACGGTGTTGGTCATGCTGCTGGCGCACGGCATGTTCAGGGCTGAGTTCGGCACCTGCGTCTCCTTTTCTTTTCAGATCTGCTTCTCCCGGCCGCCGTGAAGGGCGTGATGACAGGGAGGCGATGTATGCAAGGTAAGTGACCGACTCGCTCCGCTCAACGAAAAGATTGACGTTTTTTCGTCAATCCCCTAGCGTTTAAAAGAGCAAAGAAAATGCTGCATCGCGCAATTCGCGTGAGCACCGGAAAAAACAAGCGGAGACAACGACATGACAGACAACGCCACGCCCCCACGGCGCAAGCGCACGGCGCGCTTTATCGAAATTGCAGAAGCAGCGGGCGTGAGTCTGGCGACCGTCGATCGGGTACTCAATGAGCGTGGTAGCGTGTCGGCTGCGACACGCGCGTGCGTCGTGGCAGCGGCGCGGCAACTCGCCGTGCCGCGCATACTGCCCGATACGCGTCACGGACTGATCCATGTGGACGTCCTACTGCCGCAAAACAGTACGCCCTTCTTCGGACGTCTGAACCTCGCGTTGCAGCGCTCGATGCAGATGCTGGACAAGCGGGTGGTCATGCATCGCTCGACGCTCCCCGAAGCAGACGACGATGTCATCACCGAAGCCATCCTCCATCCGCGCTATAAGCGATCCGGTCTGATCGTGACGACTCACGACACGCCACGGGTGCGTGATGCATTACGTGCGGTAATCGAGCGAGGCGAGCCGGTTGTGACCATGGTCACCGATGTCGCCGACGTGGCGCGCTTGCACTATGCGGGCATCGACAACCTCTGCGCTGGGCGCACGGCGGGTTACTTCGTCGGCCGGCTGGCAAGGCGACACGGGCGCGTGTTGTTGTTGTGCAGCCGCAAGGACTACCGGGCACATATCGACCGGATCGGTGGTTGCCGCGCGCAGATCACCGAATCGTTTCCCGAGCTTTCCTGCGACGGCACTGAAGTGGAAACACAGGACGATCCGGATAGATGTTATTGCGCCGTGGTCAACGCGTTGAAACGGGGCGACGTAGTCGGCATCTACAATAGCGGGTACGGTTCAGCCGGCGTTGAAGCCGCGTTGCGCAAATTCGACGCGGCGGGACGAGTTGTATGGGTCAGTCATGAGATGCTCGACCGGCATCGTCAATACATCGAGGCGGGAACGATGGATGTCGCGATCGATCAGGATCCCGATGGGCAGGTGATCTCCGCGCTGCAGCATGTGTTGCACGCATGCGGTGTGGTTGAGGACGCGCCACCCGCAGGACCCGTGGAGTTTCGGATCTTCTGTCCGGCGAATGTCAGACGCAGTGCCTATCTGCCGTCGTCCTCCTGAAAGCATTCGTCTGGAAAGGGCTGGAATATGTGACGATGCCGCGGTGCGGGGAGCATCAATCGGCCCAGGCGTTGATATCAAGAACCGCGGCGGCGAACGCTTCTGGTGCCTCCTGCGGAAGATTGTGACCTGCATTCGGCACGACGCGGTTCTCATGGCGTCCCGTGAAGCGCTTTAAGTCTGCTTGTCTTCCCCCCAGCGGCGTGACACCGTCCGTGTCCCCCTCGAGTGTGATCGTGGGCACGGTGATCGACGGCATGCTGGACAAGCGACTCTCCATATCGTCGAACTGAGGATCGCCATCGACCAGTCCGAAACGGTGCCGATACGAATGGACTACAACGTCGACGAAATCTGGATTGTCAAACGCCGCTGCCGAGCACGCGTAGGTGCCGTCGTCGAAGCGCCAATTCGGCGACCATAATGACCATAAGAGTCGACAGAACGCGCGCCGGTTTTCAGTCAGTCCGGCCCGGCCGCGTTCGCCATGAAGATAGTATTGGTACCACATGCGATGTTCTTTTTCGGGGCTGGCTGGCCGCATGGCGGTGGCTATATTCTTGATGTTGTAGCCGTTCGCCGAAACCAGTCCACGCACTCTTGACGGGTACAGCGCGGCCACGACGCATGCTGCCCGGCCGCCCCAGTCATATCCGCCCAGCACGGCCTGTTCAATCTGAAGCGCATCGAGCAGCGATAACAGGTCTGCCCCCAGCGCCGCCTGCTGGCCCGAACGAAGTGTTGCTGATTCAAGGAAACGCGTTGACCCATATCCCCGAAGAAATGGTGTGATAACGCGGGCACCCTGGGATATCAGGCGTGGCGCCACACCCTCGTACGCGTGGATATCGTAGGGGAAACCGTGTAGCAGAACGACTGGCCATCCGTCCGTATCACCCTGTTCGTCATAGGCGATGTCAAGCAGGTTGGTTGCAATTTTTTTAAGCATGAATCCGTCCTTTTAGGCAATATCAAAGCCCCAAACAAACCGCCCCACCCGCGACGATCACGCACGCGAGCCAGCGTTTTCCACTGACCGTTTCCCGCAGAAACATTCGTCCGATCAGCACCGCAAACACCACACTGGTCTCGCGCAAAGCCGATACCGCGCCCATTGCGCCCGACTGCAACGCCCATATCACGATGCCATACGCCGCGATCGACACCAGGCCGCCGCCGAGCGACGAGCCGATTGCCATTGGCGCCGCCCGTACCGGCGCCCACAGCGCCGCGAGCCCACGCGTCGCGACGAACAGCACCGGCATCAGCCAATAGAACAGGAACATCCGCGCGGTGTAGGCGATCGCCTGGCCGCCGGATAAGCGCACGCCGATGCCGTCGATCACGGTATAGAGCGCGATCGTCACACCAGTCGTTAGCGCGGCCAGTGCACCCGCGCGCGACACATGACGCCCCTCCAGCGCGATCGCAATGATGCCACCCGATATCATCGCGATCCCCAAAGCGTGCAAGGGGCCGATCGCCTCATGCGCGAAGAGCGCCGCGCCGAGCGTGACGAGCAGTGGCGATGAGCCGCGCGCGATCGGATACGCCTGCGCCAGATCGTTGCGGCGGTACGACCGTACGAGGGTTACGTTGTAGACGATATGCACGAGCCCCGATGTGACGATGTACGGCCAGGCCGCGCCGGCCGGCCACGGTGTGAACAGAATCGCGACCGTAGAGACCGCCGCGATGGCGATACTCATCCACGTCATGGACAGCAAGCGGTCGTCGTTACCGTGCAGCATCGCGTTCCAGCTCGCGTGGAGCAGTGCGGCAAGGAGGACGAAACCGCCGGTATAACTGAACATGCGGGTCCCGGAGAAAGGGTGTAGCAAGAAGGATATCTATCTTGTGGCTGGCTAACAAACCAGATAAATTACTGATTCGCGTTAGATAAACTCTTTCGAATGAAGCGGATATTGCCTCCACTCAATGCATTGCGTGCCTTCGAGGCCGCAGGCCGGCTAGGCAGCTTCAAGGAAGCCGCCGCGGAATTGCACGTGACTCACGGTGCGGTGAGCCAGCACGTGCGCCTGCTTGAGGAGTGGCTGGGCGCACCGTTGTTTGAACGGCACAACCGGCGCGTGGCGCTCACTGCAGCGGCGAAGGCCTACCTGGAGGAAATCGGCCCCGTGTTCGAGCAGCTCTCGCAGGCAACCGCCAGATTTGGTGTCCCCGCAACGGTCTCCCGGACACTGTCCGTGAATGCACCCGCAACGTTCACATTGCGCTGGTTGGTGCCGAGACTGGCGAAATTCCGTGTTGAGCATGTCGACGTGGACGTCAAGGTGGAGACGTCAAACGAGCCGGTGGAGAGTCTGAAAGAGATCTATGACGTCATCATCCGGGGCGGTCCGGACACGTTCTATGGCTACTCGATGCGACCTTTCCTGTCCGAGGAGAGACTCCCGGTCTGCAGTCCGGCACTCTTGCAGCGACTGCCGCTTCGGATGCCAGACGATCTGCGGCAGCACACGTTGCTGCACACGTCGAGTCTGCCGCGACTCTGGCCGGACTGGCTGGCGAGGGCACAGATTTCTGCACTCCGGCCGGCTGCTACCCTAACCTTCGATCACTTCTATCTGACGTTGCAGGCTGCCATCGACGGCATAGGCATCGCGATGGGACCGACTGCGCTGGTATCAGACGACCTTGCTGCTGGCCGGCTTGTCGGGCCGTTCGCCGGCCCTCGTCTACCGTCGCGGAGCTATTGCACTTACGTTCCGGATGGGAGGTCTGCAGATGACGTGATCGTGCTGTTCCGCTCATGGCTCGAGCGCGAGGGGATGCGTTCACGAACGGAGACGGCACCTTAGATGTGAGCTCACTGAGCGCTATCGGAGCGGGGGCAATTGCGAACGGGGCCGGTCGTAGGGACGCGACTTACGTTTGCACTTTGACTCGACGCACGTCTAACCTTTGAAGGTCCGCTGATGGCTGATGTTTGGTCGTTCGGATGAGGTGCTCGTGTGGCCGTTCCGGGTCGATCAGCGATATTCGAAACGCCCACCAAGACGCCTAGTGACGCCTTCGCCGCTCGACAGCGCCAAGCCCGAGCCAGACGTGCGCTGCCCGCTTAACGTGCATTATTTCCGTTCTGAAGCGCCCCCTTCATGCGTGAGTTCCTCGATCTAGAAGGTATGCCGGAATGCGCCGCGAATAACGAACTGACTCGATGAGCTCGAATACGTTCCTGCGCCTGGTATATACGCGTGATCTAATGCCGCGACGCCGGTATTATCGCCAAGATGTTTTTGGTAGGCGCCTTCGACATAGACATCGGTTCGCCGGGTGAAGATGTAATCTGCCATCACGCCTGCCTGATGCCACTTAGGTGTGACTTTGCCGCTCGATCCGTCAAAATTCGCCTGCGTATAGGTGTACATTGCCGACAAGGCCAGGTCGGGTCGCACGGTGTAAATCGTGTTCACCTCGAAGTTGTCGAACTTGAGCGAAGCGGGTATCACCTCAAAATTTCCCGAGAACGCGCTCCCCGTCGGACTTAACAAGTCCGTGTGGGAATAGGACACGGCAAACGTTGCGTTCCCGAGAATGTAGCTTAGCCCTCCGCCCCACACTCGTTGCCTTGCCGCACCGAAGCCGGCCTCTGACGAGGCGTCTGTTATTGGCCCAGGCACCGCGCCGCCCGATGTTGATGCCGGTGAGTTCATCTGCTGATAAGCCGCGGAGATCGTCAGGGGACCCGCTACGTAGCGGGCGCCCATCCCATAGTACCGATTCCCGGCAAAGTTTGACTGATTGCTGAAACCGTACATTCCGCCAAACGAAAGTCCATGGTACGAGTTGCTGGCGTATTTTATTGCGTTGTCGATGTGGAACGTGCCGTTGGCGTTGTCGTTGTCGAGCGGGTGAGCAAAAGTTACCCCGGAGTAGTGGCCTCCCAGGGTTAGCGGCGAGAAATAATCCTGGACCAAATCCCACTGTCTTCCGAATGTCACCGTTCCAAGGGATTGGCTTTGCAAGCCAACGAACGCCTGCCGGCCGAACTCTCTGCCACCGCTGCCTAGCTTCCCTGTGTTGTTGTCAAAGCCGTTTTCGAGTTGGAAAATTGCCTTGGCGCCTCCGCCCAGATCCTCAGATCCTTGCAGTCCCCACCGACTACCGGAGTTGTAACCGCTCTGCATCGCGACCAACGACTTTCCCTGTTCGTTGCTTATGTAGCCAATCCCATCTTCTACAACGCCGTACAAAGTAACCGAACTTTGCGCGAAGGCCGTCGAAGAAAGTGCGGTAGCCAAGAAAGTTGCATACTTCAGCTTGCTCACGGAAGAACTCCTGTGTATAAAACGTTACTAGATTAGTAAACCTAAATATCTATAAGACATAAGAAGTTGCTATCCCGCACCGTGCCGATCCGACTACCCCCGGATAGATTCAATAAAAGCTATGGCGTCCCCGAATACTCAACCAGCAACGACTGGTCGAGCGTTACCTCGGTGAAGTTCAGACCTTCGCCTGCCCGATCGATCACAATGAATTCACTCCCGGCGCCCAGGCAAATCAATGCATGATGCCAAACGCCCTTTCGGTAATTGACGCCCTGCCGACCACGCGTGACAAAGGCGCGCAAAGTCTTTTGATCGAACGGACCTGGCGCTGCCACCACAATCATGAATGGCAGATCGCCAAGCGGCAGAAAGGCCTGGCTGCCCAACGGATGACACTCGAGGGCAGAGATCCGTAGAGGCATCGCCTGGGGTGAAGCGCGAAGAAAGTTGATGCTTGTCCTTCCCCCCTCATCGCCTACATCAACTCGAGCGAGGTCGCGAAAGCTTAGCGCCGTACCGGCGTTAACCAGCATGCCCCTCGCGCCGTCGAGTTCAATCACTTCTCCAAAAGGGGAAAATGCGTCTTTAGTCAGTGCTTCGACTATCAGTTTATTCACATTGCACTCCTAATCTAAATTCACACTCGCAAGCCATTTTTCACCAAAAGAAATGCTCACTATCTTGATGAGAATTATCCGACTTTATAACAGCCGACCGATCGCAACGAGTTCTGCCGCGAGCCCTGATGCGGGTATGGGGATGCTCTCCTCTCGCCTGAAAGTCCATAAACTTGAAGAGCGCGTCTATAACGCGGGATGCTCTTTTATCCAGTGGCGGGCAATATCGACACGCCGGGCAATCCACACGTCATCGTGCTTCATGACGTGGTCAAGAAATCGCTCAAGCCCTGCCGCTCGCGATGGATGCCCAATGAGTCGCATGTGCAAACCGACCGAGAGCATCTTCGGCTGTTTTTCGCCCTCGCGGTAAAGCATATCGAAAGCGTCTCGCACGAATTCGAACCATTGGTTGCCTGTCGCTACGCCAGCGCCAAACTGTCCGTCGTTCGTAGTTAGCGAGTAGGGAACAATCAGATGAGGCTTGTTCTGCACGCTCGTCCAGAGCGGGAGTTCGTCGCCGTAATAGTCGGAGTCGTACAGGAATCCGCCCTCCTCCACTACGAGTCTGCGCGTGTTCACCGAAGGCGAGTAACGGCAATACCAGCCATAGG
>Ga0255336_102246_pt1 | contig 10302 bp, 6 predicted proteins | sample MeOH1_35cm_T3_17_FD_189102 | JGI IMG/M metagenome (GOLD analysis project Ga0255336, IMG submission 189102) | Sandy soil microbial communities from University of British Columbia, Vancouver, Canada - MeOH1_35cm_T3_179 | ecosystem: Engineered > Artificial ecosystem > Sand microcosm > Unclassified ...
CCGATATTCCGCGCCGCGATCCTGTCGTAATGGCGACACGCCGCCTCCGCTCCATAAATCCCCGGCCCCCATTCGACCACATTCAGGTAAAGCTCCAGAATGCGCCGCTTGCCGAGCACCAGTTCTGCCACCGGCACCAGCGCGAACTCCGCGCCTTTGCGAAAAAACGAGCGCCCCGTTCCGAAGAACAGATTCTTCACCAGTTGCTGCGTCAGCGTAGAGCCTCCGCGCATCCGCCCGCCTTCCATATCTTCCTCGGCAGCCTTTCGAATCGCGTGCCAATCGAATCCATGATGCTGATAGAAGCGCGCATCCTCCGCCGAGATGACCGCGTGCTGGAAATCAGGCGAGATCTGGTTCAGCGGAACGAATTTGTATTTTTTCTGGTACGGCGTCTGATGAATCCAGGCCTGCAAGCGGCGCTGAACGTGCACCGCCGTCGTCGGCGGATCGATCCACCGCGCAGCCAGAAGGAGCAGCGCGGCCACCCCCCAAAGCAGCACCGCCCCGGCGATCACCCATCGAACAATAGACCGGAGCAAACCCTTCCGAAGCGCGGTCGTGGGCGGCGTGATTGTCCTTGAAGTCACAATTCAGAATAGCAGCCTGGACCTGGTTGCCGCTTATGGCTGCGCTTGCGCGCGCAAATACGGAGTGCTGCATTCTACTCAGGCCGCTCGCGACAAATCCCTGACTCCTGAATCCCATGGAACCCCGCTCCACAGATAAATGGGATCAGTCCCAAGATGTCGACATCGCGTCAGGATTTCGGGGCAGGACTGATGCCGCTCAATAGCCTGTCCCATCGGCGTTTCCCGGGACCACACGGGAATAATCCCGTTTACGGATACTTGGGCGTGTAACGGAGGATGCCTTACCGCGAGAGAGTCGCTGAGGTACGACAAAAGCAACGGCATTTTTCTTCCCTTTCGGGCGGGTCCGGGGTACAAAAGAGTCTTCTACATTGGACACCGAGGCTCATCATGCACTCTTCTTTCTCTCTTCGGAGATTCATCGGAATTGGTCTGTTCTTTATTGCCACGCAACTGAGTGCTACAGACATCTGGGGCCGCCCAGCCTTCACTGCGGATGCTGAGGCACTTCGCCAGGCAGCAGAGGTTGTGAAGCCCGAGAAACACACAGACGCTACAGTTCTACTTAACGACCTGCACTTGACCCTTGACGAATTTGGCCGGGTGACCGAGTCGCGACGCCTGATCTACCGCATTGAGACTCAGGCTGGTGTGGAGAACTGGGCTGAGACGAGCGGACGATGGGAGGCATGGCACCAGTCCAAGCCGGAGTTCAAGGCACGCGTCATCACGCTGGAAGGAACCGAGCACTGGCTTGACCCGAAGACGTTGACCGACGTTCCCGTGCACACCGACGCTCCCGAAATGTACAGCGATGGACGCCGCTGCGGCGGGCCTCTACCGGCCGTGGCAATCGGCTCGATTATCGAGGAAGAGGTGATCCTCCATGACACTTCACCTCTGTTTGCTGCTGGAATCGCTCGACGAAGATCGTTGGCGTGGTCAGCTCCAGTTAATCTAACGCACGTAATAATCGCGCATCCAGAGTCTCTTGGCCTGCATTACGAACTGCATTTGTTGCCCGAAGCGAAAGTAACAAAGACAAACGCGGGTGGCGTCGAGACGATCACCATTGAGCAGGGTCCCCTGGCAGCCTACAAGGAGAATCCAAGCTATGTTCCGCCGGACGCCGTACTATATCCAGAGATCGAGTTTGCTACTGCCGCCTCATGGCGGAACGTGGCAACCGAGTACGCCCGCTTAACTGAGGACAAACTGCGTCCATCAGAGGCGCAGGCGCTGCTTGCGACGATCAACGTAAAGGATGGAAGCCGTGAAGAGAAGATCCGGCGCATAGTGGCTGCCTTACACAAAAACGTGCGTTACACAGGCGTGGAGTTTGGCGAGTCGAGCCTGATCCCGCAATCTCCATCCGAGACACTGAAGCGCAAGTACGGTGATTGCAAGGACAAAGCATCGCTGCTGGTGGCAATGCTGCGCGGAGCGGGTATCTCCGCCAGCCTCGCGCTGGTGGATGCCGGTCCGGGACGCGACGTAAATAAAGAACTGGCGGGGATGGGACTGTTTGACCATGCGATCGTGTATATCCCCGCTACGGATAAGGATTCAGACCTCTGGGTTGACGCCACAGCCCAGTACTCCCAGGTTGGCACTCTGCCCTGGATGGACTATGGACGATGGGCGCTGGTGGTGAGTGAAAACACCGAGGCTTTGCGGCAGATCCCCGAACTTACATCTGAGCAAAATGTGTACCGCGAGTTTCGGGAGTTTGCTCTTGCCGAACATGGTATGGCAACGATCACCGAAACGGATGAGGAGATTGGGCCGTCAGATGCTGATTTCCGCAGATACTACAGTGGGGACAGCAAACAGGTAAAGGAAAAGGTCGAAAACTACGTAAAGCAGGTATACATCGCTGACTCGCTCACCTCCCTGGAGCATGGCGATTTGACCAACCTGGACAATCCGTCATCGATCAAACTCCTAACCAAAGGGAGGCGTGGTTTTACCGACTTTACATCTGCAGCCGTCGCCATTCGTGTGGAGAGCCTTTTTGACTATCTGCCGCAGTATTTCTGGACAAAGGAAGAGGCGGCAAAGGACGATGAAGAGGAGAAGCCTAAAGCGCGAACGACCGATTGGTGGATCACCCCTTTGACGGCGGAATGGCGATACAAAATCATCGCTCCCCCTGGGTTCAAACTGCGGGCACTTCCTTCCGATAGGAGCGAGAAAGTTGGCACCCTGAGCTTCACTCAAAAGTACTCGGCCAACGCAGATGGGACCGTGGTGGAGGCGGTGCTACGGGTTGAGAATCCGAACAACAGATTGACCGTTCAACAAGCCAAGGCCTTGCGAGACGCAGTGGTGCAAGCGCGCAACTCTGATGCAATCCTCGTTACGTTCGATGAGGTTGGGCATTCACTGATTTCCGCCGGCAAGATCAAAGAGGGGTTGGCAGCGTACCGGCAACTCGCGGTGCAGCATCCGAAGGAAGCATTGCACAAGGTGCAACTTTCGCAGGCGCTGGTCACGGCGGGGCTTGGGGAAAAGGCGCGAAGCGTGGCCTTGGAGGCTACGATGCTGGACCCAACCTCGGCGCTGGCATTCAGCAATCTCGGACTTGTCCTGCAAACTGATCTGATTGGGCGTCCAATGAAGAGGGGGATGGATTACAAGGGCGCAATTGCCGCGTTCAGAAAAGCGATCCTGCTCGACCCTAAGGACAGAGAAACTCGCGCAAACCTAGCGATACTGCTTGAATACGATGCTGACGGTACCCGATATAGCGAAAGTGCGGGACTGAAGGAAGCGGTGACAGTCTGGCGCGAGTTGAAGAAGCTGGATGAAGAGTACGCAAGAACATACGACAATAACGTCTTGTACGACCTATGGTATGCGCACGACTATCAGGGCGTTCTCGACTATGCCGCAACCCTGCAAACTACTGATGTTCCCAAGGCCATATCGTTGGGGGCGATTGCGCTACTGCAAGGTTCGGATGCGGCTCTCAAGAAATCGCTACAGATCACCTTCAGTGACCAGGAGCGCAGCACTGTATTGAATAACGCAGGGACCTTACTGCTCTACGTGCGGAGATATCAGGAAGCTGCAGACGTGCTATCCGAAGCAACAAAGGGGCAAGACAGTGACAGCGCGAGCATCCAACGTGCGGCGAACGCCGCCAAAACCAAGAAATATGACGAAGTCAAAGTTGACCAGTCCGGCCCGGTTAGCGTGCTGCGACAATTCATTGGGGAAATGATGAGCGGCAGGTTAACGCTCGATGAGTTCAAGGCGCTTACGTACGGCAGCCTCAAGCATTCCGATGAGCCGGAGGAGAAACAATTTTCGCAAGCCATGGAGAGCATGACGGGGAACATTGGCACGTCGGGAGTTCCGCTGGCGACCTACGCTGACATGTGGGTGTCCAACTTGCACTTCGCGCTGGATGGTAATGACTCGGTCGGATACAAGGTAACTGTTGAGTACCCGGGAACGACCGCCCAGAACATGTACGTTGTTCGCGACGCGGAGCGCTACAGAGAAGTTGGCCGTGCGGTGGACCTCAAACTGTATACCGATGAACTCGCGGGTTTGGTACTTGAAAGCATTGAGAAGAAGAATCTGGCCGCTGCTCGAAAGTGGTTAGACCGTGCACGCGACGATGCGCATTTGAAAGGCGGGGACGATCCGCTGGCGGACGTGGGGTTCCCTCGTTTCTGGACGAAGGGGCAGGAGGCGGATGTGGCTACCATGCGCAAAGCCGCGCTGGTCCTGTTGCCTTTGCGGGAACTGAAGGGTGCGTACTTCGATGAACTCAACGAGGCGCGGAAGGCGGCGAAGACGGATCTGGAGCGCGACCGCTTGACGATGGTTATGGCGTTTGGATACCAGGCACAGAAGCGTTGGGCGGAGATGTTGCCCCTCACCCAGGAATTGACCAAGTCGTCGCCCACATCAGTACGAGCCTTCAATTTGCTGGTGAGGGCTTACGTGGAAATGAAACGTTTTGACGAATGCGAGAAGCTGATCCAGGCGAAAATTCAACAGCATCTGGATGAACCGGAGTATTTCCGTTCCTACGCGCTCTTCGCTGAATGGCAAGGTGACTTCAAGAAGTCGCGGGCGATCCTCAAGACGATCATTGACAAGGGACAGGGCACGGCGAATGACATGAACACCTATGCATGGGATGCGCTGTTTGTGCCCGGTCCCATTGAACAAGAGTCGATCGATATAGGTGTTCGGGGCAACGAACTGACGAGTAACTCCAACTTCGCCATTCTGCACACGCTAGCTTGTGTTTATGCCCAGGCAGGGAAGCCGAGCCAGGCGCGCAATCTGCTGCTGAAAGCAATGGATGCTGAACACATGGAGGAGCCGAGTTCGGACGTGTGGTTTGGGTTCGCGCTGATTGCCGAACAGTACGGTGTGATCGATGCCGCTGTGAAAATGTACGGACGGGTGGAAAAGCCAAAGACTGATATTCCGGGAGCGACTTATACGATAGCGCAGCAGCATCTGACGGCTTTGAATGAACTCGCGAAAGCGGCGGCGAAGAGCTCCGGACAGTAATGTTTATCATTGAGTGGATTTCGGCTCTCAAGTAATCGGAGCAATGGAAATCTCAATTTCCGACGAAGCTGGCGAACCAATGCAAGGAACAGAATGCAAGCGGAATCAACTACCCGGATATGTCCCGCAAGTTGGCTTACAATACGTATTGTCAGCCCACGCTCCATCCTGTTACTCCCCGCCCTATGCCCAGTAAGTCCGATCCAGCGTCCGGTACTGAATCGCCTCGGCGATATGCTTGGCCTCCAAGTGTTTCGCCCCTTCCAGGTCGGCGACCGTGCGTGAGACTTTCAGGATGCGGTCATGCGCGCGAGCGCTCAATCCCTGTTGCGTCATCGCCCGTTCGAGCAATCGTTCGCAATCCGGAGAAAGTTCGCAGAAAGTACGAATCTGCCGCGAGCCCATCTGCGCGTTAGCGAAGAATTTCTCTCCAGCCGCGCGGAAGCGCTTCAACTGCCTTCCCCGGGCCTCGAGCACGCGGTCGCGAATCGCAGACGAAGGCTCGGCCTGCACGTTCGAGCGCAGTTCCTTGTAGTTCACCGCGGGCACGTCGATGTGAATATCGATGCGGTCCAGCAGCGGCCCGCTGATCTTTGAGATGTAGCGTTGAATCATCGGCGGCGTGCATCGGCACTCGCGTGCGCGGTCGTTGAAGAAGCCGCACGGACACGGGTTCATCGCAGCGGCCAGCATGAAGCGCGCCGGAAACGTCAACGACATCGCTGCACGCGCAATCGAAACCGTTCCGTCCTCCAGCGGTTGACGCATCACCTCAAGCACGTTGCGAGGAAACTCCGGCAGCTCGTCGAGAAACAGCACGCCGTTATGCGCCAGCGAAACCTCACCCGGACGCGGCACCGCGCCTCCGCCGATCAGTCCCGCATCGCTGATCGTGTGGTGCGGCGAGCGGAAGGGGCGCACGCCGACCAGTCCGTTGCCCGCATCCAGAACTCCAGCGACGCTGTGAATCTTCGTCGTCTCCAGCGCTTCTTCAAACGTCAGCGGCGGAAGAATCGTCGGCATCCGTTTCGTCAGCATCGTCTTGCCGCCCCCCGGAGGACCGATCATCAGAATGTTGTGTCCGCCCGCGCACGCCACTTCCATCGCGCGCTTGGCCGTGTGCTGTCCGCGCACGTCTTTGAAGTCCACGGGAAAGTGTTCGACCTGTTCCAGCAGCGCCTGACTGTCCACCACCAGCGGCTCTGGTCCCACACCGGTGTTGATGAGCCGCACCACATCGATCAGGCTCTTCATCGGGAACACCTTCACACCTTCGACCACAGCAGCTTCGCGAGCATTCTGTTCCGGCACCAGCAGGTAAGGAATCTTGCGCGCCCGAGCTGCCACCGCAATCGGCAGCGCCCCTCGCACCGGACGCAGTCCTCCGTCAAGCGAAAGCTCGCCCACGATCACGTACTCTCCCAGATCCTGTTTCTTGAGTCCGCCATACGCACCCAGAATTCCCAACGCCATCGGCAGATCGAATCCCGATCCTTCTTTTTTCAAATCCGCCGGAGCCAGGTTGATGGTGATGTGAGTGGGAGGAATGTCATACCCGCAATTTTTCAGCGCTGCACGAATGCGCTCACGGCTCTCGCGCACCGCAGTATCCGGCAGACCGACGGTCGTGAAGTGGTCTTCATTCATCTTGACGCCGGAAACATCTACTTCCACGTCGATCAGGTTTGCGTCGATGCCATACACGGCTGCGCTCAGGGTCTTGAAAAGCATGAAGAATGCCGCCTTCGTGCAGGCCATAACTGTCGCGCCCGCGAAGTTCAGAGTTTTAGGATTCGTCGTAATTCTACGGCATGTTCCTGCCCGCCGCATCCGCGGCACCAACGATTGATCAACAGGTCAATCATCGAGTCGATTGGAAGTAACCAACTCGGCAATCGTTCAGGGGAGCTCACAACTATTGCTGAATTTTACAACTCAGGATTTTTAACGATTAACCACTCTGATAATCGCCCTGCGGCAGGGCTGCACATCGCAAACTTGAGCCGACTTTGCTAAAATATGGTTGTTCCCCAGACAGAACGGCATGTGGGCCGCATCGCAGATTTAAGCTGCTGCATCTAAATGAGATGTCCACTCTTGGGGAAGCAGCCGCCGGGCAACGGCGAGGTATACGCAATGGCGACCATCGGCAGACGTGAGCAGGAGATTTTGACGGCCATCGTCGAGACCTACATCTCGACCGGTGAACCTGTCGGCTCGCGCACCTTGGCCCGTCGTAATCGCGAGGGCCTTAGTGCGGCGACCATTCGGAACGTGATGGCAGATCTGGCCGATGCTGGATTGCTGGCCCAGCCCCACACATCATCGGGTCGCGTTCCATCCGTAGAAGGCTATCGCTACTATGCCGAAAAGCTTTCCGATCAGGTGAGCCTGAAGCCGGATGACGAGCAGATCATTCAGCGCTACTTCCACGGCGTTAATGAAGTTCAGGAGTTCATGGAGCGCACCTCGCATGTGCTCTCGCTCATCTCTTCAGGAGTGGGCGTTGCTATGACACTGGCCGGTCCGCGCAAGGCTCTCGAACATGTACACTTCCAGCGGCTCGGCGAGTTGCGCGTACTGGCCATCGTGGTTACGCAGAGTGGTGTAGTTCATGATCGCGTGCTGCGCCTGCCGCACGATGTCACGCAATCTGAACTGGATTTGGCGGGACGATACATCAACGACAACTTCCGCGGCTGGTTAATCGAAGACGTGCGTCGTGAATTGGAACGGCGCATCGAACAAGAACGCAGCGAATGCGATCGGCTGATGCAATCGGTCTCGCAGTTGTACCAGAGCGGGGCGCTTGCCACCAAAGATGAAGCGGTCGATGTCTTCGTGGAAGGTACGGCGAACCTGGTCTCGAATGAGAATGACACGGAGCGTCTGCGTGTTCTGCTGAAAACTCTGGAGGAGAAAACCCGCATCGTCGAGTTGCTCTCTTCCTACGTGGATACGCGTCAGGAAGCGGTTCGCGTCATTATTGGACTGGATGACACCATGCCCGACCTGAGCAGTTTCGTACTTATCGGCGCTCCCGCTCGCAGCGGCCAGGAGATCATGGGCCGACTCGCCGTCATCGGCCCGACGCGGATGGATTATCAGCACACGATTACAGCCGTATCCTATATCTCACGGCTGTTCGACAAGTTATTAAATGACTCGGAATAATCAAACAATCATGGCAAAAGAAGATTTCGATAACACCCCAGTGGACGTAGAACACGAACTTCCAGAGGGCAATGACAGCGATGACACTGTCAGCGCGCAGCCATCTGAAATCGAAAAGTTGAAGTCGGAGAATGCTCTGTATCTCGATCGGCTGGCTCGTCTGCAAGCAGAGTTCGACAACTTTCGTAAACGGAATATTCGCGAGCAGCAGGAGTTCCGCGAGTATGCCCTTACCGATACGCTGAAGCAGTTGCTTCCAATTCTGGACAGCCTGGACCGCGCAGTAAAGGTGGAAAGCGTATCCGCCGAAGATCTCCGCTCTGGCGTAGAACTGATCGACCGTCAGTTTCACGACGTGCTGACGCGACTCGGCGTAGAGCCAATCACCGCACAGGGACAGCCCTTCGATCCCAGCTTGCACCAGGCGATCCAAATGGTCGATACCGATGAGGTGCCGGACCATCATGTAATCGATGAGTTGCAACGCGGCTACCGCCTTCGCGACCGCGTACTGCGCGCCGCCATGGTTCGCGTGGCTCAAAACACAAAGAAATAAAATCTGGATTCGGCGCACCTAGCGCCGCGGAGGACGACCGCTCCGGCGGTCTTTCGAACACTGGCTACTAACGTAAAACGCGATTACTACGAAGTACTCGGCGTTGCCCGCAGCGCGGGCGACCCTGAGATCAAGAGCGCCTATCGCAAACTGGCGCTGCAGTATCACCCGGATCGCAATCCTGGCGATGACGAGTCCGAGGAGCGCTTTAAAGAGTGCAGCGAGGCCTACGCTATCCTGAGCGATCAGCAGAAGCGTGCCGCCTACGACCGATACGGCCATGATGCATTCACCAACGGTGGAGGAGGCCAGGGACAGAGCGGATTCCAGCAGGTAGATATCAGCGACCTGTTCGGAGAGATGTTCGGCTTCGGCGATCTGTTTGGGGGTGGCGGAGGACGCGGGGGACGCCGTTCACGCGCACAGCGTGGAGCAGACATTCGCGAAGATCTGACGATCACCTTCGAGAACGCAGCCTTCGGCGTTGAGAAGGAAGTCGGCATCCGTCGCCGCGAGCTATGCGAATCCTGCCACGGAACGGGTGCCGCTGGCGGCAAAGCGCCCAGCCAGTGCCGGCAGTGCAACGGGCAAGGGCAGGTACGGTATCAGCAGGGCTTCTTCAGTGTTGCTCGAACCTGTCCGGTGTGCCAGGGAACGGGCACGATGATCGAAAACCCGTGCGCTAAGTGCAGAGGTCAGCGCGTGATCACCCAGGTTCACACCATGCAGGTGAAGGTGCCCGCGGGGGTGGAAGACGGGACCCGCATTCTGTATAGCGGGCACGGAGATGCCGGACTCGATGGCGGCCCCGCCGGTGATGTGTACGTCGTGCTGCATGTGACCGAGCATCCATTCTTTGAGCGGGACGGGAAGGATTTGCATTGCGCCATTCCTGTCTCATTTACGCAGGCAGCTCTGGGCGCCACGGTGAAGATTCCTACGCTGGAAGGCGAGGCAACGCTCGAGTTACCGGCAGGCACGCAGACCGGAACCAGCTTCCGTATGCGCAGGAAGGGCGTTCCGGTACTCAACGGCAGCGGCCGCGGTGACCTGTTTGTGGAAGTGAAGGTCAGCACTCCAACAAAGCTGACGCACCAGCAGCGTGAATTGCTGGAGCAACTGGCTGAAACACTGGGACAGGAGAACAAGCCCCAGAAGCGCAGCTTGCTGAACAAAATGAAAGATATCTTCAGCTAAGGGCAGTAAGTGAACGCCAAAGAGGCGCGGAGAAAATTCCGCGCCCTTTTCTTGTGCGCTAGTATTCTGCTGAATGATTGGCGCCCTGCCACGGGAGAACACTGCTTCTCAATTACCCTCAGCTTGCTTTAGGCTGGAAGTATGACACGACGCCGCTGGATTGCCGACGAATGCTCTGGAGATCGCGCTGCGCTGCTGGGACAGAACGCTGCGCATCTGGCGCGAGTGCTGCGGGCGCGCGTG
>Ga0255336_102247_pt1 | contig 10301 bp, 4 predicted proteins | sample MeOH1_35cm_T3_17_FD_189102 | JGI IMG/M metagenome (GOLD analysis project Ga0255336, IMG submission 189102) | Sandy soil microbial communities from University of British Columbia, Vancouver, Canada - MeOH1_35cm_T3_179 | ecosystem: Engineered > Artificial ecosystem > Sand microcosm > Unclassified ...
GACCATCTCGCGGTTGACGGCGACCCTCGTGAGCGCCAATTTGTTGTTTCAATTACCCGACAGTGAGCGGTTCGTGCTGACGGCCTCAGTGCTGGAGTTGAGCAACGGCTTTCTGCGCAACTTCGACATCCGGGCGCGCGCGCGGCCGTTTCTCATCGAACTGGCGGACCGGACTACGCTGAGCGTTCATCTGGCCGTACGCGACCGGCTGGACATGGTCGTGATCGATACCATCCGGCCACGCTCGGCCGTGCTCGTGTCGCGGCTGGAAGTGGGCGCGCGGATGGATCTGGGACGCACCGCGGTCGGCCGCGCGTATCTGGCGGCGCTCGGAGAATCCGAGCGGACCGGTCTGCTCGACAGTCTGCGGACCGCTTCGGGTGACGACTGGCCGAGCATCGACAGCAGCCTGAAGCCTGGCTTGGAAGACGCGGTGCGCCGTGGCTTCGCCATCTCCACCGGAGATTGGCACCAGGGGCTCAATGCCGTGGCGGCGGGTTTCGTCGGGCCGTCGGGGCAACGTTACGCGGTCAATTGCGGCGGCGCCGAGTACCAGGCACCGCGAGACGCGCTACTGAACAAGGTTGCGCCGGCCTTGCTCGAGTGCGTCGCGAAGATCACGCATGAGATCGGCGGAACACCGTCGGCGCGCCTGAGCGAATAAGGAGCCTTCCGCCTGATCGACGGCGAAACACCTCATGTGCCGCTTGGCGCGTGCACCGGCATATGGGGCGCTTCGTCGTCGATCGGCTTGTCCTCCGCATCTGCCCGGCGCACGCCGTTTCGTCCAGGGCGACGCGTAACAACGTCTTTGCGTGACGCGCAAACGCACAAGACGATACGATGTCGACCGACGTCGCCGCGCCTTCTGAACGCCCTTTTCGAATCGCCTTCTGTCCCCGCCCGAACTCGTAACGTTCGTAATCAATCGAAAGAAAGATAGCTGGACTGCAACGAAGCACGGGACGTAGCATCATGCTTCGCGCACCGGTCAGTCTTTCAAAGCTTTCACTCCGGTGAACGCTCCGGGCGCCTATGGCGTGTACGTCACATGGCGTGCTTAAAGTGCGTGACGTAATCGATGGCGTTTTCGGCACGCATCAGGCCCCGTCCGCCCAAACGCCCAAACCAACGCGCCAGCATCTCAAGACAGTTTGCGAGCCCACCGACTCACCGAGCCACTGAAACGATGGACGAACAGAAAAACCACCCAGCGCCACCGCCTCACTCTGAACGCCGCTCGCCCACCTCCCAAGCCTCGACTCCCCCTCCGTCAGCCGCCCAGCCACGCCGGCGCCGGCTTCTGTGGATCGTCGTTGCGATCCTGATCGTGGCGGGCTTGTTCGCGTGGCATCCGTGGAACCGGGGCGGTGCGAATAACCCGCAGCAGCAGGCAGGCGGCGGGCGGCGCGGTGGTGGTCCTGGCGGCCCCGGCGGTCCGGGCATGCCTGCTGCGCCGCAGCCCGTGCATGTCGCCACGGTGACGCAAGGCGAAATGCCGGTGGTGATCAACTCGCTCGGGACGGTGACGCCGCTGGCGTCGGTGACGGTCAAGACGCTGCTCAACGGCACATTGCAGGACGTCGCCTTCCAGGAAGGCCAGATGGTCAAGAAGGGGGACGTGCTGGCCCAGATCGATCCGCGCCCTTACGAAATCTCCTTGCGCAATGCGCAAGGAACGCTCGCCAAAGACCAGGCGCTGCTGCAGACGGCGCGCCTGGACTTGAAGCGTTACCAGATGCTGCTCTCGCAAGACTCGATCGCGAGCCAGCAGGTGGACACGCAGGCGTCGCTCGTCCAGCAACTCGAGGGCACAGTGAAGGCGGACCAGGCGAGCGTGGATACCTTCAGGCTCGACCTCACCTATGCGCGCATCACGGCGCCGGTGTCGGGCCGTGTCGGCTTGCGGCAGGTCGATCCGGGCAATTATGTAACGACGAGTGACACGAACGGTGTTGTCGTCATCACGCAACTGCAGCCTATCAGCGTCATTTTCACGACCTCTGAAGACAATCTCACCGCCATTCTGAAACCGCTGCATGCGGGCACGAAGATGTCGGTGACCGCTTATGACCGCGCGAACACCACGTCGCTCGAAAGCGGCTACCTGGAAACCATCGACAACCAGATCGACACCACCACGGGTACCGTCAAGCTGCGCGCGCGCTTCGACAACAAGGAAAGCATGCTGTTTCCGAACCAGTTCGTGAACACGAAACTGCTCGTCGATGTCATCAAGGACGCGACCATCGTGCCCACGCCCGCGGTGCTGAACGGCTCGTCGGGCGCGTTTGTGTATGTGGTGAAGCCGGACAATACGGTGACGGTGCGTAACGTGAAGATCGGCCCGGTCGATGGCGAACGCACCAGCATCAAGACGGGCTTGCAAGTGGGCGAACGCGTGGTGATCGACGGCTCCGACCGGCTCAAGGAAGGTGCGAAGATCACCATTCCGGCAGACAAACCCAAAGCTGCTTCCGGGGCTTCCGGGGCTGCTGCTTCGGGTGCCAGAGGCGCGTCGGGCGCGCATCGCGGCCACCATCGTCCGGCGTCGCAATGATGCACTCATGATCCATAACCGCACTGCACCCGCATGAATCCATCGCGTCTTTTTATTCTGCGTCCGGTCGGCACGGCGCTGCTGATGGCGGCAATCATGCTGGTCGGCCTCGTCGCGCTGCGCTTCTTGCCGCTGTCCGCGCTGCCCGCCGTCGACTACCCGACCATCCAGGTGCAGACGTTCTATCCGGGCGCGTCGCCGGACGTGATGACCACCTCGGTCACCGCCCCGCTCGAAAAGCAGTTCGGGCAGATGGCCAGCCTGAACCAGATGTCGTCGCAGAGTTCGGCGGGCGCGTCCGTCATCACGCTGCAATTCAGTCTCGACTTGCCGCTCGACATCGCCGAGCAGGAAGTGCAGGCGGCCATCAACGCAGCGGGCAACCTGCTGCCGTCCGACCTGCCCGCACCGCCGATCTACGCGAAGGTGAATCCCGCCGACGCCCCTATCATCACGCTCGCGATCAGTTCGAAGACCTTGCCGCTCACGCAGGTCCAGGATCTCGCCGATACCCGTCTTGCGCAGAAGATCTCGCAGGTCGGGGGCGTGGGGCTGGTGTCGGTCAGCGGCGGCAATCGCCCGGCTGTGCGGATTCAGGCGAACACGCGCGCGCTGGCGTCGTACGGTCTGAACATCGACGACTTGCGCACCACGATTTCGAACCTGAACGTCAACACGCCGAAGGGTAATTTCGACGGCCCTTCGCGCGCTTACACGATCAACGCGAACGACCAGCTCACCGACGCCAGCGCCTACCAGAGCGCGGTCATCGCTTACAAGAACGGCCGGCCGGTGATGTTGACCGACGTCGCAACGGTGATCCAGGGTCCGGAAAACACCAAGCTCGGCGCGTGGGTGGACAACACGCCGGCCATCATCCTGAACGTGCAGCGCCAGCCGGGTGCGAACGTGATCGCGGTGGTCGACGGCATCAAGGCAATCCTGCCGCAATTGCAATCGGCGCTGCCCGCCGCGCTCGACGTGCGCATAGTCACCGACCGCACCACGACCATTCGCGCCTCGGTGCGCGACGTGCAGTTCGAACTGGCGCTGTCCGTGGTGCTGGTCGTGCTGGTGATCTACCTGTTCCTCGCGAACGTCTGGGCGACGCTGATCCCGAGTTTGTCGGTCCCCGTTTCGCTGATCGGCACGCTTGCCGTGATGTATCTGTGCGGCTTCTCGCTCGACAACCTTTCGCTGATGGCATTGACCATTGCGACGGGTTTTGTCGTCGATGACGCCATCGTGATGATCGAGAACATCGCGCGTTACGTGGAGGACGGCGAGCCGCCGCTCGAAGCGGCGCTCAAGGGCTCGAAGCAGATCGGCTTCACGATCATTTCGCTGACCGTATCGTTGATCGCGGTACTGATTCCGCTGCTGTTCATGGGCGATGTGGTCGGGCGTTTGTTCCACGAATTCGCGATCACGCTGGCGGTAACCATCGTGATCTCGGCAATTGTCTCGCTCACGCTCGTGCCCATGCTCTGCGCGAAGCTGCTGCGGCATACACCGCCAAAGGAGAGCGGTCGCTTCGAAGCGCGCGCGCATCAATTCATCGATTACGTGATCGGGCGTTATGGCGTTGCACTGACATGGGTGCTCGACCGGCAGCGCTCGACCCTGGTGGTCGCGCTGCTCACGCTCATTCTCACCGCCCTGCTCTACATCTGGATTCCGAAAGGCTTCTTCCCGATCCAGGATACCGGCGTGATCCAGGCGATTACGCAAGCGCCGCAAGCCGCTTCGTACCAGGCAGTGGCCGAGCAACAGCAGGCGCTTGCCGCGCAGGTCCTGAAGAACCCGGACATCGAGAGCCTGACGTCGTTCATCGGCGTGGATGGAACCAATATCACGCTGAACAGCGGCCGGATGCTGATCAACCTGAAACCGCGCGACGACCGCAGCAACACGTCGAGCGACGTGATCCGCGCGCTGCAGCAGGACGTGGCGAACATTCCAGGCATCCGGCTCTACATGCAGCCGGTGCAGGACTTGACCATCGATTCCACCGTCAGCCCGACGCAATACCAGTTCATGCTGACCGACCCGAACTCGGCCGAGTTTGCGGAATGGGTGCCGAAGCTGACGGCGCGGTTGCAACAATCGCCGGAACTGGCGGATGTCGCGACCGACCTGCAGCAGAACGGCCAGTCGGTGTACGTGGAAATCGACCGGGCGACGGCTGCGCGCTTCGGCATTACGCCGGCTACCGTCGATAACGCCCTCTACGACGCATTCGGCCAGCGCATCATTTCGACCATCTTCACGCAGTCGAACCAGTATCGCGTGATCCTGGAATCCCAGCCGACCGACGCGCACTACAGCGAGACGCTGAACGGCATCTATCTGCCGTCCTCCACGGCAACGAGCGGGCAAGTGCCGCTTTCGGCCATTGCGACTTTCCATGAACGCGCCGCGCCGCTGCTGGTCACGCATCTCGGCCAGTTCCCCGCGACCACGGTCTCGTTCAACCTCGCCCCCGGCGCATCGCTCGGCGCGGCCGTGAAAGCGATCGATCAGGCGAAGCAGGATATCGGCTTGCCTGCATCGTTCCAGATTCGCTTCCAGGGCGCGGCGCTCGCTTTCCAGGCGTCGCTGTCGAACGAGCTGTTCCTGATCCTCGCCGCGATCGTCACCATGTACATCGTGCTGGGCGTGCTGTACGAAAGCTTCATTCACCCGATCACGATTCTGTCGACGCTGCCGTCGGCGGGCGTTGGCGCGCTGCTGTCGCTGATGATCACCGGACACGACCTCGACATCATCGGGATCATCGGCATCGTGCTGCTGATCGGTATCGTGAAAAAGAACGCCATCATGATGATCGACTTCGCGCTGGAAGCCGAACGCGAACAAGGCAAAAGTCCGCGCGATGCGATCTATCAGGCGTGTTTGCTGCGCTTCCGGCCCATCCTGATGACCACGATGGCCGCGCTGCTCGGCGCGTTGCCGCTGATGCTCGGCTGGGGCGCGGGCTCTGAACTGAGGCGGCCGCTGGGCATCGCGATCGTGGGCGGTTTGATCGTGTCGCAAGCGCTTACGCTATTCACCACGCCGGTGATCTATCTCGGCTTCGATTCGCTCGCCCGCCGCGTGCGCGCGCGTTTCCACCGGAACGCGCCGCCACGCCCGGCGAGCGAAACGGAGTAAGCGCATGAACCTGTCGCAACCGTTCATCGCGCGCCCGGTCGCTACCACGCTGCTGGCCATCGGCATTGCGCTCGCCGGCCTGTTCGCGTTCACCAAGCTGCCGGTCGCGCCGTTGCCGCAAGTCGATTTCCCGACCATCTCGGTCCAGGCAAGCTTGCCCGGCGCGAGTCCGGAAACGGTCGCGACCAGCGTGGCGAGTCCGCTGGAGCGCCATCTCGGCTCGATTGCCGACGTCACCGAAATGACGTCGCAAAGCTCGGTCGGCTCGGCGCGGATCACATTGCAATTCGGGTTGAACCGCGACATCGACGGCGCTGCGCGCGACGTGCAGGCCGCCATCAACGCATCGCGCGCCGATCTTCCCACGTCGCTCAGAAGCAATCCGACATATCACAAGGTCAACCCGGCCGATGCGCCTATTCTGATTCTCGCGCTCTCCTCGCCCACGCGCACGGCGGGTTCGCTCTACGATTCCGCCGCGACCGTGCTGCAGCAAACCCTGTCCACCGTGCCGGGCGTGGGCGAAGTGGACGTGAGCGGCTCGGCGAATCCGGCCGTGCGCGTGGAACTGGAACCGAACGCGCTGTTTCACTACGGCATCGGCCTGGAAGATGTTCGTGCGGCGCTGGCGTCGGCGAATGCGAACAGTCCGAAGGGTGCCATCGAGTTCAACGGCACGCACTTCCAGCTCTATACCAACGATCAGGCGAGCAAGGCCGCGCAATATCGCGACCTGGTGGTCGCTTACCGCAACGGCGCCGCGGTGCATCTGAGCGATGTAGGCGAAGTGGTCGATTCGGTCGAGGACCTGCGCAACCTGGGCCTCATCAACAACAAGCGCGCCGTGCTTGTGATCCTGTACCGGCAGCCGGGCGCGAACATTATTGACACCATCGACCGCGTGAAGGCGATGGTGCCGCAACTCCAGGCAGCTCTCCCCGCCGACGTCGAGATCACCCCCACGGCCGATCGTTCGACCACGATCCGCTCGTCGCTGCACGACACGGAGTTCACGCTAATCGTCGCGGTGGCGCTCGTCGTGATGGTCGTGTTCCTGTTCCTGCGCAACTGGCGCGCGACGCTGATTCCGAGCGTCGCCGTGCCGATCTCGATCATCGGCACCTTCGCCGCCATGTACCTGCTCGGGTTTTCGCTCGATAACCTCTCGCTGATGGCCTTGACCATTGCGACGGGGTTCGTCGTCGATGACGCCATCGTCGTGCTCGAAAATATCTCGCGGCATATCGAGAACGGTGTGCCGCGCATGAAGGCCGCCATTCTCGGAGCGCAGGAAGTCGGCTTCACAGTGCTGTCGATGAGCATTTCGCTGGTGGCCGTGTTCCTCCCAATCCTGTTGATGGGTGGCATTGTCGGGCGGCTGTTCCGCGAATTCGCGCTGACGCTGTCGCTCGCGATCGCCGTTTCGCTGGTCGTCTCGCTGACGGTCACGCCCATGATGTGCGCGCGTTTGCTGCATGAGCCGCAAAACCAGAAGCCGCCCGGCCGGTTTTCGCGCTGGCTCGAACGCCAGTTCGTCCGCATGCAGAATGGTTACGCACGCACGCTCGGCGTCGCGCTCGTGCATCCGAGGATCGTGTTGCTGGTGCTGTTCGCCACCGTCGGCTTGAATGTGTATTTGTACATCATCGTGCCGAAGGGATTTTTCCCGCAGCAGGATACAGGGAGGATTGTTGGCGGCATCCAGGCCGACCAGAGCACGTCGTTCCAGGCGATGAAGGGCAAGTTTTCGGAGATGATGCGAGTCGTGCAAGCCGATCCGGCTGTCGAAAGCGTTGCGGGTTTCACGGGCGGGCGGCAGACCAACTCGGGCTTTATGTTCATTTCGCTGAAGCCGAAAACCGTGCGCAAGGTGTCCGCCGAACAGGTGATCCAGCGCCTGCGTGCGCCGCTTTCCGACGTCGCTGGCGTGCGGACCTTCCTGCAAGCCGTGCAGGACATTCGCGCGGGCGGGCGGCAATCGAATGCGCAATACCAGTTCACGCTGCTCGCCGATTCCACCACCGATCTCTACACGTGGGGGCCGAAGCTCACTGACGCCCTGCTGACCCGCCCCGAACTCGCTGATGTCAATTCGGACCAGCAGCAAGGCGGCCTGGAGTCGTTCGTCACGTTCGACCGGGCAACGGCGGCGCGCTTGGGCATCCAGCCGGCGCAGATCGACAACACGCTCTACGACGCCTTCGGCCAACGCCAGGTGTCCACCATCTACAACGAGCTGAGCCAGTATCACGTCGTGATGGAAGTCGCGCCGAAATACTGGCAAGACCCGGAAATGCTCAAGCAAATTTATGTGAGCACGTCGGGCGGTAGTGCGAGCGGGGCTGCATCGACGAATGCGACCACGACGACGTCCAAACTCACATCCACGTCCACCAGTTCAAGCATCAGTACGTCATCAACCGATACGACGAGCACACTGGCGCTCGCATCCATCCGCAATGCTGCGACGAACGCCATTGCTGCTAGCGGCAAGTCCAGTTCGTCGTCGGGCGCGGCGGTATCGACGTCGAAGGAAACCATGATCCCGCTCTCGGCCATCGCCAAGTTCGGGCCGGGCAACACGCCGTTGTCGGTGAATCACCAGAGCCAGTTCGTAGCATCGACGATCTCGTTCAACCTGCCGCCGGGCAAGTCGCTCTCCGACGCCACCGCTGCCATCTACGAGACGATGGCGACCATCGGTGTGCCCAGCACGATTCACGGCAGTTTTGCGGGCACGGCGCAGCAGTTCCAGGATTCCACCAAGGATCAGCCGATCCTGATTCTCGCCGCGCTCGCGGCGGTATATATCGTGCTCGGGATTCTGTACGAGAGTTACATTCACCCGATCACGATTCTCTCGACATTGCCGTCGGCGGGTATTGGCGCGTTGCTTGCATTGCTGCTGTTCAAAACGGAGTTCAGCATCATCGCGTTGATCGGGGTGATCCTGCTGATCGGCATCGTGAAGAAGAACGCGATCATGATGGTGGACTTTGCGATCCAGGCGCAGCGCAATGGGGCGGCGACGTCGCGCGAGGCGATTGAAGAAGCGTGTTTGCTGCGCTTCCGGCCGATCATGATGACGACTGCCGCGGCGTTGTTGGGCGCGTTGCCGCTGGCTTTCGGGACCGGCGAGGGATCGGAGATGCGTGCGCCGCTCGGGATTGCGATTGTGGGCGGGTTGATCGTGAGTCAGTTGCTGACGCTTTATACAACGCCGGTGGTTTATCTTTATATGGACCGGATTCGGATCTGGTCGGAGGAGCGGCGGGGGCGGGGGGCGGCTAACGTAGTCGAGTAGGTTTTGCTCGCGCCGGTGGACAAGGGTTTTCGTTCGCACTCGGGCGGGGGCGCTCGGGGTTTTGGGGCGGTGCTAATGGGGCGCCAAGAGATTCCAGCCGAGGGTGAACGAAAACCCTTGGTGCATGAATCTCCAAAATCGCTTACCGTTTTAGCTCCCGCCCACTACCAGAAGGAGCGAACAGCAATGAAAGTCCTGCTCATCGGCGCGCACGGCCGGACCGGCCGCCACATTGCCCGGCAACTGCGCACCGCATCCCTCCCCTTCAAAGTCCTGCTGCGTAAATCCGCGCACCGCGGTGAGTTCGCCGCACTCGGCGCCGAAATCGTACTCGGGGACCTGACAAACGATTTCTCCCACGCCTTCGACGACGTCACGCACGTGGTCTACGCCGCAGGATCGGCGGAAAGCGAAGGCGTGAACGAAGAACGCGCGATCGATCGCGACGCAGTGCAACGCACCGCCGACTACGCTAAACGCCGCCGCACAAAACAGCTCGTGGTCATCAGCGCGATCTCCGCTTACTGGCCGGAATCCAGCCCGCTCGCGCTCAAGCATTACTCGAAAATGAAGCGCCAAGCCGACAACTACGTCCAGACAAGCGGCGTCCCGTACGTGATCTTGCGACCCGGACCGCTCTGCGACGAATTCGGCCGCGGCACGATCGCACTCTCCACCCAACGCGGCTTAAACGCAGCGCCCGTTTCACGCGAGGACGTCGCCCGCGTCACGGTGGCATGCATCACACGCGACGTGCGCGACGAGGTAATCGGCTTTGTCGGCGGCGACGCGCGGATAGACGACGTGCTCGACGCGCTTCAGACCGCCCCGATCAACCGATAACCCACACCGGTTTCAGTCACGATGTGCTCCGGCTGCGCGGCATCGCGTTCAAGCTTCTGCCGCAGATGCGCCATGTAGATGCGCAGGTAGTGGTGGCTTTCCACATGCGACGGCCCCCACACCTCGCGCAGTAACTGGCGGTGCGTCAGCACGCGGCCAGCGTGCCGCACGAGCGTGGACAGCAGCCGGTATTCGATCGGCGTCAGATGCACGGGCGCACCCGCACGCGTGACCTGGCGCAAGCCGAGATCGATGACGACATCGCCGAATTTCACCAAAGGCGATTCACTCGACGCCGCCTGATTGCGGCGCCGTAAATGCGCGCGAATCCGCGCCATCAATTCCGATACGCCAAACGGCTTGGTGAGGTAATCGTCGGCACCGGCGTCCAGCGCCGCGACCTTCTCCTCCTCTTGAGTGCGCGCCGACAGCACGATCACC
>Ga0255336_102248_pt1 | contig 10285 bp, 10 predicted proteins | sample MeOH1_35cm_T3_17_FD_189102 | JGI IMG/M metagenome (GOLD analysis project Ga0255336, IMG submission 189102) | Sandy soil microbial communities from University of British Columbia, Vancouver, Canada - MeOH1_35cm_T3_179 | ecosystem: Engineered > Artificial ecosystem > Sand microcosm > Unclassified ...
CGACAGCTGGCGTCGGCATCATCACATGCTCAGCCTTGAAGCGAGCCTATCGTGACCTACTGGTCACGCAGCGGCCCGATGTCTGGTTTGTCTATCTGAAAGGTAGCAAGGAACTGATCCGGGAACGAATCGCCAAGCGCTCGGGTCATTTCATGCCGCCGGATTTGTTGGACAGTCAGTTTGCCGCCCTGGAAGAACCGACGGCAGATGAGCGCGCCATCGTCGTCGATGTCAGCCTGTCGCCGGATGCCATCGTGGAAACGATTCTGGGGGCATTGCGACGGGTAGCTGACAATCCCCAAGGGACGTCCGGGCCGTCAGCAGGAAGTTGAGCAGCGCAGCCACGATTTGCCGCTTGGTGGGGGTTCTCGCTGTGCTAGCATGCGCCCGATTCTGACCGGGTACGGAGACCTCCATGCGAAAGCACTATCTGACCGCATCCATCATTGCGATGGTCTTGGTATTTTCGGCAATGCCGCAGGCAGGATATGCCGCCGGTGGCATAAACCCTTTTCCATCGGATGTCGCAAACCTGACTCAGGGTGAAGCCGACGCCATCAAAGGCGCGATCAAACAGGCCTTGGATACTTACAAGGGTGGCACGGTCGTCAATTGGACAGCGGCGGATTCGAAAAGGACCGGCCACGTGAAGCTCCTGAAGATATTCGATCACAATGGCCAGCATTGCGCGACAGTGCAGAACAAATTCACCAAGGGAGCGGGCAATGCCTACACATTGCCGTTCTGCCAAACAGCAGATGGATCTTGGAAAGTAACGTTTTAAGAAAAGAATTTGGTGCGCCAACGAAAAAGAGCAGCCGAAACCGGCTGCTCTTTCGATTCGTGGTCCTAAGCAGTCTATGATCTCAGCCGCCAATTGCTGGTGGCGGTAAGATCAGAAACCGAGCGCGCAGCCGTCCTTCCTGGGATCGGAGCCGCCAGTCAAGGTACCTTTCTGCCAATCGATACGGATCGCTTGACCACCGCCGAGGGGTTCGGAGGCAATCTCCACGGTGTGACCGCGGGCCTGCAGGCCCGCGATGCCATTGAGCGGGACGCTACGCTCAACTTGAACTCTACCATCCTCATAGAAAACGCGGGCCTGATCGAGTGCCGCCTGCGGATCACAGCCGTAATCCAATACATTGGTCAGGAAATGTACGTGGCCGAAAGGCTGATAATCGCCGCCCATCACACCATAGGGCATGAGCACCCGGCCGTCTTTCATCGCCATGCCTGGCATGATCGTGTGCATCGGGCGCTTGTTCGGCGCGATGCAATTGGGATGACTTGCATCGAGTGTGAAGCTTGATCCGCGATTCTGGAGGACGACGCCTGTCTTTGGGCTGACCAAACCGCTGCCGAAGGAATAGTAGGTCGAATTGATGAAGCTGACGGCATTGCGGTCACGATCGACGACAGACAGATAGACAGTGTCCGAGGACTTCATCAAAGGTGGCGGCAGATCCGTCGCCGCCTTATCCCGGTGAATCCGCTTGGTCAGCTTGGCGGCATAATCCCTGGACAGCAAAGCTGACACCGGCACATCGCCATGTTCGGGATCGGCGATGAAGGCGTCGCGATCCCGATAGGCCAGACGACCGGCCTCGATTTCCAAATGCAGGCGTTCCGCCGATACAGGATCGAGAGCAGCCAGATCGAAACCGGATAAGATGTTCAGCATCAGCAATGCTGTGATGCCTTGGTTGTTCGGCGGCAGCTGGTAAAGATCAACGCCGCGATAATTGCTTGTGATCGGCTGGACATAGTTGCCTTTTGTCGCGGCGAAATCTTCGAGACGGTGCAGGCCGCCAAGGCTCTTGAGATAGTCTGCCATATCGGCGGCGACGGCGCCTTCATAGAAACCGCTTCGGCCTTCTTTCGCAATGATGCGCAACGTTTCCGCCAGTTCCGGTTGGCGATGCACCTCGCCTGCCGTCGGTGCCCGGCCGCCGGGCAGCAGAATGCGCGCAGCATGGGGATCAAGTGAGAGCTGCGCAGCCGTCCGATCCCAGTCAGCGGCCACGCGGTCATGAATGACGTAGCCTTTCTCGGCATAATGAATTGCCGGCGCCAGGATTTCGGCCAGATCCTTGCTGCCATGGTCTCCGATGAGCTGACACCAGGCATCGATGGCGCCCGGAATGGTGACGGCATGGGGGCCGTAAGTGGGAATCGCACTGAAGCCCTTCTCGCGATACCAGTCGGTTGTTGCCGCAGCCGGTGAGCGTCCGGAACCGTTGAAGGCGATGACGCTTCCTTCGCCCTTCGGGACATACAGTACGAAACAATCCCCACCGATGCCGGTCGATTGCGGCTCAACCACGGCGAGCACGGCCGCTGCGCAAACCGCCGCATCGATGGCGTTGCCACCGCTCTTCAGCAATTGCAATGCGGCTGCGGTCGCCAGGGGATGGGAAGTGGCAACCATCGCTTCGGTGGCGCGAACAGGCGATCTGCCCGGGAACTGTAAATCACGCAATGCTACTCTCCTTATTCTCGACGGGCCGAAGGAGGCTGGATCTTCGTGCCGGCAGTGGGCTTATTGAACAGGTTGTTTCGAACTGACTCGATGTGTCGACGCATCATTGTCTCGGCAAAGTCTGGGTCTCTTTCAGCGATGGCCCGGACCAGGTCACGATGATGCTCGCGATAGAGATGAAGACGTTCCGGTGTCTGCGATATCTGGCGTAGGCGGCTCCAGCTCTCTTGTCGGCGGATCGCATTGAATGCGTCGAAGATCGACAGCAGGAGGTTGTTGTGGGTGGATTCGGCGATGGCTCGATGCAAGGTGCCATCCCAAAGCTCCCAGGTCTTGGCATCGCGCGCTGCTTCGCTTTTGTCAAGGAGATACCGCATATTGTCGATATCGCCGTCAGTCGCATGCAAGGCAGCGAGGCGGGCCAAGGTCGGCTCGATGGCAAGGCGGGTTTCCATCACTTCGACGGGGCTGATCTGTGTGGTGATGGGAGGCAATCCCTCATTGCCGGCGACCGGCTTGTTGCCGACAAAGGTACCCTTACCGATGTGGCGCCAGATGAGGCCTTCCGCTTCCAATGTTTCCAGGCCTTCACGCAAGGCACTCCGGCTCAATCCCAATTCGACGCACAACATACGCTCTGCCGGCAAGCGGCTGCGCAATGGATAGCGCTTGCCATTCAACAGCTTCCGCAGCCTTTCGATAGCCTGATCACGACGACTCATTCTGGTACCAATGATAGAATTGGTCTCACGGTATTTAAGACATCAGCAGAAGATCTGTCCATCTGTTGAGAAATTCCAATATTTTTTTACGATATTTATAGGGCAGCATTTGACACCTTTTTGCCCAATGGTTACAGTTCGGCATCCAAGCGCGACCCGGCGTAAGACCGATGGCGCACCATCAGCAAACATCACTGGGAGGAAAGAAGATGACAATGCTTTGTCGGGCATGCGGCCGTCATGCGGCTTTGGCGCTGGCCGTTTTTGGAACAGCAATCGTTTTGAGCGGCGGCCTCGCAATGGCAGACGAGATTGCCGTGCCTGCCAATATCAAAGAGGCCGGCAAGCTGGTCTATTGCTCGGATATTTCCGGCCCGCCTTTGGGTTATTACGATGAATCGGGTAAGCCGGTCGGTGTCGAGGTCGATCTTGGCAATGAGCTGGCAAAGCGCCTTGGCGTCACTGCTGTCTGGAACAACACTCAATTCGACGGCATCATTCCGGCGCTGCAGGCCAAGCATTGCGATGCCATTCTTTCGCAGTTGATTGACAAGCCGGCCCGTCGAGAGGTCGTCGACTTCGTCGACTACATGAAGGCCAGCCAGTCGATCCTGGTCGATAAGGGCAATCCCCATGGTATCAAATCGCTCGATGATCTGTCGGGCAAAAAGATCGCCGTGGAAAACGGCACGACAATCCAAAGTTTGGTTGACGAGCAGAATAAGAAATTTGCTGCCGCGGGTAAGCCACCGGCAACGGTAGTCGTTTACCCGAAGGATACGGATGCCCTGCAGGCCCTGCAGTTCCGCCAGGTCGATGCCTATGGCACGACACTGGAAAGCTCGTCCTATTATATTGAGAAAGCGCCGGGTATTTTCGAGGTTTCAGGTGACCCCTTTAACCAGGTAGCGGTAGGCATCGCTATCCGGAAAGAGGACAAACAGCTGACGGATGCTCTGGGCAAGGCATTGGCCGCCATGAAAGCGGACGGGACCTACACTAAAATTCTGACGCAATGGAAGCTCCAGGGCGATACTTATCCTTGAGGTCCATGAATGAATTTTGATTGGGCCTTTTTCTGGCGATATTTGTTGGAGCCGAGCGCCGTGTATCTGCACGGCCTCTGGCTGACCCTCAGCCTCAGTGTCATCTGTCAGCTCCTGGGGACCATTATCGGCCTGTTCGCCGCTTTGGGGCGCATGTCGTCCTTCAAGTCGCTGCAGATTTTGGTACGCCTCTATACATGGATAATGCGTGGGACGCCGCTGCTGGTCCAGGTGGTGTTCATCTATACCGCCTTGGCGGCGGCGAACATCTTCCGGTTCGATGATATCAATCTGGGCTTCATGATACTTCCCGGCAATGTCCAGGCCGGCATCGTGGCGCTCAGCCTCAATGAAGGCGCCTATATGGCGGAGATCATTCGCGCCGGTATCGGTTCTGTGGACCAGGGCCAGACGGAAGCATCAAAGTCGTTGGGCATGCGCTATCATCTTCTGATGCGGCGGATCATCCTGCCGCAGGCGGCGCGGGTCATCATTCCGCCCCTTGGCAACGAATTCAATTCGATGCTCAAGAATACGACCTTGTTGAGCGTAATCGGCGTCCCCGAATTGCTGCTGGCGACGCAAATGGTGACATCCGCAACCTTCCGTGTCTTCGAGCTTTATACGGTGGTAGCCCTTTATTATCTCCTGTTGACGACGCTCTGGGGCCTGGTGCAGCGCCGGATCGAGCGGCGTTTCGGGGAACCGCAGACGGCACGACTGGCGATCGCCAAGGTCACCGGTTGGCGCCGTCTTTTCGCATGACCGGCAGGTGGCAAGCGTGATGAAGACAACTGCAGAAAAAGCCACCTCACGCACTCCCGAATTATCTTCGGCCAATGTGATCGTCGAAGCCGTTGATGTGCACAAATCGTATGGCGAGGTGCAGGTCTTGAAGGGCGTCTCCCTGACGGTCCAGCGCCAGGAAGTCGTTGTCATCGTCGGTGCGTCGGGATCGGGAAAGACCACCTTCATTCGCTGCATCAATCATCTGGAAAAGATCCAGCAGGGACGTATCCTGGTCAACGGCCATCTGATCGGTTACCGCGAAGTACGCGGTCGATTGATCGAAGACCGCGAGCGCAACATTGCCCGCCAGCGCCAGGAAATCGGCATGGTGTTTCAGCGCTTCAACCTCTTCCCCCATATGACGGCGATCGAGAACATCATCGAAGCACCGATTCATGTACGGGGTGTCAGCGCCAAGGAGGCAACCGAGACCGCGAGGCAGCTTCTGGCGCGCGTCGGGCTGGCGGACAAGGAAAATTCCTATCCGGCGCAACTGTCAGGTGGCCAGCAGCAGCGTGTCGCGATCGCCCGAGCACTGGCGATGAAGCCCGCGCTGATGCTGTTCGATGAGCCGACAAGTGCGCTCGATCCGGAGACCGTCGGTGAGGTTCTCGATGTCATGAAAGAACTCGCCCGAGACGGCATGACGATGATCGTCGTGACCCATGAGATGGGATTTGCCCGTGAGGTTGCCGATCGGGTCATCATGATGGATCAGGGTAAAATCGTTGAGGAAGCACCGCCGGCCACATTCTTTACCGCGCCGAGTTCGGAGCGCACAAAATCTTTCCTCGCACGCATTCTGAAATAGAGCGGCGCTGGGTGGCATAGATTGATCGACGCTCCCGGTGTCGAAACCGACGGCGTAAAACGGAAGGTAGGATCAGATGAAGTCCGCTCTGCTGTTGATCGATGTCCAGAAGATTTACACCACCGCCGGCTCGCCGTTGCTGATTGATGGCCATGAGGTCGCCATCGACAACATGAACAGGCTGATCGCCCATGCCGATGCGGTCGGCGATCTTGTAGTCTATGTGCGGCATGTTCATAAAAAGAACGGAACGGATGCCGGGAGAATGTTCGACTATCTCGGAACAGCGGGCGAGATGGGGTTTGTCGAAGAGACGGAGGAAGTGGAGCTCGATCCCCGTTTGATGAATTCGGCCAATGGACTCTTCCTGACCAAGAATCGTTATTCGGCCTTCGTCAATACCACGCTCGATCAACTTCTCAAACAGCATGAGGTCAATCGGGTTGCCGTGACGGGATTCATGACGGATTATTGTTGCGAGACGACAGCCCGGCACGCTCACGATCTTGATTATTTTGTCGATTTTATAATCGACGCGACCGGCTGTCCGGATGCGGCGCCGGATATCCGACAACCGCAAATCAAGGTGGTGACTGCCGCCGTGCTGCAGGGCGGTTTTGCGCAGGTACTTACCACCGATGACTATCTAAGCCGGAAGGCTTAGGTGTTTCCGTTGATGTCTTGCATTGTGCTTCTATGGTCAGGCTGCGTGGTTAGCTGGAAATAAGTGACATGGAAAAGCGTCGTCTCGGCCAATCGGATCTGCACATTGCTCCCCTGATGTTGGGAGGGAATGTGTTCGGCTGGACTGTCGGTGAGGCGACCTCCTTTACCTTGCTGGACGCCTTTGTGGCGGCTGGCCTCAATGCGATCGATACCGCCGATGTCTATTCGATCTGGGCGCCCGGTCATCGGGGCGGCGAATCTGAAACCATCATCGGCAAATGGTTGAAAGTCCGGGGCGGTCGCGACAGGCTGGTGATTGCGACCAAAGTGGGCTCCGATATGGGAAATGGCCGGAAGGGCTTGTCCAAAGCCTATATCCTGAAAGCCGTCGAAGACTCGCTGCGGCGCTTGCAGACGGATTATATCGACCTCTATCAATCGCATCGCGACGATGAGGCCACACCACAGGAAGAGACGGCCGAGGCCTATGCCGCCCTTATCCGACAAGGAAAGGTGCGCGTGATCGGCGCGTCGAATTTCGATGCTACGAGATTGGCGTCTTCGGTCACGGCGAGCGAATCCCTGGGTTATCCGCGATATGAAAGCCTGCAGCCGCTTTACAATCTTTACGACCGGTCCGATTTCGAAAGCAACCTTGCTGCTTTTTGTATCCGGCAGAAAATCGGCGTGATCACTTACTACTCCCTTGCCAGCGGGTTCCTGACAGGCAAATACCGTCGCAAGCAGGATCTCGGGCAGAGTGCGCGCGGGGAAGATGTCGAAAGGTATCTCGATGCGCGCGGCCTGCGCATCCTCGATGCCTTGGACCGGGTGGCCGGAAACTACCATGCCAAGCCGGGTCAGGTGGCCCTGGCCTGGCTGATGGCGCAGCCCGGCGTGACGGCGCCTATAGCCAGTGCCACGAACCTGTCGCAGCTGAACGATCTGGTCGCGGCATCACGGCTGCAGCTGGATGCCGCCGCCATTGCGGAACTGACGGCGGCCAGCGCCGCGTAATCCAGCCCGAAGAAGTTTCTCTGGCGACGGTGTGTCGATCACAACCGCGCATCGCCATCTTTATCCCTTGAATCGATTTTTACGCGGCGGACAGGTCGTTTCCGATAGCCGGTCCGGTGCCTTCAACGCCGCCGGGAACCCCACCTGTCTCGGCCGATCCCGGTTTTCCCATCAACCATCTTGACGTCGCGGTGCCGAATGGTACTGTTTGTACACAAACAGTAAACCCGTTAAACGGGTGCCAGTGGTTCACGCTGGCTTTCAGGGAGAAATCTGTGTCAGCAAAAGTGACACCGCATTTGACTGCGAAAAGTGCAGAGCGACAATACGAGCTCGAAGCGCAAATCGGCTTCGTGCTGCGCCGTGCGCATCAGCGCCATGTGGCAATCTTTGCTGATTGCATGACCGGCCTGGCCTTGACGCCGCAGCAGTTTTCCGCGCTGGCGAAGGTACAGGAAGAGGGGGCCGTCTCACAGAATCGCCTCGGTCGGCTGACGGCGATGGATCCAGCGACGATTCTCGGCGTGGTCCAGCGATTGGTTCAGCGTGGTCTGGTTGATCGCAGTCCGGACCCGAGTGATCCGCGGTCGACACGCGTAACACTGACCTCCGCCGGAACGGAGCTGATCGCGTCGGCGATCCCAAAAGCGGTAGATGCAACGGAACAGACCTTGACGCGCCTGACGCCCGCCCAGCGCAAGGAATTGCTGTATCTGCTCAGTAAATTGGCAGATGGAGAAGAGGCGTGAGACAGGCCCTTTATATGCGTCCGACGCAACTGAACGATGCGCTGGCGGTGCTGGTCGACCGGCAATGGTCTGTCCTGGCGGGTGGGACGGATTTCTATCCGATGCGCCTGGGTAAACCTCTGGACGAGAATGTACTGGATATCAGCGCCATCAATGATGCCCGCGCCATCGTCAGAGAAGACGATCACTGGCGCATCCCGATGCTGGCGACTTGGTCGGATCTCGTTGCTAATGAAGATTTGCCGACAGAATTCGACGGCTTGAAACAGGCGGCACGCGAGGTTGGCGGTGCGCAAATCCAGAACGTTGCGACCATCTGCGGCAATCTCTGCAATGCATCGCCTGCGGCCGATGGTGTTCCCAATCTCCTGGCGCTGGATGCTCTGGTCGAATTACGGTCGGTTCGAGGGCGACGGCTGGTGGCGGTGGCCGATTTCATCACCGGCAATCGCCGGACGGTGCGGTCTTCCGACGAGCTTGTCACGGCTTTGATCATTCCGCATACCGGTCGTCAGACGCGTTCGGTCTTCCTGAAGCTGGGCGCCCGCAAATATCTGGTGATTTCGATTGTGATGATCGGTGCCGTGCTGGAACTGGATGCCGATCGTCGCATTGCAGCTGCCCGCCTGGCCATCGGCGCCTGCGGACCAGTTGCCAAGAGACTGCCGGAACTTGAGCAGGATTTACTGGGGCGGGAACTGGGCCGCGAGCTTGCGGATCTGGTTGCCGAGCGGCATTTGGCGCCCTTGAATCCGATCGATGATGTCCGCGGCACGGCGGCCTACCGCCTGGACGCTGCCTTGACTCTATTGCGTCGCACCCTTGCGGAGTTGAGCCGATGACCCAGCAATCGATCCATTTCACGCTGAACGGGAAAGCGACCGATGTTACCGTCAATCCCTTGCAGCGCCTGGCCGATGTATTGCGCGAAAACCTCCATCTGATCGGGACGAAGATCGGCTGCAATGCCGGCGATTGTGGCGCCTGTACGATTCTCTTCGATGGCCGTCAGGCTTGTTCCTGCATGATTTCCGCGGCTCAGGCGGATGGACGCGATATCGTGACCGTTGAAGGTCTCATGGAAGAGAACCGTGACGGTGCAGCACAGCTCAGCAAATTGCAGCAAGCCTTTCATGATCATGGCGCAGCGCAATGCGGAATCTGTACACCCGGCATGTTGATGGCGTCGCATGATCTTTTGACGCGCGTCAATGAACCCAGCGAGCAGGACGTGCTCGACGCGCTGGGCGGTGTCCTGTGCCGGTGTACAGGCTATCGCAAGATCGTCGATGCTGTGCTCTCGGTCGGACGTGGGCAGCCGATGCCGGCTGAAAGCGGCAACGAAGTCGTCGGCTCACGGATCCAGAAAGTTGACGGCATCGGCAAGCTGACGGGCACGGAACGCTACGGCGCCGATTCCTGGCCGAGCGATTGTCTCGTGCTGCGCGCCGTTCGCTCGCCGCATCATCATGCGCGCTTTTCGTTCGGCGATTTCACGGCGCTGCACGCCGCCTATCCCGGTCTCGTCAAGGTACTGACCGCCGCCGATATCACCGGCCAGAATGTCTATGGCGTCTATCCGACGGGGAAGGATCAGCCGGTCTTCGCAGAGGGCTATGTGCGATATCGCGGCGAGGCGATCTGTGCGCTGGTCGGCGATGCCGAGACGATCGCCGCCATCAAGGAGGAAGATGTCCCCGTCCAGTGGGAGAAGCTGCCGGCCTTGCATGGCGTGACGGCCGCCCTTGATCCCGCTGCCGTTCAACTCCATGGTGCGTGTCCAGGCAATATATTGGTCGAGGGACGTCTGGCGTCGGGCAACGTCGATGCCGCTTTGGCCAAGTCTGCACTGGTGCGAAGCGATCGCTTCCAGACGGCTTTCGTCGAACATGCCTATATCGAGCCCGAGGCCGGCTATGCGCGGCGCGTGGGTGACCGACTTGAAATTTTCGCCACGACACAAACGCCCTATATGGATCGCGACGAAATCGCGCTGATCATGG
>Ga0255336_102249_pt1 | contig 10268 bp, 14 predicted proteins | sample MeOH1_35cm_T3_17_FD_189102 | JGI IMG/M metagenome (GOLD analysis project Ga0255336, IMG submission 189102) | Sandy soil microbial communities from University of British Columbia, Vancouver, Canada - MeOH1_35cm_T3_179 | ecosystem: Engineered > Artificial ecosystem > Sand microcosm > Unclassified ...
GAGTGGATCGCGGCTGGCGCAGCGGCATGGGTTACCGCGGGCTGCGACGGTGCGCAGGCGGCCAATGCAATGGCTAGTACGAGAGGCGGCCACACGGCGCAGCTCGCACGCTGCGGAGTGCAAAGCAACGAGTACTTGGACATCGAGCCCTTCCAATGCGGATGGTTTTCGGATGGTAATCGTTCGCCAGTACGTCTGGAGTTCACCGGCGAGCCTCGATTTTTTAACACAAAACAGATCGAGCCGTGAAATCCGCAAGCTGACGGCATTGAGAACTCTTCATTGCGCAGGGTTAGATCCGCTCTTTACAGGTGCCATATGGGAGCGCCGTGCCGCTCTTTGGCCGGGTCGGGTCGCCGCCCTTGATATTGGTGATTCCGTTCCGTTGCAGCTAGCGCTGGTTATGTGGGGGATATTCTTCCCGACAGTCATTTCCTCGACGCTGCACATGTGGCGTCACCATATCGTGGCCCGGCTCTACTACGAGGAGATTGCCGATAGGGTATGTCCCGACCCCGGGAATGCAGATCTCAAACGCGTAGTGCACTCGCTCGATAGTCATATACGCAGCGCGGAACTGTTTCGGACACGCTAACAATACTATTGATTTGCATTACTGGAATTGGCCTGGAACCGGCGATTTTCTAGGGCTCGACTGAGCCAGGGCGATGGCCAGACCACCGGCACTCGCCTTGATCCCGAATGGGTGTCTGGTGCGGATCGGTTCCGTAGCCAGACGACGAAAAACCGGACGCGTCATCAAGCTTCACAACAGCGGGATGACTATCCCCGACCGTGCAAGGCTTGGCCTTGAGGGAAGCACTTTATCCCTTTACTTTGGCCTTTCAATGGGTCATCTGCATCGCCCGCAGATCCTTATAAATAAAGGCTCTCAGGAAAGACTGCCAGATTTTGCACGAAAAGTACGATTACCCCTTCCTGACCGTCTTGCCGTCGCGATAGGACTCGCGCAGCAGGATCGCGGGCGGCGAGTTGCGGTTGGGGACGTGTTCGATGTACATGAACACGAATCAAAGCAAATTGGTGAGTAGCCCCGGGGAGTTTCACCCCGAGGCTCTCGCAGAACCGGACGTGAGGCTCGCACCTCATCCGGCTCCCGTTACCCGACCTCGCGCCGAGCGATACGCCAGTGAACGAACAACCGCGGAGCGAGGTCCATCATCTTGCCGAGCCATCGCACACTACGTTGCTTTCGCCGCCGTAGTGTCTTGTATTTGCGTCTGGCCCACAGCGCAAGCTTCTGGTCTATATAGTGGAAGAGCTTTCGCATCTCCGACCTATAGAACGCCCCATAGTAGTTCCACCACCTTCGATGTCGTAGCCAGCACGAGCAAGGCCGAGTGCCTGAGTACCGATACCACATGCGCAATCAAGGACGGTGCCTAGCATATCGGGCGCTGGCATAAGTCGCGTCAGAATCGCCCGTTGACGCTCGATTGCTTGATCTCAATCATCAAAGATCAAGTGATAGGAGGACGCCATATCATCGTAGAAGCCATCGGCAGATCGGGTCATGCGGCACCTGCACAACGAAAATCAAATTCTGGCACGGAACAGCCGTTTTGCCTCTCGTGATCATTGGGCGAACATCGCGGATGGTCGCAATTGGCCGACCCTTGCCTATCCGCGATCGGCGGCACGCGACCCTGAAGAGACAGTCGCGGTTCCACAAAGCGGACCGTCCAGCATCTAGCGATCAGTGCGGTGATCGTGCGAAACACAAAGTGCAGCACTTGCCGCATCAAAGGCCATGTCCACTGACAATCTCGCGTCGTCGTTTGATGCGAGGACTGATGCCATAGCACCTTGCTTGCAGAGGTCAAGCCCACGCGACGATGCGCGCACCGGCACCCAGCCCTGTGAGATCAGCACCGTCTTGTATCGGGTTAGAAGCTCTTGTGATCTCGAATCAGCATCAACACTGAGGAGCAAATACACTCGCGCAAAAGTCGTCTTGCCGTTGTTGTCGTAGTTGAGTACTCGACCGCCCGCCACAACTACCTTGTCCATATCCGCCCGCATACTGGTCAACGCTTCGAACAATTGCAACTGACTTGGGTCGGCACTGCATGACCGGACGAAGCCCACCACAATAACGGCGATAACCGCGAGGAAACCGAATTGCACCCACAAGATAGGTTTCATTAGTTGTGTTCGTTATCGCGGGTTTTTTGCGCCGGCGAGGTTTCTGAGAACAAGTGTCCGATGTCCATTGAAAATCATCTAGCGGCCCCCCTGCCGCCGCCCTGCCGGGCGACGGGATTAAAGTGAGTTTGCCAAAACCGCTTTAACTGGAAGGAGGTCATCATGAACTATAGCGGCATTGACCTGCATTCAAACAACAGCGTGGTGAGCGACGATCCAGGGAACCCCGTCGAATGTCCCTTCCTGGCCGCACTGCGTCCCACATCCGAGCGCGACGGTCCGCACGCAGTCACCGTTGCAGCCAATCGTCCCGACCGATGCCATAGACGTGATCGCACTCGTCATATGCCTCTTCGAGTGAGGCATACCAATGATCCGAGGTCGGAAATGACGCTTCTACGGATTCGTACCGCATCAGTAGAAAGCTTCCATCGTTAAGCTGTTCGATCTCGACCTTCCCGGTCGTGCCTTGGCTTGTGCCTCGGCCATCAAGGGATGTCCGGGTCGGTGCCCAAATTCGCATAGGTAGCTGGCGTCCGTTGACCGTAGTGTTTGGGGGGCCGTCAGTCATGGCTGTTAGCTTACGTTCAACTGGAATTGTCAACGAATTACGGGCGAGTGTCGAATGTCCCAAACTGGCCGCACGGCGCCCCACGACGGAGCACGCTGCTCGTCACCGGCCCCGCCTCATGCAACAGGCATAACCCGACCCTTAAGCGACCTCCCACTCACCAAGACGCGGACATTTACGGTGCCGGTTCTTCAGATCCGGCGGGTGTCCGTAATGCACGACATGGACACACGGTTCTGCGGCGTCTGCTGCTAAGTGAGATGTTGTCGCGACTGTTGTCATGCTCACGCGTCCTCTAGTCGCTTGAACAACTCTCGATGCTCAGCGTAGATGGCGGCCATTCGTGACCGATTGTCATCTCGCGTATATCGCTTTGTTCCGGCGGCAGGCCTACGGGTCGAATACCACAGCGCCTGTCGCCTCTGAACGAGCTTTATCCGGACGCGTTGTTTCATGGCGCGGATAAGGCGATAGCGGAAGCGCCCGCGTCGGCCACTGGCGCGGCGACCGACGGCCTTTGAGCTAGCGTCTGGGTCAGGACGTCCAGTAGGTGTCGACGAGCCTTCGCCGCGTCAGCCGCCGCCTTCCCCCTCCAGTTTGCCGGGTGTTGAATCCGGTAGCATAGAAACTTTCCGTACAGCTCGAACTCCCAGAGCTGCATGTTGGAAATCCCGACGTCCTCCCAGTCTCGGCGCCCCACGCAAACACTTCCGACTCCCTTGGTCGGGAAGAATTCACGCCTGGTGGCCGCCGACGCCGACCCGTGAGCGAAGATAACGACGTCTGGCTGGAAGTGATCGAACTGTACATCCAGCAGCTGTTTGGAAAGGCGCTTGATCTCGGGAAAGTGTTCCGAGCCGCTGGGGTCACCCCCACCAGCATCGATGCAAAACAGATTAGAGTAGATTAGTCCGCCCGGATCAAACCTATCTGCTAGATCGCGCATGAAGTTGAAGAAGGTGGTGCCGCCGTCCCCACCTTTCTCGAGCCATTTGTCGAAGAATGCGCGATGCTTGGCGAGTGCCTTCGCCACGTACGCGTTCACCCCACCACCCTCGGGATTTACGTGCCAATGCTTTCCGCCGAACTCCCTGCCAATCACCATGATGCGCCGCGCGCCAGGATCTTTGGGACCGTTCACGAGAAACGGCGTAGAAAGCCCTCGTGTCTTCGCTACAGCGGGATCTAGGAAGGATGGGCGTGTCGTCGCCAGAATCTCGGCGTAGCGCGCTTCAAGTGTTTCGTCCATAGCGTCGTTCAGTATTAGGGAATAGCTGATGTGCGCGTTCCCTTTGTTCTTGTAGTAACACCGCTGCGTACGCAAGGGCGGCCTTCACGGTCTGACTAGTCGATTGTCCAAGATTCCTTGACCGGTGTCGAATGACCGTTCATGGCCGATTGCCGTCGAATGAGCGTGCGCAACACCGGCCGGAGTAATAGTTTGCTGATGCTTTGGGGGATTTTCGCGTGCTACAGATTTGCTATAGCGAGCATAGGTCTTACCTGACAAGGCTCTTGCCTATCATTCCATCCCCTGAACTATCGCCGCGGCGCAACCGCGCAAAGCAACTTTGACCGTCTCAGTCCGACTACTTCGGTCTGGCAGACGAGCTTTGACGGCATGGTCAGCCCGCTGAACGAGTTGGAAATCGAGCTTGTTCAGAGAGTAGTCCGAACGGACTCATTTCGTAGCGTAACACCGCGTCAAACCTCGCAACTTAGGAAGCTGGGAAACGCACCGACGAGAAAAAGCCCGCGTCATCGGCCAAATTCCGGCGTCCACGGCTATGACTATGGCCGACGAGGCATGCATCGATGAGCTAGGCTGGATAGATGGTCAGCTCCGTCGCGCGTGGCAGGCGTAACGATCCTGATGGGAACCATTCTTAGTGGAATGTAGGACGGGTTCGGGGAGCGTCGGCAGGTCTCTTGTAAGAAGAGCACCTTTATGTGGCCAATTCCGTCGAATGCGTTTAAATCCATCCCGTCGGTCGCCGGAAGTCCTCTTGCTCCGTGCGCTTACGTTGCCAGGCTGGTCGCGCATGTCGCTGTCGTTCATTGTGTCGTCCGGAACAAGGATGTACTGAAGCGCATTAAGCAATTTCCCGAGAGGGACCCCGCTTAGTGTTCCGCCTGCCCACATTCTCGAAACTAAGAGCGCGATCATGTCCAACGTTGGTACGCGGGTGGCTGTCCTCATGTGCTTAGCAGGATTCATCCTCGCTGGTTGCGCCGTGCCAGAAAGTCACCTTACCAAGCGGGAGGTCGTCTTGCCTGCTGGGGCAAGCGCAGGGGCCACCCCATACTCGCCAGGCGTGCGCGTAGGTAACATCATCTATATCTCCGGTCAGGTTGCCGGCGAGGCAGGACCCGACTTCCGTCCTCAAACCGAATTAGCCCTCAAAAAAGTCCAGGCCATTGTCGAGGCCGCTGGAGCAGCGATGTCCAGCATCGACAAATGTACGGTGTTTCTCACGCGCCAGACGGATTTCGCGGCTATGAACGAGGTCTGGCGGAACACGTTTCCGTCGAATCCACCAGCTCGCTCAACCGTCATTGTTGAGGCACTCCCGCGGCCTGAGTTAGTCATTGAACTCGAGTGCATGGCTCACACGTAAGTGCGAGGAGCGGCAGCTGCACCAAGCGCCGGAGCGACTCATGCACTGAATCAGGAAACGTGGGATCTGCGATCAGTCCGGATTGGACGGCGAGAAGCCGGTCTTCAGCCGCACGAAATCGGTGGGGAGCGGCTCTCAGCATTTTCAACAGCGGACGTCCACGTATCGGTGCTAATCGGTCTCTGGCACCATCCGAGGCCATCTGCAAAAGTCGACGATGCGCCGGACAAGGACGATCCGCGAATGTCCATTGACTTGTGGGGAGCCGACGCTCGAATGTCCGCGCGAAGGCTCGGGCGAACGGCTGGAGATGGCCCGGTTTCTGTCTGACGCGGTTGGCTCAGTTCGACCCACAAGGGACGACCGCGGTTAGCGGAAGCGGACACTGGCGAGCAGCGTCGACGACGCCCGATGCTCCTATGACACAATGGCAACACCTCGGACTGCCCGCGACGACGTATGACTCTCACTCAACCAGCCATCAACGCTGCCCAATCCAGTTCGTTGATGACTGCTTTTCCGGCGGCGCTCCGCTCCGACGTCAGTGTCGTCGCGGATTTGATCCGAGGTAGCAACGCAACCCATCCTGGATTGCAGGTCGTTGTTAGAGGCGAATCGCTCAATATCCCATATCGGATTCACCAGGATTCCGATGAAATGCTGTTCGCATGCCTGAACGAAACTCAAGCGATCGTGTATGCGTGCGTGCTAACGAGACACCATGATGGGCATATGCGCCAGCGCCAGATCGAACGGCTGGTCGCGTCATCTGAACCTTGGGTAGCACCATTCGCTATGCAACTCTGTGGCGAGTACGTCATTGAGATTCTCGATGCTATCGAGGCGAACTTGCCATCCATGGATCAACGCACCTACGGAGCGTTCTTCCGAGAGAATCCGCTATTTTTTCAAAGGACGCGCGATCGCATGATTAGCTACTGGGATTGCTACTACCGTTGGCTATACAAGCGAGAACACGACTATGTTGGGTTCCGATTATTCGATCGGTTCCGAGAATGGAGTGTTGCCGCCTAAACCGACCCTCCACTACCGATTGTCAACGATTCTGGCAATGGCGTCGAAAGCCCGTTCTTGGCCGGAATGCGTCAGACGCAGCGGGCACTTTCGACCCTCTGCTGTCGTTCACCGAATCGATTTCGACACCGCAAGGCGGCCGTTCGACGAAGCCCCTTCTGAGCGGGTAGTGCTTCCTGCTCATGGATTCAGATCACCCGCTCCGAGGGCGAGCAGAATTACGTCGAAGCTTTTGTCGCATTGACCGGCGAGATCCTTGAAGTGAGCCCTTAGGGTCCCATGCGCTGCACGCGCCTGCCGCTCTTCCTTGTCCTTCTCCTCGACGGAACTGTGTGCCTTCAGGACGCTGCGTAGAGCGTGCAGCCTACTAAGCGGCGAGAGGAATGCCTTGGCATCGTCGACTGTTTTCCCTGAGGCAACAAGGATTTCTGAGATCACGCGCAGGGAGGCCCAAGTTGCGTCTGCTTTCTTCCCCCTAGTTTCAAGCAGCTTTCGCAAAGGTTTGAGCTGAAATCCCTCAACGAGCAACTGATCGAAGGCCATGATTTCGTTTGCCCATTCAAGGGTCGAATCCGTGGCCGGGTAGCGCGCAGCATCCATGTGCGCTTCGCTTCTTGGCTGCCACCAGTCAGGTGGCGCGGCATTGAGCTTCCCGATTTTGTACTTCAAGAGATGAAGCGGGTCGTATTCGGAACTGAACTCGCCGAGGATGTCGTTTTCGTGTGCCCGCTTCGAGATTGTTCCCTTCGGCCACTCGTTGAAAGATTGCCAGTAGCGCTGCTCTTCGATGGGGAGGCGGGCCAGGTCGCCGATATAGGCATGCACCTGTCCGGCTTCGTTGATGTCGTAGCTCTTGAGATACCACGCGTTGCGGCAACTGATGGACCGGTCATCGAGGTTGTATTTCTCAGGGTCAGCCTTGAAGCGGTGCAAGACATCAGGGCGGAAAAATGCCGGTGAAGTCTCCCAGGGCCGGTCCGATTTCTGGAAGTAGTTCGAGAGGAACTCCGGCGCACACGACGTTTCGACTTCGACGTTGTTCTTGCGGTCGAATATCTTGAACGTCGCGTATTCCTTTGTCCTCGTTGGGTTCGATTCCTCTTTCCATTCGTCGATGAGTTGCTGCAGCGGAATGGTCGAGCGGACGATCATCCGGCCGTTGACGTAGCTGGCATTTCCAACGCTGCCACCGTGATAGAACAGGTCGGGGGCCTTGCTGTCGATGCGCGGATGATCCCCCCACCCATTGAACCCTCCAGATTTGAAGCGGGCGAAGTCGAAAAAGTAGACCAAGGCCATGTCCACGAGAGTCATGTATATGGAGAGATCTTTGGCTAGGATCGTGACCGCTGTCAAAGAGAGTGAACCAAACCGTGGGAGGCCAATTCACGCCGCTCGGCGCGCACTCGGCGAGTTTGCAACTGCAGGAGTCTTGGTCAACACGGCAAGTTTTTTAACCGAGAATTCTTCGTTGAGAACAGCAACTCTGACCTGTGCCAGGCAGTGCGCTCCCTCGTCCGTCCATCGCATTTGTTGCTTCTTTGCCATGCGATGGCTGACCACCAGGTTCACCGCGGACTCGGCAATGCTGCTGCTGATCGGTAGCCCCTTGTGATAGCGCATGCCATAGTTCACGAGCGTACCGGCGTTGTTCTCGATGTAGAAGTACAGGCGGCGCAGATTCCAGTACAACGTCGAGTGCTCATAGCCTTCCTTCGCCAACAGCGTGGCATCCAGGGCCTTGATGCGGGACACCGATTGCCGGCCCTTTCCATGCCAAACCAGCCACTTGGCGTGATCGATCTCTGTCTCTACAGCGATTCGCTCGTGGGGCTCCATCGTCTGGCTTCCTAACACCGAGTTCTTGGCAGCCTTGAACTTCATCGCGATGTGAAACCAGTCCAGGATCCTTCCCCTGGCGAGCTGGCTGCCGTCCACAGCCTTGCCGAATTCGCCAGCGTCATCGCTGATCACGGTGACCCGCTCGTCTGGAGCCACGCCGCTTGCATAGAGAAATTGGTCCAGCCGCGCGGGCGCCGATGGCACCAGCTTATGCACGTACGCGTAGAGACGCGGGGTGCGATCAGCAAGAGTTGCACGGCCCGCAACGATGTTGACATGTCGATCCCGCGTCAACTTCTGCGCCCAAGGCGATTTCAGCTCCGCAAGGTCGCGCGCCGCCTTGCGGCTCTTGGGGCTGCTGCTGAAGCTCAGCCACGCCGAGTCGACGCTCACGCAGCCGACGGTGGTCGATTCGCGAACCTGCTCTGCGCTGACCGCTTTTGGTCCAGACGCGATATCGCGCTTGATCTGCGCGTCCAGCGCGCTACCGACGGCGAGGATCCGACGGCGAGTACTACCGAAGGAAATCCCTTTGTCCAGCGGAAGGACCTCTCGAAGCAGCTCAGTGGCCTGACGGTAGGGTAGATGGGCAGCCCACTTGGCCTGCAGGTACTCCAATTCCGGCGTCACACGCTGGTGAACGGCCTTGCACAGCGGACTCACGGAGCGGCGCGGCTGCCCTTGCTTTGCCGCGCAGCTGCACGCCCACAGCCTCGGACTCGGCACGTCGACCTTGCCAAACACGGTTCACAGCACGATCGACCGGGCGTCCTTGTGCGCCAGCATCGAGCCACAACGGTGGCAAGCCAATTGGCTCTCCATCCACCCGGCAGTCTGCTCCGACACCAGTAACGATTGAACCTCGGCGAGCAAGGCGCGACCTTCGGCAAGTGTGAGTCCCAGGTCGGCAACGCTGCGGTCTTTTCGTTCCACCACAGCAACAATCGTCGCTTCAGTCTCACTCGTTTCCCCACCCTCCAGGCGGGCCTCGATGATCAGTCGCATAGCAACTCCGATCGGTTGGCAACGTCGCCAGCGTAGCTGATACGGCCAGCGTGCCGGGCGGGCTCGCTGGGCTCTTTTCGTTAGAAACTTCGCAGATTCCAAGCGCCGTATCCCATCGGGTACGGCGCCGTCACGCCGTCTATGACGGCGGTCAAGTCGACGGAAATGGCCTCCCACGGTTTGGTTCACTCTCTTTGACAGGAGGGCGCGAGCCCGATCACGAAACCACCGATGCTGTGTCCGACCACGTCGATAGGCTGTCCGCCGAAGTTGCGCGCGGCGAAGCACAAGACAGCCTCGAAATCGAGCTTGCCCCAGTCAATCCAGGACGCATCGAATCCACGAAGCGTAGCAGGGCGTGACACCCCAATGCCGCGGTAATCGTAGGTGATCACATCGCAGCCACGGCTCACGAGAAACTCCGCGAACCTCGAATAGTAGCGACAGCGTACCGAGGTGGCCGCATTGATGATAGTGACCGGACGTAAGCTCAATTCGGAATCAGATCCGCGCCAGAGCGTGCCCGTAAGTTCATACCCGTTGTCTGCCCGAACAGTAAACGGCTCCGCCGAAACTGTACTGCTTGCAGTGGCTATCATTCGCTGTTCCAAAGTAAAGGCGCCCATTGGAGTTTCTGCCGACCCGGCGGCTTAATCGGGATTTTCATCCTTTACTCCTTGCCGGTCCCCACGCGCACCACGCAACAACATCGTGCTGCGCGAAGCGCTAGAGTCATAGGCGCACAGGTATTCTCGGCGATCCGCGGTTGACTGTAGGTCGTCGACGGACTCTGTGCTACTAGAGAATACGGAATCTTCGGCGCGGATATTTTGATTCCCACTTCACATGCGTCCAATTATCGAGTTTTCGTTCGTCGTCCTTATCAAGCAATGACACCGGTCCGCTGGCGTAAGCTAACCCAACAAGACGGCGATTCAGTCGCCGACGGCGGCTTCATGTGGAGGCCGAAAACGTAAGTCGGAACGTCACCGTAAAAAGAGCCCGAAACCGTGCCCGCTGATAAAATCCGG
>Ga0255336_102250_pt1 | contig 10266 bp, 8 predicted proteins | sample MeOH1_35cm_T3_17_FD_189102 | JGI IMG/M metagenome (GOLD analysis project Ga0255336, IMG submission 189102) | Sandy soil microbial communities from University of British Columbia, Vancouver, Canada - MeOH1_35cm_T3_179 | ecosystem: Engineered > Artificial ecosystem > Sand microcosm > Unclassified ...
AACTGATAAAGCGCAAGCGACGGCGCGACTTCGTCAGGTGTACCGCCGGAAATCGCTGCCACGGCTTTGCCTTGCGGCGTCGCGCCGGTCCATTCGCCGGGGTTTGCGCGATACGCCGCATCGCCCTTCGCGAGAATCTTGACGAACGTCGTCATAAACACCGGGTTGGCCTGTGCCCACTCGCGATTCACGACAAAACCGTCGAACGTGGCGAGACCGGTTTGCGCTGCGATCTTGCCGGATGTCGTCACGACCTTGCCGCTTTGCTCCACCTTCGAGAGCACCGGGTTCCAGATGTAGGCCGCGTCGATATCGCCGCGCTCCCATGCAGCCGCTATCTCGGCGGGCCGCATGTTGAGCACCTTCACGTCGCTGCCGGTGAGCCCCGCCTGCTTCAGTGCGAGCAGCGCATGGAAGTGGCTGGTCGAAACGAACGGCACACCCAGGCGCTTGCCCTTGAGCAGCGCCACGTTCGTGATGCCCGAACCGTTGCGCACCACGAGCGCTTCAGCGTCGTTGATGTTGTCGAGTATCCAGAACAGCTCGATCGGCAGGCCCTGGCTCAACCCCGCCGCAACCGGACTTGAACCGGCCTCGCCAATCTGCACGTTGCCCGATGCCATCGCGCGGATCACGTCGCCGCCGCCGCCGAACTTGCGATAGCTGACCTTGTAGCCGGTTTGCTTGCCGGCTTCGTCAAGTTGCTGCGCGTAACGCCAAGGCACCATCATGTCCTGATAGGCAATTGTCACTTCCTTGTCTGCCGCGAGCGCATGAGTCGCAGCAGACATCGCTGCCGACGCCATGCAAAGCGCAGCGAATGCGCGGACCAGATGCTGCAGCGGGGCGGCTTTCGAGCGTGTCGACATCGTGCGCCAGCCAAATGCTTTCATGCGGTATTCCTCGAGTGAAGGGGTTCATCAATGACATGCCGTGGCCAGCCAACGCCAGCTCACCGCGCTCGGCGCACGCCGCTACGCCGGCTTGGCCGCGTGCCATCCCTGATGCACATTCCTGACCAAGCGATGGTGCCAGCATGGGGTTTCGATTGGGCCAGCACTCATGGTGCGGACCCCGGCAGGTCATCCGCATCGCAAGATCATGACCCCGTCGCCTGCGTCCCGCGCCACCCAAGTGCAAAGCGTATGGCAAGGAACGGTCGATGTGCGTTCTTGCACCAAACAAGGACTATTGCCGCAGCGCGGACTTTGTCGCGCGCCGCGTATGAGCGGCAACCAGCCGGCCCAGCTCGCGGATACCCGGCTCGATGCGTTCGAGGGGTATCGAAGAAAAACCGAGACGGATGTAAGGCTCCGTCATCGCGTCATGAAAGAACGGGGTGCCGGGATCGAACAGCACGCCCTCTGCGATACAGGCCGCGCGCAGCGCCCCCGGATCGGGGCGGCCGGGCAGGCGCATCCATAACGAAGAGCCACCGTGCGGCACGCGGAACTGTGCGTCATGGATATGACGCGCGAGCGCCTCGGTCAGCACGCCGGCTCGCTGGCTGAGCGTCTCGCGTGTCCGGTGCAGCAGGCGGTCATAGTGGCCCTGCTGAATGAACAGCGCCGCCGTGAGCTGGTTGTTGCCGGGCGCCTGGCGGATCATCAGGCGCCGCAGGACACGCAGCCGGCTTATCACCGGCGCCGGCGCGACGATATACCCAATGCGCAAACCCGGCGACAGCAGCTTGGACAGGCTGCTCAGATAGATCACGCGGTCGCCTTTGTCGATAGCCTTCAGCGCCGGCAATGGCTGGCCGATGTATTGCGTCTCAGGGTCGTAGTCGTCTTCGAAGATCACCTGATCATGGCGTGCGGCGTGTTCCAGCAGCGCCACGCGCCGGTCCGTGCTCATCGTCACGCCGGTCGGGCACTGATGGCTCGGCGTGCAATACACGTAGTCGCACTGTGCAAGCGGAGCCGACACCTCGACACCGTTCTCGTCCACCGGCAGAGGCAGCACACGCGCTTCGTGGCGCGCGAAGATATTGCGCGCATCCATATAGCCGGGATTCTCCACGCCGACAAGCGTTCCTGGCCGTGCGAACAATTCCGCCAGCAGGAAAAGACCGTGCTGCGTGCCGAGCGTGAGGAGGATCTGATCGGGCGTCGCGGCAATACCGCGCCGTGGCAAGACCCGCCTGATCAACTGGTCGACGAGCAGCGCAGAGTCGCTGCCCTCCCCATCCTGCCCCCAACTTTCGACGGCCGCTACTTCCAGCGCCTGCCGGCTGCACTCGCGCCAGTCAGACAGCGGAAACAGCTTCGGATCGAACTGGCCGAACACGAACGGATAGCGAAAGCTGCGCCATCCGGCCGGCCGATCGAGCCAGCGCATTTCACCTTGCCGGAGCCGGCCCCGCTCGTTCCACTCGGGTGGATCGGGAAGTCCTTGCGGGCTCACGCGCGTCACCTGCGCCCGTTCGATCGCACCGCACACGAAATAACCATCGCGCGGCCGGGCGTCGAGATAACCGTCGGCGACGAGCCGGTCGTAGACCAGCACGGCCGTGTTGCGCGAGACCCCCGCAAGTTGCGCCAGTTCACGCCCGGAAGGCAGGCGCAGGCCCACGGGCAGGCGTCCGTCGAGGATCGCGTTGACGAGCGCCGTGCGCAGTTGCACCTGCAGGGGCGCCGCATTGCGCGCCGGCTTCGCCAGCAGTTGCTGCCACATCAGCTCATGATCGCTAGAACGCACGGAGATCCTTTGACTGGCACCATGGAATGATTCTGCTGGCATTATGCTGGCGCCAAAAAACTTGCAATCATGGCTGCACCGTTCCCCTGGAAGCATCGCCATGAGCACATCGCATCCCCTCCTGCATCCCCTTCTCTCGCCAGATTCTTCGGCTGTGTCCATGCAGCATCAATGGCTGCCGTTCACGCCGAACCGCGAATTCAAGGACGACCCCAGACTCTTCGGCCGCGCCCGTGACCAGTACTTCTACGATCTCGACGGACGCCCGGTTCTCGACGCCGGCTCCGGCCTCTTCACCACGCCGGCAGGACACTGCCGCCGCGAGATTGCCAATGCGGTGCACGCGCAACTGCTGGAACTCGACTTCACGCCGAGCTTCCTGCGCGCGCACCCAAAGTCATTCGAACTGTCGAACAGGCTGGTCGAACTGCTTCCAGCCGGCATGGACAAGCTGTTCTTCGTAAGCTCGGGCTCGGAAGCCGTCGATACCGCCATGAAGATCTGTCTCGCTTATCAGCGAGCGCGCGGCGCGACCGGGCGCTCGATGTTCGTCTCCCGCGAACGGGCGTATCACGGGGTGAATTTCGGCGGCGTGGCGTTGTCCGGCATGGTGAATAACCGCCGCGCGTATGGCAACGTGGTGCATGGCGTGGTGCACATGCGCGACACGTGGATGGAGGAAAATCGCTTCCAGCTCGGCCAGCCGCAACACGGCCGTGAACGCGCTGACGACTTGCTGCGCCTGATCCAGCTGCATGGCGCGGAGAATATTGCAGCGTGTTTCGTCGAGCCGATCGCCGGATCGACCGGCGTGCTCGTGCCGCCCTCGGGTTATCTCGAACGCCTTCGGGAGATCTGCACGGCACACGGCATCCTGCTCGTTTTCGACGAAGTGATCTGCGGTTTCGGGCGTACCGGCCGGCCGTTTGCGGCACAGAGCTTCGGCGTGACACCCGACCTCATCACGATGGCCAAGGCGCTGACGAACGGCGCGATACCCATGGCAGCGGTGGCCGTGGGCCGCCATGTCCACGATGCGATCGTGGACACCGCGCCCGATGGCGCCATCGAGTTCTTCCACGGCTACACGTGGTCCGCCCATCCGGTGTCGTGCGCGGCGGCTCTTGCGGCGCTCGACATCTATCGCGACGAGAAGCTGTTCGAGCGCGCCCACGCGATGTCGGGTTATTTCCTGGAACAGGTAGCAACATTGCGCGAGCTGCAGGTAGTCACCGACATTCGCGGCTACGGCATGATCGCGGGCGTGGACATCCAGTCCGACGGCGTGCCGGGACGGCGCGGCCACCTGCTGCAGAAGCAGCTGTTCGACGCAGGCCTGCACCTGAAGACCACCGGCGATTGCGCGATCCTTTCGCCGCAGTTCATCTTCGAGCGCGAGCATATCGACAAGACCGTCGAGATAGTGCGCAGTACGCTCGCCTCGTTCGAAGCATGAGCCTGCTGGGCTCGCCTTTGGTGCTCGGCTGGCTTGCGCTTGTCAGTTTCATCGCGGGCGCAGCCAAGGGGATGACCGGCTTTGGCGCTGCGCTCGTCATGGCACCGCTTTTCAGCCTGCTGATCGGGGTGCCTGAAGCCGGCGTGCTGATCGTACTCGTGCATTGCGTCACGTCGATGCAAGGCGCGCGAAGCTGGGTCGGCCAAGTTCGCTGGCGTGCGGTCGCCCCGCTCGCGCTGGTCGCCGTGGCATGCACCGCCGCGAGCGCCAATGCGATCATGCACGCGGACGCCACGGCCATGCGTCATCTGGTTGCGTGCGCTGTGCTCATCGTGACCGGCATGCATATGCTGGGCTGGCGCTGGCGGCATTGCGGCGGCTGGTTGCCGACCGTTGCTGCCGGCGCCGCCAGCGGCGCACTCACCGCACTCGGTGGCCTGGGCGGTCCGCCCGCCTTGTATTACTTCAACGGCTTCGCGCAAGGTCCTGCCTTGCGCGCCAACCTGCTCGGATATTTTGCTCTCCTCTTCTGTACCGCCGCGGCAATCCTTGCGATGGAAAAGCGCATCAGCGTCGCCCACCTCTGCACGGCGGGCGTGCTGACGCCGGCGTTCGTGGCTGGTGTCGAACTGGGCGAACGATTGAGCAAGCGACTAGCGCCGTGCTGGTTCGACCGTCTTGTCAGCGCGCTCTTGCTAAGCTCCGGACTACTCGCATTGATGAGCTGATAACCCTACGAAGTCGCCCTTGGTAAAACCCTCTCCCCAAGCGGCCACGTCAAGATTTTTCCCGGCGTGCCGTAATCACGATCAATGATGCAAAAACGTTCTGCGCAACGCTGCGACAGGGAGAAGGAACATGACTGATTCAGACTGGCCGATGGTTGGGGTATATCTTGTACTGATGATGGGCGCAGTGCTGCTCTTGAGCGCGCTGTCCATGCGTGGGACGAGACTGCGGCTCCCCAACGTCTTGTCACGGGACAAATCACCAACCTGACGTGAAATCTGAACCAGCCAAGCGTAACCAACCGCACCCTCCGGGTTGCACCGCAATCATCTTCACTGACGGACGAATCGAACGGGTCTTTTATCTGGTGTTTCCCCCGATCAGAACGCAGCCGATGTTCTCGCCTGGCGGCGAGCGTATCGGGAAACAGGTCAGTCGCATTTGTGAAAACCCGGCCGCCACTCTCGTGTACGATGACTTCACATCGAGGCCCGGGATCTGAGCGTTGCAGTCAACGTCATGCCTCGGGCACAGTGCAATAACCCGCGCGCCCGAGCAGGATTGGGCGTCCTGTCAGCCGTCATTCGGTAGGGATTTCCATGCCACGTTCCGACTGGAGCCGTGAAGCGATTCGCAAGATCGAGGCCGACTACAATCGTTCCGCCGATACCCACCTGATTCCGCTGGACTTGCCCGGTTATCCGGCTATCCGTTTCTATTTCAAGGATGAATCCAGCCATCCGACCGGCAGCCTGAAACATCGTCTGGCGCGCTCCTTGTTTCTTTACGCGCTCTGCAATGGCTGGCTGCGCGAGCAAAGCACGATCGTGGAAGCATCCAGCGGATCGACGGCCATTTCCGAAGCGTATTTCGCGAGACTGCTCGGCCTGCCCTTCGTCGCGGTGATTCCGGCCGGCACATCCAGGGTGAAAATCGAGGCGATCGAGTTCTATGGCGGGCGCTGCCATCTGGTCGCCAATCCGGCCGATATCTATACGGAATCGCACCGTCTCGCCGCGGAAACCGGCGGTCATTTCATGGACCAGTTCACCTACGCCGAACGTGCCACCGACTGGCGTGCCAACAACAATATCGCCGAGTCGATTTTCAAGCAGATGGACGACGAGGAGTACCCCGTGCCGGCCTGGCTCGTGTCCAGCGGTGGCACCGGCGGCACGATCGCAACCCTGGGACGCTATGTAGCGTATCGCCGGCATACCACGCGCATTCTTTGCGCCGACCCCGAGAATTCCGTATTTTTCGACTACTTCAAAAGCACGCTGGCGGGTCCTCCGGACAGCAGCCTGACACTGGATGTTGGATCGAAGATCGAGGGCATCGGCCGCCCACGGGTTGAACGCTCCTTCATTCCAACTTGTGTCGATGCCATGCTCAAGGTGCCCGACGCCTTGTCTTTTGCTGCAATGCGCTATCTGGCTGGGCGCTTTGGACGCCGCGTGGGCGGCTCGACAGGGACCAATTTCGTCGGCGTTTTGTATCTGGCCGAACGCATGAAGCAGGCGGGCAAGCAGGGAGCCATCGTCAGCCTGCTGTGCGACAGCGGCGAACGTTATAGCAACACCTACTATGACGATGCCTGGTACCAGGCGCAGGGAATTCCAGTCGCAGAGCCAGACGCACTGATCGCTCGCGCGGTGGCCGGCGAGCCGGTGCTGACGCAGCAGGCCGTTGCAGGGATGGAGGCTGCCGGAGTAGGAATGTAAAAAGCTGCAGAATGGCGATTCGTTTTGGCGGCTTGAACGGGGCCGCATTTTGAAAACCAAGTTTCTTCGCACATACAAGCTGAGGTTCCGATGACACGCACTGTCGCCGAAAAACGCGCCGCCTTCCGCGCTCTTCACAGCCAAGGTTGTTTCGTGTTGCCCAACCCGTGGGATGCCGGCAGCGCCCGGATGCTGCAGCACCTGGGCTTTGCCGCGCTGGCATCGACCAGTTCAGGCTTCGCGTGGTCCACGGGCCGCCCCGACTACGCCGTGACCTGCTCCGACGTCCTGCAACATCTATCCGCTCTCTGCGAGGCCGTGGACCTGCCGGTGAATGCCGACTTCGAGTCTGGCTTCGCTTCCGACCCTGCAACGCTCGCGGCCAACGTCAGTCTCGCGATACAGACGGGCGTGGCCGGCTTGTCCATCGAAGATCGCGACGTGGAAGCGCCGTTCGGTCTCTATGACACCGCCATGGCCGTGGAGCGTGTGCGTGCGGCCCGGGCGGCGATCGACCGGTCGGGCGATGACGTCATCCTGGTCGCGCGAACAGAAGGTCTGCTAAGCGATCCTGGCGCAGTCAGTCAGGCCATCGACAAACTGGTGGCCTTCGCCGCCGAAGGTGCCGACTGTTTGTACGCGCCGGGCGTTGTCGAGAAAGCCGATATTGTCGCCATGGTTCGCGCCGTGGCGCCCAAGCCGGTCAACGTACTGATGATGCGTCCCGGTATGAGCGTTGCCGAACTGGCCGACCTTGGCGTGCGGCGCATCAGTGTCGGCGGAGGGTTGGCGCGGGTTGCGTGGAGAGCCATGATCGCGGCCGCGGAGCAAATGAAGACCGGCTCTTTCGATGGTCTGGCCGGGGCAGCGTCGGGCAAGCAATTGAACGATGTCTTCGGCGGATTCGCCTGAGCCGACATGTTCCCGCCGCGGTGGGAACATGTCGGCATCGACTATGTAGCAACGCTGTGCCCTACCGATCGCTCACTGATTGTCCACTGCGCGAGACCCGGCTTGTTGTATCGCCTCGGCAACATTTGCCTGGCCGAAAAGGGTTGGCAGCCGGCATAACTGCCTGATAATATTGAGACGTGGATTGCCTCCGGCTCCACGCCATTCAACCTTCATCTCTCAAAGGGAGGCGAAACATGATCACATTCGTTACCGCCGTCCCTCGCTCGACGCCGCGACCCGCTTAGTTCACAAGCTTAGTCGCCGTGCGCGCGGGCACAGCAGCCCGCGCCGTTTCCAGACAGTCCGTTGTTGTCAGTTCGCCCGCACATGCAGGCGCGCTGCGGCTGTCGCTCTCATTTTCTCCTGACCGGATAGCCTCGTGGCGCGTCGCGCCACTGGCTGTGGCAAATGGCTTACACAAAAAAAATCGACTTCGGCGGACGTGCATTCAAAGACGTTCTCGGTTTCACCATTGCTCATTGGGGCAAACAACCGTGGCGCATCGCGGCCATCGTCCTGCTCGCGCTGCTGTCGGCACTGGCCGACGTCCTGACGCCGCTCTACGCAGGGCGGCTCGTGGATGCACTCGCCGCCGGTGCGGCCGGCAAGGAGCTGGCATGGCGCGCGGCCACGACGGCGTTCGCCACCCTGGCCTGCCTCGGATTGGCCGGCACACTGCTGCGCCAGTTCACGTTCATGAACATCATCGTGTTGACGCTCAAGATGATGAGTGAAATTGCCTCGAACGCATTTCATCGCGTGCAGCGTTTCTCGGCCGACTGGCACGGCAACAGCTTCGCCGGTTCGACCGTGCGCAAGATCACGCGCGGCATGTGGGCGCTCGACCTGCTCAACGACACCTTGCTCGTTGCGCTGCTGCCGTCGCTCGTCATGCTGGTCGGGGCAACGGTGCTGCTGGGGCTTCACTGGGCAGTGATGGGCATGGTCGTGGGCATCGGGTCGCTGCTCTATATTACCGTGACCGTCGGCCTGTCGCTCGGCTTCGTTGCGCCCGCGGCGCGCCTCGGCAACGCATGGGATACCCGCATGGGCGGTGCGCTGGCAGATGCGGTGAGTTGCAACACCGTGGTCAAGGCCTTCGGTGCGGAAACCCGCGAGGAAGCGCGGCTGGCCCGCGTGATCGGCAAGTGGCGTCACCGTACCCGGCGTACGTGGGAGCGCGGCACGATCAACGGCGGCGTGCAAGGCGGCATGCTGGTGGTCATGCAGGCGGCAATTCTTGGCGCTGCGTTGTTGCTGTGGGAAGCCGACAAAGCCAGCGTGGGCGACATCACGTTCACGCTGACCATGTTCTTCATGTTGCAAGGGTATCTGCGTGAAGTCGGAATGCACGTGCGCAATCTGCAGCGTTCGGTTAACGACATGGAAGAGCTGGTGTCGCTTGAAGGTCAGCCGCTGGGAGTGGAAGACAAGCCCGACGCCGGCCCTATTTTGATCGGCAAAGGCGAGATCCGCTTCGAACACGTGACCTTCGCCTACCACGGCCACGCGAAGCCGCTTTATCACGACTTTTCGGTGCGAATTGCACCAGGAGAACGTGTAGGGCTGATCGGGCATTCCGGGTCCGGCAAGACGACGCTGATCAAGCTCATCCAGCGGCTCTACGACATCTCCGGCGGCCAGATCCTGATCGACGGACAGAACATTGCCGATTTCGGCCAAGCGTCGCTGCGCGGGCAGATCGCGATCGTCCAGCAAGAGCCGGTGCTGTTCCACCGCTCGCTCGCGGAGAACATTGCGTATGCCCGGCCGGGTGTGACCCGCGCAGAAATCGAGCGGGCTGCAAGGCAGGCCAGTGCCCACGATTTCATCGCGGCACTGCCCCAGGGCTACGAAACGCTCGTGGGTGAGCGCGGCATCAAGTTGTCCGGCGGCGAACGCCAGCGTGTGGCGATTGCCCGTGCATTCCTCGCGGATGCACCCATCCTGATCCTGGACGAAGCGACGTCGAGTCTCGACAGCGAGAGCGAAGTGCTGATCCAGCAGGCCATGGAGCGGCTGATGGTCGGCCGCACCACTCTGGTCGTTGCACACAGGCTTTCGACGGTGCGCTCGCTGGACAGGCTGCTGGTACTCGACAAAGGCAGAATCGCGGAGGAAGGCAGCCACGAGAAGCTGATCGAGCTCGACAACGGCTTGTACCGGCGTCTGTTCGAACGGCAGGCGCTCGGGTTGACGACCGATCGTGCCGAGCCGGAGGTCGTGACAAAAACCGGCCGCCCCGCCGGGGGTTATATCGACGATTCTTCGTTGATCACCGGAAGATGATGCAACGGTCCGGGTAGGCCCCGGACCGTTGCATCGCCTGCTAGTCTGCGGACGCGCTCGCATTGGCTTCGGTCCGCCTGCCACCTATAGGCGGCATACCCGGCGGCTTCACCGATTTTCTGATCTTCGCCACCTGTTCGAGAGTCACCACCGAGCCCGTATTGCCCCAGCTGGAGCGCACGAAGTTCGAGACGTCAGCCACTTCCTGATCCGAGAGACGCCATCCGAACGGCGGCATCGTGAACGACGAAGGCGCCGTACGAATTCCCGGCAACGTATTCCCCGAGAGCACGACGTGAATCAGCGAGGTTGCATCCGCGCCCTGCACCACCGGATTGCCGCCGAGCGCCGGAAACACGCGTGGGTAACCCTTGCCATCGCTGCGATGACACCCCATGCAGTTATCACGGTACA
>Ga0255336_102251_pt1 | contig 10266 bp, 10 predicted proteins | sample MeOH1_35cm_T3_17_FD_189102 | JGI IMG/M metagenome (GOLD analysis project Ga0255336, IMG submission 189102) | Sandy soil microbial communities from University of British Columbia, Vancouver, Canada - MeOH1_35cm_T3_179 | ecosystem: Engineered > Artificial ecosystem > Sand microcosm > Unclassified ...
AGATAGATAAAATGGCCCATGATCTAGCTAATATGATTGCAGAAAAAGCAAATAGATAAAAATAATATATATTTATAATATTAACTATAGCCGCATTAACTAATAAAATATGGCTAAGACTAAATAAAAATAAAGCAATTAAATATAAAAGACCGCAAAAAGCGGTCTTTTATCATACTAGAAGCTTAATATTCTTTTAAAAAGTTATATTAATAAACCAGTTAAGGCTATATGCTTCTGAAATATTATACAGGCTTAACATTAATTGCCTGATCTCCCTTTTGACCTTGTGTTAAATCGAAGCTAACTTTATCTCCTTCATTAAGAGTCTTAAAGCCGCCAGATTCAATACCTGAATAATGTACGAATACATCCTTGCCATCATCTGTTGTAATAAAGCCAAAACCTTTTTGTGAATTAAACCATTTTACTGTTCCTTGCATTTAAATAAACCTCCTAAATCTTAAAAAACTACAGTTAATATTATTTTAAAAAATATCAACATCTATAGTCTACCACTTAATCTAATATTTATTCAAATATTTACTATTTTTCTAAAGTGATTTAAAATAAAATAGGTTGGAATATTAAACAAGGTAGTCAGGCTGTAAGCATGATTAGCCTGTTTGACAGTATCATATAATAAATAATAAAATAAACATATATTTGGAGGTAAGTAATGGAAAAGTCAAAAGTATATTTTACAGATCTTAGAACAAAACCAGGAGTAAATCTTTTAGACAAAGTAGAAAAATTAATAAGAAAAGCAGGTATAGAACAAATTGATTTTAAAAATAAATTTGTAGCTATAAAAATTCATTTTGGAGAACCAGGAAATCTTGCTTATATAAGACCAAACTATGCTTCAAAGGTAGTAAAGTTAATAAAGGATTTAGGAGGAATGCCTTTTCTTACTGATTCTAACACTCTTTATACAGGAAGAAGAGCAAATGCAATTGAGCACTTAGAAGCTGCTTATGAAAATGGCTTTAATCCATTATCTGTAGACTGTCATATTATGATTGCAGATGGTTTAAAGGGAACAGATTATAGAGAAGTAGAAATAAATAAGAAGCACTGTAAAACAGCTAAAATAGGTACAGCAATTGCTGATGCAGATATAATAATATCTATGAATCATTTTAAGGGCCATGAAATGACTGGCTTTGGTGGAGCCCTAAAGAATTTAGGCATGGGCTCAGGCTCTAGAGGCGGTAAGCTTGAAATGCATTCAGCTTCAAAACCTATAATTGTAGAAGAGAACTGTGTAAGCTGCATGCAGTGCATTAAGAACTGTGCTCAGGTAGCAATAGAATTTAATGAAAAAAGAAAGGCAACTATTGATTATGATAAATGTGTTGGCTGCGGACAGTGTGTTGCTGTATGTCAATTTGATTCAGCACAGGTAATTTGGAATCAGTCAGCAGATACAGCCAATGAAAAAATTGCTGAATATACTTATGCAGTTGTTAATGAAAAGCCTAATTTTCATATTAACTTTATTATGAATGTTTCACCTAACTGCGACTGCTGGGACAGCAACGATGTACCAATTGTTCCAGACTTAGGAATAATGGCATCTTATGACTTAGTGGCTTTAGATAAGGCTTCAATTGATATGGTTAATAATGCTCCTGTAGCAAAGGGAAGTATGCTGGAGGAAAGAGTCACAGAAAGTCATGACCATAAGGTAGGAGATAAAATACATCATATACATCCAAATACAGATTGGAGAGTTGGTCTAAATTACGCTGAAGAAATAGGTCTAGGACATCAAGATTATGAGCTTATAGTGGTGAAGTAATATTTGCGCATATTTTAAAACAAAAGTTATATTCATGGAAGGAAGAGACAAATGCTGAATATTTTTGATTCTCATGCACATTATGATGATGAAAGCTTTAATGATGACAGAGAAACAGTAATAAAGGAATTAAAAGCTAACGGCATAGTTGGAGTATTAAATTGCGGAGCTTCTCTTGAGGGAGCAAGAGCCTCAGTAAAACTTGCTGATACCTACGATTTCTTCTATGCTGCAGTAGGTATACACCCTGAGGATGCAAATTCATTTAACGATTCAGTTCTAGCAGAACTTAGAGAAATGGCGAAAAATGAAAAGGTAAGAGCCATTGGGGAAATAGGGCTAGATTATTATTATAAAGAGAACCCTTCTAAGGACATTCAAAAAAGCGTATTTAGAGCTCAGATGCAGCTAGCGGAGGAATTAAATCTACCTGTGGTAATTCATGATAGGGATGCTCATGAGGACACCCTAAATATACTAAAGGAATACCCTGAGGTTAAAGGAGTGCTCCACTGCTTCGGAGGAAGCACCGAATTTGCAGGAGATTGTCTAAAGCTTGGTTATTATCTAGGTTTTACAGGAGTAGTTACCTTCAAAAATGCAAAGAAAATTGTTGAAGTAGCTAAAGAAGTTCCACTTGAAAGAATGCTTGTGGAGACAGATTGCCCATATATGACTCCGGTGCCATTTAGGGGGGAAAGAAACCGCTCTGATTTAATAAAGTATATAATAGAAAAGCTTTCAGAAATAAAAGGAATTTCTGAAGAAGAAATAGCTGCAGCAACAATAAATAATGCTCGGGAAATGCTTAAACTAAACTAATATTAGCTTTAATTACTTATAAAATGGATAATGATATGAACAATTAAAGAAAATATCTTCAATAAAAAAGGATAAAATAGACTAAAATTTAGTCTATTTTTATTTTTTTTGATTAAAAAAATAATTTTTGGCATATAATTAAATATCTTATATAATTTTACATTATTTTATACATAGGTGTTGTCCTATGAAAAACCTCCTAGAAAGACTGTGTTATATAAAATCAGCACTCATTTTAATTTTTCCTTATGCATAGTCATGCATTTTAACAGTGAAATAAAAAGCTTTAGTGGATAAAGTGCCGCTTTTGCTTAGGGAGGTAATTAGTATGGATAAGCTTAGGGCTGCTTTTAAAAGCTGCTTTACAAATGGTCCGAAGGCAATATTTATTGTAATGCTATTTTTAATGAGTATTACTATAGGTATAGATGCCAATAGAAAAACTATAATAGTAGCCATAGACGGAAAAGAAACGAAAATAACAACCTTTAGAAGCACCTTTAAGGATGCTTTAGAGGTAAACAACATAGTATTGAGTTCTAAGGACAAGACAACGCCAAGTATAGATAGTAAACTTCAAAAGAATGACAGAATAGATATTAAAAGGGCTGTTAATATAACAGTAGCGGTTGACGGCCAAGAACTTAATATTAAAACTACAGAAGATACTGCTGATAAAATGTTTAAGGCAGAGGGAATAAAAGTAAATGAAGAAGATAAGGTCTTACCCTCAAAGGACACAGCAGTAAAGGAAGGATTAAAATTAAAAGTGACTAGAGTTGAAACAAAGATTCTAGAGGAAAAGTATGCTTTGGATTTTGCTACTGTAGTAAAAAAAGATGAAAATGCAAAGAAAGGTTCAACAAAAGTGCTTCAAGATGGTAAGGAAGGCGAAAAGGTTATTACTACTAAGCTAGTATATGAAAATGGCAAAGAAGTAAAAAGAGATGTTATAAATGAAACTATAACAAAACAGCCAATTCAAAAAATAGTTGCAGTTGGGACTCTTTCAGCTGTAAGTGTGTCTCGCGGCGGAGATGTGATGTATAAGTCATCAATAAGAGCTAGAACTACAGCGTATTCTGCAGGTTTTTCAAGTACAGGCAAAAGACCTAGTGATAAAAATTATGGAAAAACCGCCTCAGGAACTACTGTAAGAAGGGATCCAAATGGATATAGCTCTGTTGCCGTAGACCCTAGTGTAATTCCGCTTGGAACAAAACTTTATATTGAAGGCTATGGCTATGCTGTAGCAGAGGACACTGGGGGAACAATAAAGGGTAATGCTATAGATGTATATTTCAATACAGATAGTGAATGCTTTAATTGGGGAGTTAAAAATGTAAATGTATATATCTTGAAGTAGAAAAAATAGGAGCAAAGGTCTCCTTTTTTTTGCCTTGACAATTATGAACACTTAATACAAAATATAATAAGCATAATAAGTGTAGGAGGACCTATGATAAAAGAAGTAATTGTTGTTGAAGGCAGAGATGACATAACTGCTGTTAAGAGAGCTGTAGATGCTGAGATAATAGCAGTTGGTGGTTTTGGAATAAATGCAAAAGTTATTGCTAGAATAAAGGAAGCTGAAAAGAGGCAGGGGGTTATTGTGCTTACAGACCCGGATTATGCAGGCGATAAAATAAGAAGAATAATTGCTAAAAGAGTACAAGGCATTAAACATGCATATATAACACAGAAAGAAGGAATTAAAGGGGATGATATAGGCGTTGAAAATGCTTCACCTAAAGCTATATTAAGAGCCCTTAATTCTGCAAAATGTGAAGTTAAGGAAAAAAGAGAGGAATTTAACATTCAAGACTTAGTATTTTTTAAGCTTACTGGAGACAATAAATCTAAGGAAAGAAGAGATGCCTTAGGCAAGGAGCTTGGTATAGGCTACTGCAACTCTAATCAATTCCTTGCAAGATTAAATAACTATGGAATAACAAGAGAAGAGTTTATTGAAGCTATGAAACTTATATATATATAGGAGAAAAATTATTATGGAATTATCAACAAAGGACATAGTTAAAAAATATGGGTTTAAATTTACTAAAAGCCTTGGACAAAATTTTCTAATAGATGATACTGTACTGATAGACATTGTAAAAGGTGCGGAAGTAAACAAGGAAGATTTTATTATTGAAATAGGACCAGGAGTAGGTACACTTACTAGGGAATTATTAAAGAAGGCTAAAAGAGTATGCTCTATAGAGCTTGACGCTGACCTTCTTCCAATACTTAATGAAGAGTTAAAGAATTTTGATAACTTTCATCTTATACATAAGGATGCCTTAAAGGTTAATTTTAATGAGCTTATTGGAGATGAAAAGTCTGTAAAGGTAGTTGCTAACCTGCCTTACTATGTTACAACTCCAATAATAGTAAAGCTTTTAACTGAAGGCTATAATTTTAAATCCTTAACTATTATGATTCAAAAGGAAGTAGGAGAGAGAATAGCTTCTGCTCCAAATACAAAAGAGTATGGTGCCTTCTCTATTTTAACCCAGTATTACTGCTCCGCTGAAGTTATAAGAAAGGTAACACCAAGTTCTTTTATACCTCAGCCTAAGGTGGATTCAATAGTAGTAAAGTTAAATAAATTAGATAAGCCAAGTGTTCAGGTTAAGGATGAAAAGCTATTTTTTAGGATATCACGTGATGCTTTTAATATGAGGAGAAAAACACTATGGAACGCTTTAAAAAATTTAGGCTTAAATAGTGAACTTATGGAAGAGGCATTTTTTAAAGCAGAAATTGATCCTAAAAGAAGAGGTGAAACACTTTCTCTTCAGGAATTTGCAAACTTGGCAGATGCTGTTTATGAGGTAAGAAATTAAGAAAATACCAGAACCAACAACAGGTAATAATCACCTGTTGTTTTTTTATTCATATTTGTTCACTTTTAGAGTCTCCACTCATATACTATATTGAATAAATTTTTTGGAGGGACAAGAGTTGACGCAAAAAAAGAGTTACAGCAGATATTTCATTATATTACAAGAAGATGAGAAAGGCTATGCTCTAGGCTCAGATAAATTACCTTCTGGTTATGCTAAGTTAGAAATAAAAAACGATAAATGTAAAGTATCTTACTATGTTCAAAACTTAAAGAGGGAAAGTACACCTTATTTCATGGCTTTAATCTGCAATAAAAAAGACGTAAAAAAGATAATTAAAATTGGGGAAATGAACATAGATGAGTATGGCAGGACAGAAGTATCATATGAGTATCCGGTTGAAAATGTGGCAAACTGCAATATAGGTGTTGATAAAGTTGTAGGAGCTGCCATAGTTAGATTTATGAATACTAATTTAATTTCTGTTATGAGTGGATTTACTAGCACGGATATTCCTGAGTGGAGGGTGTTTGAAATTACTGAGGATGAAAACAAGAAACAGGAAAATAAGGTAGAGGTAAAAGCAGTTGAATTAACAAAACCTGCTGAAAATTTAAGACCAGTTGAACTAATAATACCAGATGAATCATCAAGACCAGTTGAAATTGAAAAGCCTAAAGAAAATATTTTTGAAGAATATGAAAAGAAGATTGAAGAGGCCAAGAAAAATGAAGAAGAACCAATTAGAGAGATAATAGATGAAGTAGAAGAAATTAATGTTTTTCAAGAGGAGCAAGAGGAAATTCAAGAAAGTGTTATTAATGAAGAAGAGGAGTACCCACTGCTAAGTGAAGATGAATATTATAACAGTGAGGAATTAAGACATAAGAAGAAAGCCACTGAGTATGGAGATAAGAGAAAACAAAAGGAAGAGAAAGATGTTTATTACATGGGAGAAATGGGCAGCTTTTTTAAAAATCTTACTTCTGATTTTGAAGAATTAGAAGGGTATTTCCATGAAATAAAAAGAAGTAAATGGTATAAGGTACCTGTAAACAGACTGGAAGACATGCATAGCCGCCATGATTATAATAAACACACTGTAGTATATTATCCTATGCTAAATTACTATCCTTATATAGAAAAACATAAACATTTCATAATGGGATATAAATTTGATAAAGATAATAATATGAAATATTTAGTTTACGGTATTCCTGGAACTAAAGCTAGGATGGATCAGCCTTTTGGTGGAAAATCAGGCTTTGTTACTTGGGTTCCACTTATTTCTGATGAAGAGTATGAAAATAGTATGGGATATTGGTTAATGTTCTATGATTTTAATAACTCTACAATTGTTATTCCCATCAAGTAATAATTGTTAATTTTTATAGATAAAATAAGACTAGATGTAATGCGGAAATCACGAAACACACTGAAAAACTATAATTATATAGTTTATATTAGAGTGATTTGTGATTTCCCTTCAATTTTTGTGTAAAATATTCCAGGTAATCATTCAATAATTTATAACTGTGAAATTATAATTTATATTAATAATTCGTCTTTACCTTTAATTCAACATTCATAAAGAAGTAGGCTTGTACATATAATTTACTGAGTAAACATAAGCATGGGGGATGTATATGAAATTAATAATTGTAAATAGAAAGAGGCTTGGAGTAACTGTTATTATTATAGGCTTAATGATGGTCTTGTTTGGGTTAGAAAATAAATTTGATGGAAGATTAAAATATGCTGCATTAATTCAAAGCAATATTAATTCCTTAAAAAAATATGAGATTCCAGAAGTGAAATTTAGCTATAAATTACCTTCTAACTGGCAGACGAAAAGGCAGAATTTTACGGGAGGTGAAGTTTTATATCATAATGATTTTACCTCAGAGGATGGAATCATTCATGGTTATGTACAAGTTTGGTCAATTAATGAAGATTTAAAGAGCTTTTTAGATAAAAGTCAAAAACTAAGCCAAAAATATGCTCAGTATACAGAGTATAATGTAGCCCCAATAGTAGTAAAAAAACATGATGGCTACTTAATGACTTATAGAATGATGACCTCTAAGGAAGGCAACTACAAAGGCTATGAGTATTTTATTAAGGACAATGAAAAGTTCATTAGATTTGCTTTTTATGTAAGAGAAATAAATTTTAAAGAAAATATGCCTACCGTATTTAAGGCTATTGTAGATACCTTTGAACAAAATGAATAAATCATTGCTTTAATAGTTTTATAGTATTATAATTTTACTTAATGAAATAAGAGAAGCTTTATGCTTCTCTTATTTATCGAGGTTTTTGTAAAGTTAAAACTATGTAGAGATAAGGAGAGAATAAACGTTGATTATTAAGAAACGTTTCATAAGTATAATATTAATTATTTTTATAACACCTCTATTATATGGATGTGATAAGGTGGATGCTTTAAAGGTTAAAATGGGCATGAAAAATAAGGATTTTGAATATATAAAGCAAGGAAAAATAAAGAAAATAGTAATACAAAATATGAGGGATCCCGGATTTAGATTTGTTGTAACGGATAAGAAAGCTATTGCTGACCTTTATGATATTTTATCCACTGCCAAAGAAGTTAATAACAAATCTACATTAGATCCAGATTACGAGTTTCAAATGGAGGAAAGTTCAAGTAAGATATATAAGTTTAGCTATATAGCAGGTCTTGATAAAAAGGATGCAGGAAATCTTTATAGCTCAGATAAGGTTTATGTTGTTTCTAAAAGAATTGATAATGATATAATTAAGAATTTTTGGAACATAAGAAAACCCAAGGATTTTAATAATATTTATTATGGACTTATATTAGATCAGGCAGAAAGCTACTCTAAAGGAAATGGGAATGGAAAAACTATAGGAATTAACTTGAATAATGATGTAGAAGCTGCTAAATTTATTTTTTCAACTGATTTAGAAGATTTTAAATCAAATTTAGCTTCAAGAGTTAGCAGTGTTGAGCTTATGGTGCCTTCCACTACAAATGTTCAAACTAAAGCTTATGATGTGGTTATGGAAATCAAAACTATAGGTTATAAAACGTTTATTTACAAAGGTGAAATAACTTTTTCAGATAAGAAAAATAATAGTCAGAAAAAGTATTATGTTACAATACAAGATAAAGATAAGGTAGGAAACTGGACTACCACAGTAGATGAAAAAAAACCTAGTGATTGGTAATAATATTAAAGCCCTAGTTAGTTCTAGGGCTATTGTTAAATCAATAGACCTTTATAGAAAAGTAAAATAAAGGCTTGTATAATAAAAAGGTTAGTAATCATAATAATTTCAATAAAGTATTTTTATGCAACTTAAAAAGATGCACATAAAAATTGATAATTTATATGAAGAGAAAAAGGAGCATAGGAGAATAGAATGAAAAAGAAATATGCTATATGGGCAATTGTAATAGTTGTAATAGGGGGTATTTTCCTCCTTAGAATTCAGAGCCAAAATAAACTTAAGTATACTTCAGTTAAAACCTCTAAGGTTGTTATGGGGGATATAAAATCTTATTTGTCAACTACTGCCTCAATTAAGTCAAAGAACAGCAAGGATTATTATGGTCTATCAGGTAAAGTTTCGGCAGTTAATGTTAAGGTAGGAGATACTGTAAAAAGTGGTGAACTGCTTGTTAAATATGATACCCCGGATTTAAATACCTCAGTTAAACAAGCACAAATTCAATATGATAATGCAGTACTTGTAAAACAAAGCGAAGTAAGTGCAAATAATGATATGAATAGTAAAATGGCAGACTTAGATAAGCAAATAGCGGATTTGGATGCTAAAATTTCCTTTGCGGAGATAAGTAAGAACCCGCAGGATACAGCATCTGTGCCCACTCTTCAAAGTCAGAAAGTGCAATTAAAACAGACTAGAGATTCCTTAAAGCTTCCATTTTCTAGTGAACAGCTAAAGCAAGCTGATAATTCAATTACACTCGCTAAAATAACCTTGGATAATGCAAAAAAAAATTTAGCTAAAAATTCAGATTCTATTACTGCTGATTTTGATGGAGTCGTAACTGCTGTCAATGCTGCTCTTGGTTCTACTGGAAATCCAGCTATGGCAGCTATAACTGTTCAGGATTTAAGCAATCTAAAAGGAGTTATTTCTGTTGGCAAATATGATGCTGCTAAGCTTTCTATAGGCCAATCTTCAATAATTAAAACTCAAAATAATCAATATAATGGGAAGGTGTCTTTTATAGATCCTGCAGCCAAGCAGACAGTTTCAGCTTCAGGAACAGATAGCAGCTTAAATGTAGAAATAGATATTACAAATCCCGGAAATGACTTAAAGGTAGGCTTTGACACTGATGTTGATATACTTTTAGGTGAAGCTAATAATGCATTAAAGGTACCTGTTGAGGCAATTAAAACCGATAAGAATGATAAGAACTATGTCTATATTATTCAAGGAAACAAAGCTAATGAAAAGGAAGTTAAGCTTGGAATCCAATCTGATACAGATGTTCAGATTACAAGTGGAGTAAATGAAGGAGATAGTGTAATACTAAATCCTAGTGCCTCCATACATGATGGCAGCTTCGTAAAAGATACAGGAGTTGGTAAATAATGATAGAAGTTAAGGACATAGTTAAAAAATATGTAACAGGAGACATTGATTTTACAGCTCTTAAGAATATTAATTTAAAAATAGAAAAAGGTGAGTTTACAGCTATAATGGGACCTTCAGGCTCTGGAAAATCAACCTTTATGAATATTCTTGGCTGCCTTGATAGATTTGATAGCGGAA
>Ga0255336_102252_pt1 | contig 10264 bp, 6 predicted proteins | sample MeOH1_35cm_T3_17_FD_189102 | JGI IMG/M metagenome (GOLD analysis project Ga0255336, IMG submission 189102) | Sandy soil microbial communities from University of British Columbia, Vancouver, Canada - MeOH1_35cm_T3_179 | ecosystem: Engineered > Artificial ecosystem > Sand microcosm > Unclassified ...
GCGAATCCGCTCGGTCGTGCCTTCGGGATCCGCGCCCAACGCGGCGACGGTCTCGCGCAAGCTCCGTGGATCGTGGACCGGTACGTACGAGACGGCGTCGTCGGAGAAATAGTCCGACAGGCCACCAATGCCCGTTGCAACCACCGTCTTGCCCGCCATGACGGCTTCCAGCAGCACTGTAATACCCGATGCATGGTGATTGGGATGAAGCGGCACCACGATCACATCGGCCCATTCGTAGAGCGCACGTTGCTCGGCCAACCCCGACACCGGCGCGACAACAATGTTATCCGCCCGATCAGGATGCGCGACTTTGCGCTGGGTCGCCAGCCTCGCGCTAAAGCGCTTGTCGTTTTCGAATGCAGCCATGAAGGTCGGCCAATCGCGGTCACGATCGTTACCAATGGCTGCCACGCGCAAGGGTTCGTGAGGGCGCCACTCCGACACGGGTTGCAGCGCAAAGTCGTCTGTACTGATGCCATAGAGAACCACCGTCGCTTCGCGATTCCAGAATTTTTTCGCTAGCATGGCATTGTCGTATGTAAGCGTCGTCAGCACGTTCGCGCGACTTAGCAGCTTCTTGAAGATAACGCGCTTGAACACGCTAAGCGATTCCCAGATATCCAGCAGCCACACGCTTTGCGCAAGCAAAAGTGGTTGGTGCGCGCCACGCTTGAGCATGAGCAATAGCGCCGCGGATAGATATTCCCGCTCCGTATGCGTCCAGATCACGTCCGCTTCAAGTAACGCTGCGCGGTTACGAAACGTATGAATGAGATCGCAGCCGAGAAGCGCTTTCAAGCCGCGTCGGATAGTGCGGAGAACACGTCCTTCGGGGTGATCCTGGGAATACGAAAGCGCCATCGACTCCGACTCGGCGTAGTGGTACCCGTACAAGCACCCGACGTTCTCGTCCTTGCGATACCGGCTCGGATCGACACCGTAGTAAAGATGAACATGAACGTTAGTCGGCGCATTCGCCGTCGTGCTTTTCGCTCCCATATATCCCCCGATATCGGCGCTTGTCCAAGCGCTCAAGTGCGCTGAAAAACGCATCGTACCGACGCATGGGCGCAGAGGGAATGCCTTCGAGCAGGACATTCGAACTTAAGCGATGGGTAACCCACACAACGCGTTGCACCTGCGCTGCGTGTTCGGCAGCACTCACAGGGTTTGACCGGATTCAGCTATGCCCCTTGCAAGAACGGCGACCTTGTTTGCCACCCTCATTTTTGTTTCCCATGGAGTTCACAACAATTAACAAATGCCTAAGGCCTTTCTGCTATTCAACGCGCGACACTGCACAAAGGAGGTATTAATCGGTAAGGTTTCCGAGCTCTTTTGTTCGGCCAGCCACATTCACAAAGTACCCCGGTTGCTAAATTCCGCCCGCGTTTATAAATAACAACACCGGGGCGGTCCATGTCAAATCCAGTTCGTTCGCGAGCAATCTCGCTTGCACCATCACTGCTGCTGATTCCTTTTCTTCTTAGTCCCATAGCGGCAGCAGCAGCTTGTGCCGTGAACGGCCTCGACACGGTTTGCGACACGAGTTCGCCAAACCCATGGGCCACGACCATCGGTACTGGTTATGTACCGGGCAACGACAATCAAACAGTCACTGTCCAGAGCGGCGCAACGATTAACACACCCGATGCGTCGGCGATCAGCCTCGCTAACAACGCCAACATCACGGTTCAGTCGGGCGGGACGGTCAGCAACCAGGCGGTCAACTCGCACGGCAACTATGGAACCGGCGCCAATACCATCGAGTTCCAGGACAACGGCACGCTGACCGTGCAAGCGGGCGGCAGAGTGTTGTCCAACGGCACGCAGAACATCGCCGAGGCAGTGAACATACAAGGCCAGGGCAACGTCATTATCAACAACGGCCTGATCCAGGCGATCAACGCCGGCGCCATCTGGTTCCAGAACAAGGTAGGCGGCAACACGGTCATCAATAACGAAACCGGTGTGATCCAGTCACCCGGCAGCGTGATCGGTTCAAGCGGCGACGCCCCCATCGATTTCACCAACAAGGGCAGGGTGATCGGCGACATCGTGTTCTCGGGTGGTGACGACATCATGCGCATCTATACCGGCTCATCGGTGCAGGGCAACATTGACGGCGGTGCGGGCAAGAACCAGTTGTTCCTGAGCGGACTCGGCACGGACACGCTGACCGGCAACATCGTCGGCTTCCAGACGCTCATCAAGACCGACACGGGTACGTGGACCGTCAACGGCATCCTGCCGGGTGTGCAAAGTGCGGAGGTTGCAGGGGGTACGCTGATCCTGACGGGCGATAACAGCACATACACCGGACAGATGCTCGTCGATGCCGCCGGTACGCTTCAGGCACAGGCGCAAAGCCTGCCCTCGGCGATCACCGACAACGGCCTGGTCCGCTTCGCGCAGACCGATGACGGCACCTACGCCGGACTGTTGACCGGTTCGGGCTCGATCGAGAAAACCGGTGCGGGCACCCTGATTCTCGCGCCCACTGCAGCGGGCGGCAACATGTATTCCGGCGGTACGCTGATCACGCAAGGCACGCTCAACATCGGCGCCGACAATGCGCTGGGCGTCGCTACGGGTGGGGTCACGTTCAACGGCGGCACGCTGCAACTGAACAATAGCCTCGATCTGGCCGCGACCCGTGCGATTTCGATCGGCGCGAATGGCGGGACGATCGACACACAGCAATATTCATCGACGCTCTCCCAAGCGGTGACGGGTACCGGCGCCTTGACAAAGCTGGGGAGCGGTTTGCTCACAATGAATGGCGCAAGCACCTATGGCGACACGAACGTGCTGGCAGGCACGCTTGCAGTCGGCGACGCGCAACACAGTTCGGCGAGCATCGGCACGGGCACGACGACGGTCGCGGCCGATGCCACGCTTGGCGGTTTCGGCACCGTGCTCGGCTCGGTGACGAACTCCGGCACGATCGCTGCGGCGAACGCCTTGCCGGCTTTCTCGGCATCGACAAACGGCATCTTCGCGATTCGCGGCGATCTCACCAACAACAACACGATTAATCTGGCCGCTGCATCGGGTACGCCGGGCAACGTGCTTAACGTCAGTGGCAACTATGTAGGCAACAACGGCCAGTTGATCGTGAACACGGTGATGAACGAGGGTGGCGCGGCAGCTAATCAGCTCACCGACCGTCTTGTCATTGGCGGCAATGCGAGCGGCAACACGACGGTGGTCGTGCGCCCGAGCGGCCTGGGCGCGCTGACTGTCGGCGATGGCATCAAGGTCGTTCAGGTGAACGGCAGCGCCGCAGCCGGCACCTTCCATATGCTTGCGCCGGTTCAGGCCGGGGCATACCAGTATCTGCTGTATCAGGGAGGCTCGGGCCGGCCCGGCGACTTCTACTTGCGCTCGTCGCTCGAGAGCGTGCCGGTAACGCCTGTGACTCCGGTTACGCCTGTGACTCCTGTGACACCGGTTACTCCCGTTACGCCGGTCACGCCAGTCACACCCACCGCGCCCGATGCGGTCGTCACGCCGGTTACACCCATTTCTTCGGTCGCTGCCCAGCCGGCTGGTCAGGCTTCGCCCGTCGCGTACCGCCCTGCGGTGGTCGGCTACACAATGACCCCGTCGTTCAACCTCGATTACGGTTTCACGATCATGAACCGGCTACATGAGCGTGTCGGCGATGTCGCGAGCCTCGAGAATGCGCAGGGAACGCATGGCAACGGCGTGTGGGGACGTCTCGGCGGACAGAGCCTGAACGCCAACTCGGGCGATCGTTTTTCCGGCGATGAACGCACGTTCTTTGCGCAGTTCGGCAAGGACTGGACGCTCTCGACGAACCCGGCGGGCGGCAGCACGCATGCGGGCGTCACGGTGACCATCGGCTCGTCGTCGGCGACCTTCCAGGACAGCGCGCGCAGTCTCAATCCGGCGCTCACGACCGGTACCGGCTCAGTCGAAACGCAGGCGCAATCGCTCGGCGGCTACTGGACGAAGTATCTGCATGATGGCAGCTACTTCGACGCCGTGGCGCAACTGACCCACTATCACAACAAGTACGGCGATGTGTACGGCGGCAGCGGTTCGCAAAACGGTTTTGGCACGGGCCTGTCCGGTGAGGCAGGCAAGCCGCTGCTGATCGGCTCGACGACCATTGCCATCGAGCCACAAGCCCAGTTGATGTACCAGTACCTGCATCTGAACGGTTTCAACGACGGCGTCTCTCCGGTATCGAGCACGTCGAGCAACGCCCTGCGCGGACGAGTGGGATTCCGGATCTTCAAGGCGAACCTGACGAATGATTCGAAGTCGGGAGCAGCGACGCCTTATTTCACCGCCGACGTTCTGCACGATTTCCTGACGCCGGGCAACACGGCGGTGGATGGAACATCGTTCAACAGCGGTTTGTCGAAGACCTGGTATGAAGTAGGCGTGGGCGTTACCACGAGCATGGGCAAGGCGTCGTCGATGTACGCCAACGTCAAGTACGCCCGCAACCTTGGCGGCGATTATCGTCGCGGAGTATTTGGTCAGGTTGGATATCGATATAGCTGGTAGGCCTCAAGGACATCTTCGTAGAAGGTGCGAGGATGTGCTTCGCGACAAAGCCGGCCGCAGGCCGGCTTTGTCGCTTTTGGTTCTTGAGCGGATACGGATTCGAGTGCAAGCGCGGGCATCGCGCATGTCTGTCCAGTAAAAGCAGAACGATCGCAACCGCTCGCTTGCACGCTTCATGCCGACAGTTACGAACCGCTTAGCGCTTCGTCCAGTAACTCGAGCGTGTCCAGCGCTCCGCCTGCGATTCCAACGCCCCGGTGCGGCGCGATGGCGGGATCTCGCGGATTGATCCGGATGATGCGTGGACCGAAGCGCTCGCTGAAATTGCGAACGGTGGGGATGGTTTTGCCAGCACCCAGTTCTATAACGACGGGCTGGTCGACAGAAGCAAGCCAGGTATTCACGCGTGCCTCCTGGCGCTCGGTGCGCAGGGCGATCCAGTCGTAGTCCCCGAACATGACGATATTGGGACGTGCGACGGCTCCACAGTGAGGACAAAGCGGCAGGTCGCTGATCAACTGGCATGCGGCTTCGTCCACAACAGGCTGAAATGTTTCCGCCGGCCACATGGCGTCAGAGCAAACCTCCGAGCATTGCAGCACATGGATGGAGCCATGGCATTCGGCAACGCGGTCCTCTGCAAACCCGGCCTTCTGAAATTGCCCGTCTACGTTGCTGGTGAAAACTGCCGCACCATGCGGCATGTCATTTGCCCAGCGGCGAAGTATCTGAAAACCGGCATGAGGTGTCGTGCGGCGATAAAGCTGCAGCCGCTGGCCGTAGAATCCCCAATACAGCGTGGGAGACCGGACTAATGCCCGAGGGTTGGCCGTGTCCTGGAACGTCAACTGGTGGCGTTTCAAGACTGGATAGGATCGCCAGAATCCGTCTGCTCCGCGGAAGTCCGGCAGGCCTGAATCGACACCCATGCCCGCGCCTGCCGTGATCAACAGACCGTCCGCCTGACGGAGCCACGAAACAGCCCGCTTCAATTTCTCGCTTTCGTCCATCCCGTCGACTCTCGTTGATTCGCCTGTTGCACGCATTGATCGGACTGACGCGGTTAAGCGCGCTCCGATCAATGTTAGCAACAATGATGTGCGTCTGCATCGAGTAGGCAAGTGCTGCGATTTTTGCGGCCGTTCGTTTAGCGGTTAAGGAACGGGCGGGGGTGCTGGGTTGCACGGGGTTTTCGTTCGCCCCCTCACCGCTAACCCATAACCCAGCCCCCCGACCACCCGCACTGGCAGTCCCAAACCAAACCCCGAGTGCGAACGAAAAACCCGTCCACTGCCTGACGGCAGCTGTTCAAACCAATATCGAAATGAGCCCCCCGACGGCGAGTCCCGCAGCCAGCCACCTCCCTGCCGTGTAGAACTCGTTGTGATTTTCTTGCGGCAAATCCGGACGCTCAAGCCCGAACACGCCGTAAGTAAGCGACTTGATCGCCGACACGTTCGCCGCCGAACCTTGACCACTGCTGGTCTCCTGACTCGCCATTGCCGCGCCCTCAGGCGAGATCGTGACCGCCGCGTCCTGTGTCGCGGGATCTGCCTGCTTCGTCGTTTGCGCCGGGTCGGCATTGTCCTCTGACAAGGACTGTTGTTCCGTCGCGGCATTCGAAGTTGAGATCGTCCGCTCCGACGTTGGCGACGACGCGATATTGCCGATCTGCATAGCAATCTCCCCTCATCTTCTTAAACGGGCGCTGCTGGAATACGACAGGCGAGCATCGAACAGATTCATACATTCATTCATCAGTGGTTAAAGGTAGCGCAATGCATCGATGGAATCGCATATGAAACGAAGACTATTGATGAAGATGTATCACTCTGCAAAGTGAGTCGAGATTAGAGCGATCCGCCAGCGAGACTGGTGCAGTCGATTCGGATGACATGTGTTTCCTTAACATACGTTCTTCGCTGTTTGACCAGTCATGGCAAGATGTGCTCACCCCCTTCCGTCCGCCTATCGGGGAACCCGTAGCCTTTCCCGTTTATCGACTGGAGAGCGTGGATCTTTAGTGTTAGTAAGGATAGGTAAGATCAGCGTTACGAAGACGCTCGATCGCTTACTCCAGCGACTGAAGCAACGTTTGTCGCACTACCGCTGTAATTTCGAGCTGACGCTCATTTTCAAGTATTCCAATGACCCGCTTGAGCGGACCGTATGGAAGTTGTAGTGCGACCAGCGAATGGTCACGCGCCCACGCAACATGCTTGAGCAAAGGCACGATGGAAATTCCCACGTTTTGCCGGACCAGATCGATGATGGCGGCCACCGAATTGACCTCGAGAATCTCCTTGGGTTTTATCCGCATGCGTCGCAAGGTCTGTTCCACTTTTGCCCCGGTGGGAGATGTCCGGTCAAAGCGAATGAACGGATGACTCTTGAGCAAGGACGCCACATCCGCCTGTGCGGCCGCAACCCGTGTGCTCGCAATGAGCATCAGGGGTTCCTCATAAAGCGGTGTCCACTGCACATTGACGGGCATCTCGTGCGGTATCTGCACGGTGAGCGCGGCGTCTATCTCGGACGCCCGGACCCGTTCGGCAAGCTCGCCGCTATGACCGAGAACGAGTCGAACGTCGAGACCCGGATACTGGGCTTTCAGACTAACCAGATTCTGCGAAAGAAAGCCCATTGCCGAGACAATCGCACCCACGGTAATGCTGCCGGCAATCTCGGGTCCGGTGTGTGCATCAGCAAGCATTGCCTCATACGCCGCAACCAGCTTGCGCGCCTGCGGGATGAGCGCGCGGGCTGCGGGCGTCAGCACGATGACCCGCCCTGAACGAGAGAACAGCGGCCTTCGGAACTCCTCCTCGAGCGCGCGCATCTGTTGTCCGACTGCCGCCTGGGTGAGCGCGACACGACCCGCGGCCGCCGCGAAGGAGCCGTATTTTTCGACAGAAAGGAAAGTGCTCAAAAACCGGATAGTGCTCATGGAAAAGGTATTCCGACGTGGCGAAACTAAAGATTTAGTTTAGTTTATGTAAATATAAATCAGTTAGTTTTTTTGAATTAGCGACTGCACAATTGTACGGTGAACCATTCCACTACAAGGCTGCAGTCATGTCTCATGCAACTACTCTCCCAGCGATAGACGAGCTCATCGGGCGCGGGAAAGCCTATTACGAACTCGGCTCGACCACCGTGTTCGCGCATCGAAACGACCCGCGTTTCGCCTATACGCTTTACGTCCCTAAAGCGATCCTTGAGTCGGGCAACGACGTCGAGCTCGTCGTGGTCATGCACGGAACAGGGCGTCAGTTCACCAACTACCGCGATGCTTTTGCGGAGTTTGGCCGCTGGAACAACTGCATTGTTTTGTGCCCGCTATTTCCGGTGGGCGTACGCGGCGATGGCAATCGCGACGGTTTCAAACATCTGATCGAGGGCGACATCCACTATGACCGCGTGCTGCTCGATATGGTCGACGAGATCGGCGAGCGTTATGGCAAGCGTTTCGACCAGTTCGCGCTGTTCGGTTTTTCGGGTGGCGCACAGTTTGCGAACCGCTTCGCCTACCTGCATCCGGAAAGATTATGGGCGGTGTCGATCGGTGCACCCGGCTCGGTGACGACGCTCGACATAAACCGGGACTGGTGGGTCGGCTTGCGGGGTTTCGAACAGCGTTTCGGCAAGGCATTCGACCTTGATGCATTGCGCCGCGTGCCAGTGCACATGGTGGTCGGCAAGGCAGATCTGGAGACATGGGAGATCACGCATCGGGAAGGCGGCCGCCACTTCATGCCTGGCGCGAACGACGCTGGTGCGACCCGTCCAGAACGTCTTAGAACGCTCAAGGGAACGTTCGAGATCGCCGGGATCAGCGTTCAGCTCGATGAACTGGACAACGTTCCACACAACGGCTTGCTGGCTGTGAACGCGGTGCAGGATTTCTTTGCAGGCGTGCTGCAAGCACGCCGGTCCAGCTAGTTCAAACAACGGGCTCGCTATCCCGCGAGCCTCTCTCGCCCGGGCGCGTTGACCTCTCGGGCCGGCGGTGTATATCGCGCGTTATGTGCCCGCTCTTCAGCGGCAACGCGCAAGGGGGAGAAGACACATGAATCTAACAAATCACGAAAGCGCACCGCCGCCCGCTGCACCCGAATCGCGTCAGGCCCGCCGCGCGCTTGTCGCCTCGGTGATCGGCAACGGCTTCGAGTGGTTCGATTTCATGGCGTACGTGTACTTTTCGAAGATCATCGCGGCGGTGTTCTTCTCAGTAGGAAGCAGCGTTGTGTCGATGTCGCTTGCGCTCGCGACTTTCGCCCTCGGATTTCTTGTCCGGCCTGTTGGCGGCGTCCTGCTTGGAATCTATGCGGACCGCGTTGGCCGTACCCGCACACTTTCATTGGTTATGCTGATGATGTGTGCCGGCACACTGCTACTGGGTTTGGCTCCCGGTTACGCGACGTTAGGCGTCGCGGCTCCGCTGATGGTGCTGTTGGCCCGGCTGATTCAGGGACTTGCGATCGGCGGGCAATTCAGCCTCTCGTCGGTGGTTGTGGTGGAGACCGCCCCGCCCGGCAAGAAGATGTTTTACGGCAGCTTCAATATGTCGTCCCAGGCGCTGGCGATGTTGCTGTCATCCGGCTGCAGTTATCTGCTGATCAATAATCTTTCGACGAGTTCGCTCGCGACCTGGGGCTGGCGCGTGCCGTTTCTGATCGGCGCGCTCGTTGGACCGCTTGGTTTTTATATCCGGCATAACATTGCCGAATCGCCGGAATTCGAGGCGCTGCGCAAGCAAGTCCGTACGGGCGCCACGCGTGCCTTCCGGTTGCGCGACTTCGTGCGCGAACAAGGCGATGCGGCTTTATGTGCGATGGGCGTGATGATCATCGGCACGGCGTCGAACTATTTGTGGAACGCGTATTTGCCCGTGTATGTCGAACACCAACTGCATCTCCCGCTTAAATCGGCGTTGCTTGGAACGTTCATCGGCGGCGTCATCAACTTCCTGCTTTTCCCGGTGTCGGGCAAACTGGCGGATAAATTCGGTGCGTACCGGCTTTTCTATCCGCTGGTGATCAGCTGGTTGTTATGCACCTTCCCCTTGTTCTGGTTCGTCGTTTCCGCGCCATCGCTCACTCGTCTTTTCATCGCGCAAATCATTGCATCGATCTTCCAGGTGGCGATAGCGGGTCCGCACCCCGGCATGCTGGCAACGATCTTCCCGGCGAAGGCGCGCTCAACCGGCGTGGCGCTTTCGTATAACCTCGCGGTCACATTATTCGGCGGCCTTGCTCCGCTGACCGTGGCGACCTTGACGGAAGTCACCGGCAGCCAATATGTTCCCGCGTTTTATGTCGTCTTTGCCGCGCTGGTTTCACTTGCACTCGTGGCGTTCACTCGCACCGGGCAGACCGCTTTGGCCAGCGACCGTGCTGACAAGAAGCACTTTTTGTCGGTGCGGCGCGTTCCCCCAACAGCATGATTCGCGAATGCGCTTTCGACACCTGCTCGAGATGCCGGATTCCTGCGGCGTATTCACGGACAAACCCTCGCTGCTGAAGGCGCATTCGGCGTAATTCGTCCTGGGTTAGTCGCGCAAAAAGCGCGATCGATCGCTGAGTCACATCATTAGTGACCTTCACGCACGAGTTATAAAATGAGCTTCGACGGACGCACGCTGTCCAATATCAGCGTTCTAGCCGCGATCGTGGAAAGCGGCAGCTTTGCGCGCGCAGCAGACGCTCTGGGTTTGTCA
>Ga0255336_102253_pt1 | contig 10256 bp, 9 predicted proteins | sample MeOH1_35cm_T3_17_FD_189102 | JGI IMG/M metagenome (GOLD analysis project Ga0255336, IMG submission 189102) | Sandy soil microbial communities from University of British Columbia, Vancouver, Canada - MeOH1_35cm_T3_179 | ecosystem: Engineered > Artificial ecosystem > Sand microcosm > Unclassified ...
ACGAAGAGTTGATGCAAGAGGTAGATAAGTGGTGTGAGAAAATTCTGGATAAGAGTTCTACCGCCCTAAAGATGCTGAAGTACTCCTTTAATGCCGATACCGCCCACATTGAAGGCATATCCCAATTGTCCATGGGGTCTCTTGCTATGTTTTATAACTCTGATGAGGCGATGGAGGGGCGCAATGCCTTTGTCGAGAAACGCCCCGTAGACTACAGAAAGTTTAGGAAATAGTAGTGGGATAAGCCATAAAGATATTTCGAATCCAGGTTTGTGCGAACTCAGACCCGTTGTGTATGAAAGTTACTATGGACGATCCAATTAAGTAATGAGAGTGGGTAGAGCCATGCGTATGAAAGATAAAGTGGTTATTGTAACCGGTGGGGGAAGAGGAATTGGCGAAGGGATCTGCCGGAAACTGGCTTCAGAAGGAGCAAAGGTGGTCGTAGCGGATTTATTATTGGAGAAGGCCTTGGCAACCGCAAAGGAAATAGAAAAGGATGGCGGCGTAGCCATCGCCCTGAAAACAGATGTGACCAAAAGAGCTGATGTAGTGCTGATGAGCAGTAAAGTTGTTGAGGAATTTGGAAGAATCGATGTCTTAGTCAACAATGCCGGTTGGGACAAGGTCGAACCTTTCTTAGACAGCACAGAAGAGACTTGGGATAAGATCTTGGCCATTAATTTAAAGGGAGTACTTTATACCTGTAAAGAAATTCTCCCCCTAATGATTCAGCAAGGATATGGCAAGGTAGTCAATATCAGTTCGGATGCCGGGCGTGTCGGTTCGAGCGGAGAGGCGGTCTATTCAGCCGCTAAAGGTGGCATCATTGCCTTTTCCAAAACTTTAGCACGAGAGATGGCCCGGTACAAGATTAACGTAAATGTTGTCTGTCCTGGACCGGCAGATACCCCATTGTTCCAAGAGATTTCTTTGGACAATCCTAAGCTTGCAGGTGCCTTAGAGAAAATAATTCCTTTCCGTCGTCTGGCTAATCCGAACGATATAGCCAATGCGGTATGTTACTTAGCTTCGGATGAGGCCGAGTATGTAACGGGTCAAACCCTCAGTGTATCGGGTGGCCTAAACATGGTTTGATGTTGCCGATTGCGTACGGTTTGAAAAATTGGTCTTAAAGGTATTGGGGAGGGACGGAATTGGATTTTCACTTTTGCGACCCTGAAAGAGATTGTCAACATAGGTGCCAATTTGACGCTCTTCAAAGCTTTGCAGTATGAAGCCCAGGGATTAGGTATGCTTCTCGCCACTGTGGACATGAAAGAAGGAACAAAAGCCTTAATCGAAAAGCGCCGGCCAAATTTTGAACACCGCTGACATAAGAAACGTTCGTATACAGACATAGATAGAGGGCGAGCAAATTCGATGGAATAGCAGTATATTTGAGGATCCCTTAGTGCTTCACCAGTGTCGCCAGTTGGGGAGAAACATCGTCAAAGCAATTGGCAAATGGCGGATGTAACATCATTAATATCCCCGCAAGGAGTGGACTAGAAGTCCAAAAAATCCTGACAGCTTTGGGACATACGTCCATTGTAACACCTGTTTTGTTTTAGTATATTTAAAATATTAAAAATAAACTAAATATTCTAGCTTTAAGCTGAAAGGATCATCTTATTTTTTAAGCAAAACTAAATGAAAGGAGGGAATCATTCATGTTTTGAGGATGAAGGTGGCAATAGAAATTTTCGCAGGGAAATAGACTGATGCTCGAAGTAGGGCAACTTGAAATTTAATGGAAAAGGATATTTATCGACAAAATGGGAACGACGTTCCAGCTGATGGAACGAATCGGGGTGACTTCTTGAAAGCAACTGATTTGTATATGTAGAAGTTGAAAGCATTTTTAAGATACATTTAGAAGATGAAGGGGGAAACAGGGTTGCAAGGACCGCTGGCAGGAATTAAAGTGCTGGAGTTGTCAAGGACTTTAGCTGGTCCATATTGCTCGATGATTCTAGGAGATCTTGGTGCCGAGATTATCAAGGTGGAACAGCCTGGTATTGGTGATGAAACGAGGGGGTACGTTCCACCCTCTTGGGGAGGGGAAAGCACTTACTATCTCAGCTTGAATCGTAATAAGCGCGGTATGACCCTAAACTTAAAGACTCCAGAAGGACAAGAAATAGTCAAGAAACTGGTAGAAAGCTCTGATGTGCTGATCGAAAACTTCCGCACTGGCACCATGGAGAAGTTCGGCCTGGGCTATGAGATCTTACGAGAAATAAACCCGAGGTTAGTGTATTCAGCGGTAAGCGGCTTTGGTCGCACGGGACCCATGAAAAACGATCCGGCTTATGATTTGCTGATGCAGGCTTTCGCCGGTCTCATGAGTGTTACGGGAGAACCGGGTAGGCCTCCGATGAAAGTCGGCTATTCGATTGCCGACCTGGCTACCGGCATGTTTGCCGCGATTGGAGTGATTTCCGCCCTCTATGAAAGGGAAAAAACCAGTCGTGGTCAAATGGTGGAGGCTTCATTGTTAGAGACTTTGGTATCTCTACAGTCTTATCTGGGTGTGGGATATCTTGCGACAGGTAAAGTGCCGCAAAGACTTGGAGCGGCGCATCCCAATGTTGCACCATACCAAGTTTTTGAAGCAAAAGACGAATACTTTATCATAGCCGTACCCAACGACTGGTTGTGGCGTAAAATGTGTGATGCCTTGAGTCTAACTGACCTTAAGGAGGATCCAAGATTTGCCATCAATGCTGACAGGGTTCATAACCGCCTGGAATTGGTGGAACGTCTTAGCCACTACACTCATCAGTATAACGCCGCCGACATAATGTCTAAATTGCATGAGGCTGGGGTGCCCTGCGGACCGATTAATTCTATCGATCAAGTACTTAACCATCCGCAGGTGCTTCACAGAGAAATGGTTGTCGATGTAGAGCATCCTACTGCAGGTATGATTAAGCTGTTGGGAATCCCGATCAAGTTGTCTGAGACTCCGGGTTCGATTCGCCTAGCGCCGCCGACGCTTGGTCAGCATACGAAAGAAATCGCGGCCGAATTAGGCTACTCCGCAGAGGATGTGGAAGCTTTTAAAGCAAAGGGGATCATGTAGGGATTATCCCTGCCCCCAAATGAAGCAAAGGGAGTGGAGAAATGGACTTTGGTTTTTCCGAAGAACTAGTCATGTTGAGTAAAGTTGTCAAGGATTTTGTTGACAAAAAAGTAGATCCTCGCGGTCAGCAGATCGAAGATGAGGACCGGATTCCGGATGATGTGATCAACGAAGCGAAAGAAATGGGTCTATTCGGGCTAAGCATCCCGGAGGAATACGGCGGAGCTGGGATCGGCATGGTGGGAAAATGCCTGATTTTTGAACAAATTGGGCGAACAAACAACGGATTTACGACCTTAATTGGTGCCCATACAGGAATTGGCTCGGTGGGCATCGTCGAATTAGGGAGCGAAGCCCAGAAACGAAAGTATCTGCCAGCGATGGCAAGCGGAGAAAAAATAGGGGCCTTTGCTTTAACAGAGCCCAATGCCGGATCCGATGCAGCGAATATTAAAACCAAGGCGGAATTAAAAGGGGATCGCTATATCCTCAACGGGACCAAACAGTTTATTACCAATGCCCCTATTGCCGGTGTCTTTACGGTGATGGCTGTGACGGACAAAGCGAAAGGAGCAAAAGGAATTACAGCCTTTATAGTGGAAAAGGATTTTCCAGGTCTCAAGATCGGAACCATTGAGCGGAAAATGGGATTGCACGGTTCCTATACATCGGAAGTTATCTTCGAGGACTGTGAAGTTCCTCTCGAGAATGTCTTAGGAAAAGAAGGAGAGGGCTATGTAAACGCCCTGAAGATCTTAGCCAATGGTCGGGCCGGTTTGGCAGCCCGTAATTTAGGTTCAATGCAGAAACTGCTCGAGCTATCGGTAAGGTACGCTCAAGAACGGATTCAGTTTGGCAAACCGATCGGAAGTTTTCAGGCCGTACAGCATCTACTAGCCGACATAGCGGTAGACGTAGAGTCTACCCGTAGTTTTACTTACCGAGTGGCTTGGATGGTAGATCAGGGTATGAAGGTCATCAAAGAAGCGGCTATGGTAAAGTACTTCGCGGCCGAGGCCTACTGTCGAGTTGCTGACAAAGCCCTGCAAGTTTTCGGGGGTATGGGATATATGAAGGAATTACCCATCGAACGATATTATCGTGATGCCCGCATTACCAAGATATATGAAGGGACATCGGAGATCCAAAAAAATATTATCGCCGCCCAACTCCTTAAGGAGTATGCTCTTTAAATTTCGGCTAAGGAGAGAAGAAAAACTATGGAAATTAGAAAAGTAGCAGTGCTTGGCTCAGGTATTATGGGTCGCGGAATCGCCCAGGTGTGTGCCCAAGGAGGATTTCAAGTTAAGCTTAATGATCTGAATATGGATGTTTTGAACAAAGCCCGGAGTATTATTGTCAAGAATTTGAGCAAAGGGGTACAGCTGGGTAAGTTGAAGCAAGAGGACATGGATGCTGCTTTAGCCAAACTTGCTCTGAGTGACAATTTCGAGAACGCAGTGGCTGACGTGGATTTGGTCATTGAGGTGGTACCGGAGGATTTACAGCTTAAACTCGAGGTTTTCTCTAAACTCGATAAACTGTGTCCGGAGCACACGATTTTGGCAAGTAATACTTCAGCCAAAAGCATTACGGAAATCGCCGCTGCCACCAAACGCCCCCACAAGGTAATCGGTCTCCACTTTTTTAACCCTGTTCATATCATGAAACTTGTGGAAATTGTTAAAGGCTTAGAAACTGACGAAGAAACCTTTAAATTGTCCGAGGCGGCCTGCCGACAAATGGGCAAGGAAACAGTCAAGATTAATGAATATCCCGGGTTTGTTACTTCCCGGATTAACGCCATGATCGGCAATGAAGCGTTTTATATGTTAGAGCAAGGGGTGGGAAGCCCTGAAGATATAGATAAAGCCTTGAAGTTGGGCCTTAATCATCCAATGGGTCCGTTTGAAATGATTGATGTTGTAGGTTTGGATACTCGTCTCAAGGTTTTGGAGTACTTGCATGAATCGTTGGGAGATAAATATCGGCCAGCTCCGCTGCTGGTTAAGTATGTGAAGGCTGGGAGACTGGGGCGTAAAGTCGGTAAGGGAGTTTACGAGTATCCCGAAAATTAGTACTGAGCGGGATAGGAGGAGCGTCATGGAATATCAGAATCTAATTGTAGAAAGAGAATCAAATATAGCGCTAGTTACGATTAATCGCCCAGAAGTTCGCAATGCTTTGAACAAGGAGACCTGGCGCGAACTGGATGCCTTAATCACGGAATTAAGTCGCGAATCAGATATTCGAGTCGTGATTGTAACAGGGGCTGGGGATAAGGCTTTTGTGGCTGGGGCCGACCTGAATTCACTAAGGAGTCGCACGGCTCTAGAGACTTTCTGGAGTGAAAATCAAAGTATTCTGAGTCGTTGGGCAGACATGGACAAGGTGACCATTGCTGCCGTGAACGGGTTTGCCCTTGGGGGCGGCTGTGAATTGGCGTTGGCGTGCGACCTGCGCATTGCTTCAGAAAAAGCCAAACTGGGGCAAACGGAATTGAATCTGGGCATATTGCCTGGAGCGGGGGGGACCCAGCGTCTTACCCGTCTAGTTGGGCTCGGGAAGGCTAAAGAGCTAATTCTAACCGGGGATATTATCACGGCCCAAGAAGCGCTAGCCATTGGACTGGTGAACAAAGTGGTTCCAGCGGAGCAATTGATGAATGCTGCCCGAGAAATGGCTGCTAAGATTTTAGCGAAAGGCCCTTTGGCCGTTAAAGTAGCGAAATCCGTGATTAATTGGGGTGGGAGCACTGACTTAAACACGGGTCTGATCATCGAACGCTTGGCACAGACGATGCTTTTTAGCACGGAGGATCGCAGGGAGGGCATCGACGCCTTCCTAGAGAAGAGGAGTCCCCATTACCAAGGGAAATAGTATCCAGCCTAGGATTGAGATCTTTAGTTAGATCTGGAAATAAGTAAGGATTGAGGTGATTAGTTCCATGGAAAAAGTGGCTATTATCGGGGCAGGTCAAACCCGATATGGAGAATTCGCCACGAAAGGGGTGAAAGAGTTATTCGCAGAAGCCTTTATTGAAGCGCTTAAAAGTGTTGATAAGGGCATGGATAGTAAGGAAATCAAAATGGCGTATATTGGCACACTCAGTGCCGGTAGTGGATTTCAATTAGGTCAAATTGCTCCCCTCTTGATGGGACATATTGGATTGCCTAACGTCCCGGCAATCCGAGTAGAAAGTGCTTGCGCTTCGGGCGGGATGGCCCTTTATAGTGCGATCATGGCAGTAGCGTCCGGCAAGTATGACATAGTTCTGGCGGGTGGAGTGGAAAAAATGCGCGATGTTTCCTCTTTAAAGACGAAGTATTGGCTTGGCATTTCTGGGGATACAGAGTATGAACGGCTTGCTGGCGCTACCTTTGCCGGAATTTATGCCTCAGTGGCCAGCCGGTACATGTATGAATATGGACTTACACGCGAGCAATTAGCGAAAGTGGCTGTGAAAAACCATAAGCATGGGGTTATGAATCCGAAAGCCCAGTTCCGTAAGGAAGTAGCGCTGGAAACGGTCATATCGGGGGCACCGGTTGCTTACCCATTCAACATTTGGGATTGCTCTCCCACGACAGATGGTGCATCAGTAGTTATTGTCTGCAACGCTAAGCGGGCCAAAGAATTTACCGATAATCCCATATATCTCGCGGGATATGGTGTAGCTAGCGATTATCTTGCCATTCACGACCGTGATTCAATCACAAGTTTTAAAGCTGCGCGGCTAGCTGCCAATGAGGCCTACCAGCAAGCTAGGATTCAACCAGAGGATATTGATCTGGCTGAGGTGCATGATTGTTTCAGTATCGCCGAAGTGGTAGCTTATGAAGATTTGGGTTTTTGCAAGATTGGTCAAGCGGGACGCCTCCTGGATGAAGGAACAACTCAATTAGGCGGTAGAATCCCGGTTAATGTCAGTGGGGGCTTGAAGAGCAAAGGACATCCGATTGGGGCCACAGGGTGCGGTCAAGCTGTGGAAATTTTCCACCAGCTGCGGGGAGAGGCTAAAGAACCAGCGCGGCAGGTTAAAGACGCGGAACTAGGACTTTCCCACAATGTGGGAGGGTCTGGCGGATCGGCTACAGTGTTCATTTATAGTAAGGAGGTGAGATAGGATGGCTGTCGGTATTGTCAGTTATGGTTCTTATATTCCGAGGGCGCGCATTGCCCGTACCGAGTATCAAAAAGCGTGGGGTTCCTGTGGAGCGGATATCAAAGAAAAAGCAGTGCCTGAATTTGATGAAGATACACTGACGATGGGGATCGAAGCGGCAAAAGAGTGTTTGCGCAACAGTCCCACCGTGAGTATTGGTGCTTTGGCAATCGCCTCGACCAGTTTTCCTTATGAGGAAAAAGTAATGTCCGGCACTGTGGCAGCAATGCTTAATTTACCTGAACGACTATTCAGTACTGAACACGGTCAATCAACGCGAGCAGGTAGTGAGGCATTCATTACAGCCGCCCAACTCTTGGGAAATGGGAATGGAGGCCAAGCCTTAGTCATTGCTTCAGATGCCCCACGGGCTCTGCCGAAAGAGACAATCGAACACGGTTTGGGAGCGGGGGCAGCCGCCTTTGTTTTAGGAACTGAGGACATTATTGCCGAGATCGAGTATGTAAATTCATTCATCTCGGAAAATATGGGGGAACGGTATCGACTTGCTGGGAATAGTTTTCTCAGCGACATCGGTGTTAAAGGTTTTACCGGAATTGCATTTAACGAATTAGTGACTAAGGCCATCCAGGATGTTCTGCAACACCTGAATCGCACTGCGGCGGACTATGATTTTCTTGTCGTTCAGGAGACCGACGGTAAGAGGGTTAAATCTTTGGCAAAGAAATTAGGATTTAGTGAGGAAAAAGTCAATCCCGGCTTGCTTTATGCGCAAATTGGCGATACGGGTGCCGCTTCAACTATGCTTAGTTTGGCGGCAGTTCTGGATGAGGCTAAAAATGGCGATAAAATTTTGTTAGTCTCGTATGGGTCGGGCTCGGGAAGTCAAGCCGTGAGTTTTCAAGTAATCGGTAATCCGGTGGGAACCCAGCGCTTGTCCTTACGCAAAAAATTGGAGAACAAGAAGAACATCGATTACGTGCAATACCTAAAACTAAAACGACAAATTATGTGAGGTGATAGATAAGTGGGAGCACATATTTCTATTCCTATGTACCAACGCTCCATTGGGCAGCGTTACCGGCTGGCTGGGCAGAAATGCCAAGCGTGTGGCGCAATCCATTTTCCGCCCAAAGCCGCTTGTAAACGTTGCGGAAGCTTGGCAGGATTTGAAGAGGTGGGCTTAAGCGGCCGGGGTAAGGTTTATTCCTATACGGTGATTGCCGGGGCGGGAGCTCCGCCTGAATTCACCTTAGAGGCAGCTTGTCGTGGAACATACCCGGTAGTCCTAGTGGAGTTGGAGGAAGGTCCAAAGATCATCGCCCAAATGGTAGAAGAGCCAGAGGACGGCGTGAAGATAGGCATGTCCGTCGAGGCGGTTGTGCGCCGTATTTATGTAGAAGAAGACGTTATTCGTTATGGTTATAAGTTTCGTCCGGCAACAGAGTAGTCTGGGAGGAAGCGTAGATGAGCAAGTGGCAAGTGCGTGTCCATGAACGTTTAATCAGTCCGGAAGAGGCGGCAGCCAAATTAAGAAATGCCGGTCATATTGCGCTGGCTTCCGGTTGTAGCGAACCGGTTACCGTTTTGAAGGCTATTGTCCGGGAAGCTTCACATTTTAGTGGTCTTCGTTTTTATAACATGGCTTTAGGGAGTGCCTGCCCTTATGTTGCTAACGATTTAGCGGAGAATTTCCGATTGGTGACCATCCTACCTGATCCATCCTTGCGCGAAGCGATCAATAGAGGAATAGTCGAGTACCTTCCAGTCAGCCTATCGGCTTTTCCAGGATATTTAAGGCGCTTACCGACACTTGATGCTGCTCTTATTCAAGTCTCCCCCCCCGATCGTCACGGTTATTGCAGTTTGGGATTGTCAGTGGATTATACTAGGTCAGCCGCGTTGGCGGCTGACCTAGTGATAGCTGAAATCAATGCGGAAACTCCCCGTACGCTAGGCGAAAGTTTTTTGCATGTCAGTCAAATTAACTATTTTGTTCAAGCAGGGCAGGGTTGTCGGGAATTTCCGGAAGCCCCCGTTTCAGAGGTGGAGAGGAGAGTGGCTGACCATGTGGCAGGGTTGGTACCTAATGGCTCAACAGTCCAATTCGGAATCGGCAGCATAGCAAGGGCAATAGCTGATAAGCTTCAAGAAAAAGAAGAATTGGGAATTCATACCGGTATTTTTACGGATGCAGTCATGGATTTGGTTGAGTCTGGGGCTGTGAGTAACCGTCACAAAGGGATCGATACTTACAAATGTGTAGTGACGCAGGTGTTGGGCAGCACAAAGTTGTACCAGTATGTCAGTGACAATCCAGGTGTGGAGATGCGTCCTTGTGATTACACGCATAATTACTCTGTCTTGACACAGCTGGAAAATTTTGTGGCCATTAATTCTGCAGTTGAGGTTGATCTCACCGGACAAGTTAATGCAGAGTATGTTAACGGCAAGCAAATAAGCGGTACGGGTGGTCAATTAGATTTCATGCATGCCGCCAGTCAGAGTTCAAAGGCTAAATCCGTCATTGCCCTCACTTCTACCGCCGCCGCGGGCAAAATATCCCGAATTGTACTTAATATGTCCACTGGTGCAGTGGTTAGTACACCTAGGGTTGATGTAGATTATGTAGTTACCGAATTCGGCATAGCTTCATTAAGAGATAAGACGATCCGAGAGCGAACTGCGGAATTAATTGCTGTTGCCCACCCGGCTTTCAGAAAGCAACTTAGTTCATTGGCGTTGGGTGGTTGAGAGAGGGAACCTAGGGTCTTTTTAGAAAAGGATGGATAGGCTTATTTATAATTAACAGAATTTTCTAAATTAAAGAGGAGGTGTAAAGATATTTATGATTTCAGTGCAAAAAGTCTTTGAAATTGTAACCTATTTTTCCTCTGTAGACTGTTATAAATTCGTTTTACCATCTTATGGATAATATTATCTGGATCATCCATCGAAAATGGCGATATTAACACAAGGTGGTGAGGTATTTCTTCAATCTTACCCGGTATTTTTTCTAAATGGTCGCAGCTACTCCTTGGC
>Ga0255336_102254_pt1 | contig 10253 bp, 9 predicted proteins | sample MeOH1_35cm_T3_17_FD_189102 | JGI IMG/M metagenome (GOLD analysis project Ga0255336, IMG submission 189102) | Sandy soil microbial communities from University of British Columbia, Vancouver, Canada - MeOH1_35cm_T3_179 | ecosystem: Engineered > Artificial ecosystem > Sand microcosm > Unclassified ...
ATCATCGGGGCGCAGCCGGAAGAAGGCTCACGCATCCCGGGCATTCGTAAATGGCCCGAAGCGTATCTGCCGAAAATCTTCGATCGCAGCCGCGTGGATCGCACGGAAAGTGTCAGCCAGGCCGCCTCTGAAGCGATGGCGCGGCGGCTGGCATCGGTGGAAGGCATCTTTAGCGGGATTTCTTCCGGCGGCGCGTGTGAAGTGGCGCTGCGCGTGGCACGTCAGGTCGAGAATGCGACCATCGTGTTCGTAGTCTGCGATCGCGGTGACCGCTACTTGTCGACGGGCGTGTTCCCGGCCTGACATCGGCTTGGGTCATACGCGAAAGCTAAAACGAAAGCGCAAAAAAGGCCCGGCAACTACCGTAATGCCGTTCAGTTAGTGATGGGGCGAAGCTTGAGCGAAGTCTCTTAAAATTAGTTATAAACGAGGCGTGGCGGTGTTAACTTTCTCCGCCATGCCTGCCGTCGATCTGAACGACTCGAAAGAACCAAACTGTGTGGTCGGATTGCGCGTTCAAGGACCGGAGAGTGCGCCGTCCGAACGGCAGCTTCAATTTCGTAGCAGCCAGATAGTCAGCGCATTCGGCTCGCCCCAAAACCCGCTCAAACTCTTGTGAAAGACTGTTCAAATGACTCTTTTACCTGACTGAGAGAGTCGTTTCAGACGGAGGGCGCGCGGCCCGCCAGCGCCAGATAAGCGCCCAAGCTCAACATGACGATGCCCGACGTGCGCGTAAGCAAACGAGCACGAGCCGCACGCGCGGTGCTCGATTTGAGCAACCGGGCAGCAGCGAATACGGCGATGACATCGACAAGCGTATTTAATACGACGCAGATACTCCCAAGCATCACCAGTTGCGCAATCAGTGGCTCGCCGGGTGCAGCGAACTGCGGCAGAAAAGCCAGAAAGAAAAGCGCCGTCTTCACATTCAGGGCCTCCACCAGGATTCCCTCGCAGAGCGCCCGGCGCGCACCTTGTGACGCAACGCGTTCCACCGTGAGCGGCTGATCCTTGCGCAACAGCATGCGGATGCCGAGATAAACCAGATAAGCCGCACCGGCGTACTTCACCAGACTGAAGAGCATTGCAGACCGGGCGATCAGCAAGGACAGCCCGAGCGCAGCCGCGAGTACATGAAGCAGACCGCCCATCGCCGTGCCGAAGCACGAGGCCAGGCCTTCCGTGCGACCGCCGGCGACGGTACGAGCGACGACATAGGCAATCCCCGGGCCGGGCGTGATGGCAAGCACAGTGGCAGCGATCAGGAATGGAATTAAAAACATGATGTGCGGATTATGGTTGTATTGATGCGATGGCGAGAGTGTAGATTTGAACGCTCGAATGAGCGCGCTACTCGATATGTACAGGTGAGTGCCAGGGCACCAGCGGATGCGCGATGCCGCCATCGCCATAGCAGCCGATCACCTTTGCAATGACGACCTGATAGCCCTTGAGCCAGCGCGCTTGCTGTTCCTTCGCCGCGAGGTGCTTCGGGTGATTCATCAGCGTCTTGAGCGCATCGAAGGTTTCCCAGTAGTACACGGTCGAGACGAGCCCGGTCGATGCGTTTTCCCACGTCTCTTCGCCGAGGTATCCGGGAATCGATTTGACGATAAGTGCGATCTCTCGGTCCAGCGCATGAAACGTTTCGTCGAGCGCGCCTGCTGCGAAAATGAAGGTGGCTGTGTAGATGGTTGCGTGTGCGGTTGACATGCTCGCTCGTGCCTTACCCTGCGTTGTGCATCGAACGCGCCATTTCGTTCTGGCCGCGCGCGTCGAGCGTATCGGCGGCAGTGTGCCGATCGCGCGTGTCCTTGTTCTGACTGAGCTTGGACTTGCCCACCATCGACGTCACGGCAATCTCGATACCCACGATATTGCGCAGCAAGCTATCGATGAACTCGGGCGAAGAATCTCCCATCTTCCATGGCCGGGGTTCATTGGTCTCATATCGCCGCGTCAGACGCGCGACCATCCCGCGTACGAAACTATCATCGTCGCGCACGGTGAGATTGCCGTAGGCATGCACCACCTCATAGTTCCACGTCGGAACCTGTCGATGCGCCTCATGCTTGCTCGGATACCAGTTCGGCGAGATATAGGCATCCGCCCCACGAAAGATCACCATGACTGGCGTACCCGTCGGACACCGCTGCCAGATGTCGTTTGCACGGGCGACATGGGCCGTCAGCAGACCGTGCTCTCCGTGGGCCGGATCGAATTCGAACGGAATGTGATTGGCGTCCAGCCCCGAGCGCGTATGCGTGACGAGCGTGCCGAGCGGATGCGCCCGGATGATGCGTTGCAATTCCTCGGCGCGGGTTTCGGCGAAGTGCGGTGGGATATACATCGTGCTTGCCTGATTCGATGTGATGTAAAAGTCATAACTGTCGCTCGAAACAGGCACAATGAGAAGATCCAGTTTTCATCGATCTACGTGGACCAGTTTCTCATGTCGCCAAACCCGGATGCCTCTGGAACGGGGCGCCGCATTTACGAGTTCTTGCGCGCACAGATGGCCGACGGAACGCTTCCGGCGGGCGCACGAGTGCCCTCCACACGAGCGCTCGCGGCCGATCTGGGTGTATCGCGTACGACCGTCACGTCGGCTTATGAACAGCTCGCGGCCGAAGGTTTCATCGTCACCGCCGCGGGGCGAGCGGCGCGCGTCGCCAGTCCGCCGGTTGCGCTCGCGGTTTCGAGTCCGCCTCGGTCTAACGGGTCTGCGCCTTCCCTTTCCGCATATGGTCGACGCGTGTCGGCGATTGCGACGCCGATACTGCCTCGCACGGGAACGGGCCGCATCGACTTTCTGTATGGAGCACTGGCGGCTCGCGACTTTCCCGTATTGCTCTGGCGGCGTGCGTACCAGGCCGAACTGCTGCGCCAAAAGGATAGCCTCTACTACGTCGCGCCCGAAGGTGACGCGTCATTGCGGCGCGCACTTCAAAGCTATGTGCGACGCGCCCGCGGGCTCGTTTGCGATGCCGAACAGATTCTCGTCGTGAGCGGCACGCAGCAGGCCATCGATCTGTGCGCACGCCTGCTGCTCGATCCCGGCGATGCCGCTCTTTTCGAGGACCCGGGGTATCTCATCGCGCGCCAGTGCTTCGAGGCCGCCGGAGGCCGGCTCTTGCCCGCCGCAGTCGATGAGCACGGTCTGGACACGCGGCGCTTGCCGCGCAATAGTCGCGCGCGTCTCGTGTACGTGACGCCTTCGCATCAGTTTCCGCTGGGCGGCGTATTACCCATCGGGCGACGCCTCGAACTGCTTCAGTGGGCGCAACGTCACGGCGCCTGGGTAATCGAGGACGACTACGACGGAGAGTTTCGCTACGGCCAGCGCCCCATCGACGCACTGCAGTCGATCGATTCCAATGGCCGCGTGATTTACGTCGGTACGTTTTCCAAAGCGCTGTCGCCGCACCTTCGACTTGGCTATCTGATCTTGCCCGTCGAACTGGTGCCGGTCTTCCGGCAGGCCAAGCGGCTGAGCGATCGTCACGCGCCGGTACTCGAACAGCGTGCGCTGGCTTCCCTAATTGACAGCGGCGCTTATGAGCGCCATGTGAGACGAGTACGGCGCGAGTACGAGCGCCGTCGTGCCTCGCTGCTTGATGCCATCGCACATCACTTGCCTGCCGGCGCTCAGGTCACCGGCACGGCAGCCGGACTGCATGTGTTGTTGTGGTTGCCGTTCCTGCGCTGGGAGGACGAGCGCGCGCTGGTGGCCGCCGCTATTGACCATGGCGTGGGCGTCTACCCTGTGTCGCCGCTGTTTGCCAAGACGCGGCCTTCCGCTCAGAGTCGAGCCGCGGGGTTGATCCTGGGCTACGCCAGTCTGACGGTCGATGAGATTCAGAAAGGAATCAGGATGCTGGCCGCGGCGATTGCAGAATTTCGTTCGGAGCGCGCCGATCCGTAACGTGATCCAGTCGCGATGCGAGCTTTTAGTCACACAACTATCGTACCGAACGGACGGTTCGACATTGGGTGTCGGGTCCGACCAGTTTGCCGGTCATCGAGTGAGCGATCTTACGACAGGCAGCATCTATAATGGGTCGACTTCTGCCTATGGCTAACAGGCACAAGCCGGCCAGGAAGCGACACTCGCCGTTCACGCCAATAAGCAGCTGTTCGTCGGCGCTTTAGCCGGCTTTAGGTGCAAGTCCGAATTGCACGTCACCGCTTGGCACTGACACATCACCGTAAGACCTTTACCAATTGTCGTCGTCATCGTCTCAATGCGATGGCGATGGGTAATCAGGCGTGATAACTCACGCAAAGGGCACCCAATGCCACCACAGCACAAGCGAGAAGACGGCGAAGCGTAAGGGTCTCGCCAAGGAAAATCCGGCCGATCAAGGCTGCGAAGACAATGCTGGTTTCACGAAGTGCAGCGATGGGGCCGGCCGGACCAAGCGCGAACGCCGAGATCACAGCCCCATAGGCTATGAGCGAAACCACGCCCGCGGCCAAAGCTTTTAGTGTTTCCGGCGACCGGACATCAAGCGTGAGCTTTCCGCGTAATGCGCAAAAGGTTGCTGGCATCAGGGCGCCATAGATCAGAAAAATCCAGGTTGCGTACGCACGTGGGTTTCCCGCATGTCGAACGCCCAAGGCGTCGGTCGTCGTGTAAGAGGCGATAAACAAGCCTGTGACGAAGGCCAGCAGAATTGACGCCGCGTCCGCCCGGTGCTTAGCGAGAGCAAGGTTCATGATTCCGAGTGCTACGAGCATCACGCCGGCCAACGAGAGCATGGACGGATGCTGACCGGTCAGAAAGAAGGCGCCAAGTGTTACCAGCAAGGGCACGCTGCCCCGGACGACCGGATAGACTTGCCCCAATGCGCCGCGTCGGTAAGCGCGAACCAGGAACACACTGTAGGCGACCTGCAGACATGACGAGACGATGAGATACGGCCAGCTTGCTGGGGAAGGGAGCGGGAGGACCACCGCAAATGGGATCGCGATGATCGTCGCCGAAAAACCCATGACGGTGATCGACCACAGCCTATCCGCGCCGGTACGGAGAACGGCATTCCAGCTTGCATGCAGTACCGCCGCACATAGCACGAGTCCGATGACAATCGGGCTCATTGCGGCCACGCAGACTGAATTGATCGGAGAACGATGGAGATTGAGCGGGAAAAGCCGTTTGGTGCGAACAAAGACCGACTGCGCAGCATATCAAGTTCCCATTCCTACGCCGGCATTATCCGGATCAGGTTTAGGGGTCGTCCCGCGCTCCGCTGGGACCTCTCAGCCTCACGGCTCCCCCTGGTGGCCGTTAGTATCGGGCCAATCGATCGATAAGGCAATCGCAATGCTCCCGATCATCCACGGCGCAGAGCGTGAATGCTGTCCGCGCCTAACGTGCCTGACTTGCGCCAGTAAGTGAGGAGCGCCAGACCCGGTGCTACTGTTTTGCGTCCATCTAGGCATGGCGTGCGGCTAATGAATGGCTGCTTTGCGCCGAGACGACTGTCTTTTGTGGGTCGACTTGAGACCTTCATGGATCTGAGCAAGGGGAGACGATCAATTTCCAAAAACAGAAAAGCCGCGCTCGAACTCCTGAGCGCGGCTTTTTTTCAATGAACCTTAACTGAACTGCATTACGGCAACTACCGGGGTTTTTGTATTCTGCCTTTTTGTATCCTGCGTCAGCGACGACGCCTCACCGCTACGTCATTGCGAAGCTGAAACACCCGCATTACCTGCTGACATCTGCGCCTTCACTGCTTCACCAAGCTGATACACCGCGAGCGCATAAAAGAAGCTGCGGTTGTAGCGCGTGAGCACATAGAAGTTCTTCAGGCCGAGCGTATATTCGGTCGCACGGCCCGGTGTGGGCAAGTCAACCACCGTCACCGGCGTACCCGCTTCCGCCATTGTGTTGAGCCCCGGCTCGCTCATTAGCATCCCGGCTTTGGTGAGTTGCGCGAGCGACCAGTGCGGCTCGGGCTGACCGTCGGCGGCGGCTTGCGCAACGCCTTGGCTGCCGGTGTCGCCGGCGATCCTCCAGACCACCGGCCGTCCCGATTCCCAGCCGTGTTGCTTCAGATAATTCGCGACGCTGCCGATGGCGTCGGCGGGACTGGTCCGCAAATCGATGTGGCCGTTGCCCTCGAAATCCACTGCGTACTGAACAATGCTGCTAGGCAGGAATTGCGGAATGCCGATCGCGCCCGTGTACGAACCGAGCACGGTGGTCGGATCGATTTGCTGGTCGTGCGTCCAGACCAGCAGATCCTCGAGATTCTTGCGGAACGTCGCCTGGCGCTCGGCGCGATTCGGCGTGTCGGGATAATCGAAGGTCAGCGTGGTCAAAGCATCGAGCGCTCGGAAATTGCCCATGTAGCGGCCATAGATGGTTTCCACGCCGATAATCCCGACAATCGCTTCGGGCGGCACACCGTATTGATCCGACGCACGCCGCAGCGCAGCCTGATTCGCACGCCAGAAATTCACGCCGGCCGCAATGCGCACCGGCTCCACAAAACGCGCCTGGTACGCGCGCCAGTTCTTGCTGGCGGGCGTGGGCGAAGGCAGCACCAGTTTCACGGCCGTTGCCGAATAACTCACGCGATTGAACAGGTCGTGCAAGGCGGCGGAATCGAAGTCGTAACGCGCGACGAGATCGTTGATGAACGCATCCACATTGGGATTGTTCGCGTAACGCTGCGGCACGATTTCCTCTTCGAACATCTGCCCTTGCGGTGTCGGAGGTTGCGGTTGCGATTGCGCAACTGCCTGACCGATACCCAGTGTGCCGAGCGCGCCAACGAGGCAAGCAACTGAGGCGAGGCGCGCGGTTCGCGCCGAAAGAGGCAAGACGGTCGATGCAAACTTAAAGGTCATAGTGTGCGTAATTGTGGCGGTGTAACGCGAGGCGCGCTGGAAAAACGCGCAGGGCATACAGGAGTCGGATCAGTATAACCGACGTGTTTTCGGCGCTATCCCGAAAGCCTTGCCGGCGCGCGCGCAGGCCGCAAAAACGGTGGTGCAGGACGGTGTCATTTTCAGTGTGGTAACTTAACAAGAACCCGCGCGGTGCGGCGTTCGGCTGCGATCAGGCAGGCAGCCGAAAGCGTTGGCATCGCGTACGACAAAAACATCCGAACGATTCGAGACACGCGGCACGGCACGCCCTGCTGCACATACCATCATGGCTACCGGCTTTTATTCGCATCCAGATTGCCTTCTTCATGACATGGGGCCGTGGCATCCCGAGTGCCCCGCGCGTCTTCAGGCGATCGAGGATCAGTTGATTGCGAGTCGTATCGACACGTTGATCGAGCGCGAAGAAGCACCGCTCGCGAGTGAAGAGGACCTGGCGCGGGTTCATACGCAGGCGCATATCGATTTCGTCAAAGAGACCGCGCCCTCAGTGGGCCGTGCGGAGATTGACCCCGATACGCTGATGTCGCCGGGTTCTTATCACGCCGCGTTGCGCGCGGCAGGCGCCGCGATCGCCGCCACCGACGCCGTGATCGCCGGCACGTACGACAACGCGTTCTGCAGCGTGCGGCCACCGGGACATCACGCGGAACCGGCGCGCGCGATGGGCTTTTGCCTCTTCAACAACATTGCGATCGCGGCGCGTCACGCGCTCGAAGTGCATGGTCTGGAGCGCGTGGCCATCATCGATTTCGATGTGCATCACGGCAACGGCACGGAAGCGGCGTTCTCGGGCGATCCGCGCGTGCTGATGTGCAGTTTTTTCCAGCATCCGTTTTACCCGTATAGCGGCGCCGACAATCACGCGTCGAACATGGTCAATCTACCGATGCCCGCGCGTACGAAAGGCATGGCCGTGCGCGAAGCCGTCGACCTGATGTGGCTGCCGAGACTCGATGAATTCAAGCCGCAGATGATCTTCGTCTCCGCAGGTTTCGATGCGCATCGAGAGGACGATCTCGGCAATATGGGCCTGGTCGAGGATGACTACACGTGGCTGACCGAGCAGATCCGCGCGGTGGCGAAGCGGCATGCGAAGGGCCGTATTGTCAGCAGTCTCGAGGGCGGGTACAACCTGTCGGCGCTCGGACGCAGCGTGGTCGCGCATGTGCGCGCGCTGGCCGAGATCTGATCTCTCACGCCTTAAGGCAAGACTGCGAACCTACATGCGTGTGCGCTGAAGCTCAGCGCGCACGAGCGCCCAATCGATCAGCGCCTTGATCACGCGATCCCGGTCAAGGTCGTTGAGCGTCTCGTGATAGCTGCCTTCCAGCATCATCAGCGTGCTATCCGTCGAACCGGTATTGGCCTCGAATTCGCGGCTGCCGTCCGGGTTGGTGAGCGCGTCCTGCGTGCCGTGAAACACGAATAGCGGCAGGTTGATCGAGGCGCGTCCAGCAGCGATGCGCCGCATGGCGGCCACGATCTGCGCCGCCGTTCGCGCGGGTATCGGCCGATGATGAACGAGCGGATCGCGCCGGTTCGCCTCGACCACGCCGTGCGCGCGCGACAATGTGGCTGGATCGATGGTCATGGCGGGGAAGCGCGGCATCAAGCGGCTGATCAAACCACCCAGCTTGAGCTTCCAGCGCGGCGCGTTCGCCGGCGGTTTCAGCGCAGCGCTCGAGAGGATCAGCCCGGCAAGTTTCCGGCCGTTTTCCGGCAGGCGCTCGATGGCGTAAAGCGCTGCTATTGCGCCACCCATGCTATGTCCCATCAGGAACAACGGAATCTTGAGCGGCGCGGTCGTTTGCGCCGCGTCGAGGAGGGCGTCGGTGTCAAGCAGATAGTCGTCGAAGGATTCAATCAACACGCGCTCGCCCGGCGATTTGCCGTGGCCGCGCAGATCCGCCGAAATCAATTCGATGCCCGCCGCGTTCAGGCGCAGCGCGAAGGCGTCGTATCGGCGCGCGTGTTCCGCCAACCCGTGCACCAGTGCGATTCTCGCCAGCGGTTTGGGGAACGTGGCAGCGGCTTGCCACCGGTGAAGATGAAGGCCGATGCCATCGCGTGTGGCGATGCTGCTGGTCGAATACGTGCTGTGCGCGGTTTTTTGCATGGTCTGACGGTCAAATCGGGATGCCGCAAATGATAGTCCGGATGCGCATTGCGAGCCCGCTGCCTGTCTGGCGCAAAAGGGTCACAAGAACCACTGGCCAAAAAGTCGCAAATGTGCCGGTTCTCGAGCACAACCCCGCTTGCTATCTGTGGGGTTTCATGCGTAAAATAGAACGATCGTGCTGTAAAAATAAGCGTCCACTGATTGTGCAAAGCCTGACGGGCTTCGCCGGATCCGCCCTAAGCATTCGGCGGCGGGAGTCACTCGTTATAATGGGCTTGGGATGACGTATTCGTAACTTAGGAGCGTGTGCATGAAAATCTTGGTGCCAGTCAAACGCGTGGTCGACTACAACGTGAAAGTCCGGGTCAAGCCCGATGGCAGTGCAGTCGATATCGCGAACGTGAAGATGTCGATGAACCCGTTCGATGAAATCGCGGTGGAAGAAGCCGTGCGCCTGCGCGAAGCGGGCGTGGCGACGGAAGTAATCGCCGTGTCGTGTGGCGTCACGCAATGTCAGGAAACGCTGCGTACGGCGATGGCGATTGGTGCGGATCGCGCGATCCTGGTCGAATCGACTGAGGAATTGCAGCCGCTGGCGGTGGCGAAGATCTTGAAGGCGCTGGTCGACAAAGAGCAGCCGCAACTGATCATCCTCGGCAAGCAGGCTATTGACGACGACTCGAACCAGACGGGTCAGATGCTCGCCGCGCTGGCTGGTTTGCCGCAAGCAACGTTCGCCTCGAAGGTGACGGTGGCCGATGGCAAAGTCACGGTAGCGCGCGAAGTCGATGGCGGCTCGGAAACGCTGTCGCTGACGTTGCCAGCGGTGATTACCACGGACTTGCGCCTGAACGAGCCGCGTTATGTGACGCTGCCCAACATCATGAAGGCCAAGAAAAAGCCAATGGAAACGCTCAAGCCCGCGGACCTGGGTGTCGACGTTACGCCGCGCCTGAAGACGCTCAAAGTTGCCGAACCGCCGCAGCGCTCCGCAGGCGTGAAGGTGCCGGACGTGAAGACGCTGGTCGAGAAGTTGAAGACCGAAGCCAAGGTTCTGTGAGGGAGTTAGGAAAGTGACCATTCTTGTAATTGCAGAACACGACAACGCATCGATCAAAGCGGCGACGTTGAACACTATCGCGGCTGCTTCGAAGATCGGCGGCGATATCCACGTGCTGGTCGCGGGTTCGAACGCGCAAGCGGCAGCGGATGCAGCGGCGAAGATCGC
>Ga0255336_102255_pt1 | contig 10251 bp, 7 predicted proteins | sample MeOH1_35cm_T3_17_FD_189102 | JGI IMG/M metagenome (GOLD analysis project Ga0255336, IMG submission 189102) | Sandy soil microbial communities from University of British Columbia, Vancouver, Canada - MeOH1_35cm_T3_179 | ecosystem: Engineered > Artificial ecosystem > Sand microcosm > Unclassified ...
CACTTGGCATTCTTTCGCAGATGGAAAATCCACGTGGTTGCATCCTTCTGCTCCCATTTTTCCGCCACGCCTGGCACGACGGTCCCATCGGCATTGGTCGCGGTCAGGCCTTCAAAAAGGTCACGCGTAACGTTGTTGGCCGGCACCGTCTCAGCCAGGTTCGGATCGAGGGTCTCGACCTCGGACGCGTTGTTGCGCACCAGTTCCTGCTTCGCCGCAAGCTGCACACTTGACGGCACGATGGCCGCATGAGCCAGATGAACGTTGCTTGCCGCTGCAACGCAGACACTCGCTGCAAGAGCCGGAAGCCACTTGCGGGAAACGCGGCGATGAACAGCATCGCCCGAACGAAAAAAAGCGTCAATGCGAGCGCTACGGGCGACGAGTACTGCAAACAACGTCATGGGAATCCTTGTTATTTATTTGTTCATCAGGCACCGGAGCGCCGGATTACAAGAGCTTTTGGCCCTGCGCAACGCGGTGAGGTGTGTCTTTATGTGCTGCTATGTGCCGCAGTCCGTATGCCGGAGCAGACGCACGTCACGACGAGCATCTTAGCCCACCTAACATTTTGCTTTCGAACATCGTTGATCAAAGGCCCGCATTGTGTGCCGGCCTTTACCGCGTCGCCAGTACGCTACTTTCAAATAGCTTTACAAGTCATACGAACGGGCGACAAAACCGAGTTCGCCGGGAGTATTTCAGAGCAATAAAGTGGAATCCACTCACATGTGCTTATAGCCCATGTGTTTTGGGTATAAGCGGGGCGCTGGGGGTTCGACTCGCGCTTTATCCACGCGCGCGTGGCCGTAAATTAGCAGGCGCCCGTGGTTCGCGCTAACATCGGCGTCCTTGTGGTCCGTGCAGGTAGGTTCCAAATAATGATCCGTTTTCGCCAGATAGAAGCTTTCCGCCAGTTGATCATGACGGGTACCAGTGTCGGGGCTGCGCGTGTGATGCACGTCACTCAGCCCGCCATCAGCCGTTTGATCGCCGATTTAGAGGCTGACCTCGGTTTTAGCCTGTTCAGCCGCGTGGGCGGCCGGTTGAATCCGACCAACGCCGGGCTGCGCTTTTATAAGTCCGTCGAAGAGAATTTCCTGGGGCTCGAACGCCTGAAACAGGTCGCCGAAATCATTCGCGACGAAGCGTCCGAGGGGCTGACGGTCGCTTGCTTACCTGTGCTCGCCAGCACGCTGCTGCCGCCCATCCTCGCCGACTTCGTCGAGCGTCACCCGGGCGTGCCCATACGCGTCGATTCGGTGAAGGTCCCGGAGGTACTCACGATCCTGCAGAACCATAAGGCCGACGTCGCGATCAGCCAGGCATTTGCGTCGGTTGCGGGTATCGAAGTCGAAAAGCTGCTGCATGCGCGTGCGCAGTGCGCGATGCCGGCATCGCATCGGCTGGCGAAGAAAAAATCGGTGCGGGCACAGGATCTGCGCGGCGAGCGCATCATCGGTTGGCTGCCGAATTCCCGCCAGCCTTACGCGGCCGAACAGTCACTGTTCGCGGCCGGCGAAGACCGCGCGAACTACACGGTCCTGACCGACACCGCCCACACACGGTATGCGATGGTCGCGGGCGGTCTGGGTGTGTCGATCGTCGAACCGTTCGCAGCCAAGGTGTGGCGGGCTCACGGCGTGGTCGTGCGCCCGTTCGAGGCCGCTATCGAATACGAATACGTGCTGTCGTATCCGAGCAGCGGCATACGCTCGGATCTCGTCGCTTCGTTCCGTGAATCCGTCCTGCGCGTGGTGGCCACGTATTCCCTGGACGAAGCGCAAGCGCCCACCGGCGTCGACGCCTGAGCAGTTGCTCAACCGGGTGTGTTAGCCGCCGCCGAATCAATTGCGCCCGTGATATAAGCCCCGGAGCGTCTCCGCCCAAGCGCTTCGCCGCAAAAGGCGGTTACCCATTTTCAGGAGGAGCAAGATGTCCATGAAGAAGTCCATGAGTTCGCTGCATCGCGCACGTTCGTTCGCGCTCGGAGCCCTCGCTGCCGCGGCGTTTTCGATCTCGTTCGCGTTTGTCGAAAGCGCACCGGCCTACGCGAAAGTCACGCCGCAACCCGCGGTCCTGACAGCTTCGGCAGTGGCAGTCGCCGACAAATTCGCGGCCGACGCAGCCGAGCAGATATTCAAGGAAGGCGGTAATGCGGTCGATGCAGCCGTCGCAATCGCATTCACGCTGGCGGTGACCTATCCGGAGGCGGGCAACCTGGGCGGCGGCGGTTTCATGACGCTCTACGTGGATCATCGTCCCTACTTCCTCGACTATCGTGAGCGCGCCCCGATCGCGGCCACGAAGAACATGTATCTCGACGACAAGGGTGAAGTCATCAAGGGCATGAGCTTGTACGGGTATCGCGCAGTGGGCGTGCCGGGCACGGTATCGGGCATGTGGGAAGCGCAGAAGCGCTTCGGCAAGCTGAAGTGGAAACAGGTCGTGGCGCCCGCGATCAAGTATGCGCAGGACGGCTTTGAAGTCAGCGATCAACTGCAGGAACGCAAGGACGCCGCCTCGAAGGAATTCGCCGGCAAGACCAATTTCGATAGTTACTTCGGAACCCTGAATAAAGGCGTGAACTTCAAGCAACCGGAACTGGCCGCGACGCTTCAACGCATCTCGGATAAAGGTGCCAAGGGCTTCTATGAAGGCAAGACGGCGGATCTGATCGCCACCGCCATGACCGGCCACGGCCTGATCACGGCACAGGATCTGAAGGAATACAAGGCAGTCTGGCGGCAACCGGTGCTCGCGAGCTGGAACGGCTATCGCATCATCACAGCGCCGCCGCCGAGTTCCGGCGGTATCGGTCTCGTGCAGTTGCTGAAGATGAAGGCCGATCTCAAGGACAAGTATGCCGACGTGCCGCTCAATTCCGCACAATACATTCACCTGACCGCGGAAATTGAGAAACGCGTGTTCGCCGACCGCGCCCAGTATCTCGGCGATCCCGATTTCTACAAGGTGCCGATCGCACAGCTCATCGACGACGACTACATCCTGAAGCGTGCATCCGAGGTCAATCCCGATACGCCGTCTGACACCAAGAGCGTCGTTCCGGGCCTCGGCACCACGATGCCGGAAAAGGCTGAAACCACGCACTTCTCGGTGGTCGACAAGTGGGGCAATGCGGTATCGAATACGTACACCATCAACGGCTATTTCGGCTCGGGCGTGGTGGCGGACGGTACGGGTGTGGTGCTCAACGACGAGATGGACGACTTCTCTTCGAAACCGGGCGTGGCAAACATGTTCGGTGTAGTGGGCAGCGACGCCAACGCGATCGAACCGCGCAAGCGCCCGCTTTCCTCAATGTCGCCGACCATCCTCACGAAGGACGATCAAGTCGCGATGGTGATCGGCACGCCGGGCGGCTCGCGCATCTTTACATCGATCTTTCAGGTCATCAACAACGTCTACGACTTCTCGATGCCCCTGCCCGATGCGGTCGCGGCAATGCGCTTTCATCATCAGTTGCTGCCGCCGAACACGATTTTCTGGGAGCCGTACAAGCCCATTGACGGCGATCTCGCGAAAGAGCTGGAAGCGAAGGGATACACGCTCGCGAAGCAGGGTTTCAACGGCGATATCCAGGTCATCAAGATCAACGGCACGACGCCCGAACCCGCAGCCGATCCGCGCGGCCGAGGCGTGACGCGCGTGATTCAGTAAGCTGTCGCGTTAGGTCTGGTTAGTTCCGGCCGACAAAAGGGCCAGGTCATTCGACCTGGCCCTTTTGCTTTTCTACAGCACGTCCACGCGTTTGAAAGCCGCATGGAAACAGACCTTATAAGGATCGCGGCATGACTGGAATCCCATTTTTGAGATTGGAGGCGGCTTAATGATCGCCTAGTCTCTGTGCTGGCCAAGTCCAGTGCGTTGGCTCCGGCCAACAACATAAATCAAACCTATCGAGACGACCCTGAAGACGGCGCGGCCGGTCTGCCAAGACTATACGGCGCGCTTGTTTCAGCCTGCTGATAAAGGAGAACAGCTCATGATGGAACCCCACGCCCAGCCGCTCGGCGGCATCGACATTCAGAACGATGCCCCCGCGTCTCAATCCGGCGGATTGATCGACTGGTACTTTCAGATCAGCGCGCGCGGCAGTACGCAGCGGCGCGAGGTGATTGCCGGTGTCACCACCTTCCTGGCGATGGTTTATTCCGTGTTTGTCGTGCCGGAAATGCTAGGCAAGGCCGGCTTCGATACCCGCGCCGTCTTCGTGGCGGTCTGCCTGACGACCGCGTTCGGCTCGCTTTTGATGGGTATATGGGCGCGCTTGCCAATCGCGATCGGCTGTGCGATCTCGCTGACCGCGTTCACCGCTTTCGGGCTGGTGCTGGGCAAAGGGCTCTCGCCAGCCGTCGCGCTTGGCGCGGTGTTCCTGATGGGCGTTACCTTCACCGCGGTCTCCGTCACCGGGGTGCGCTCGTGGATCCTGCGCAACCTGCCGGCGGGCGTCGCGCACGGCACGGGGATCGGGATCGGCTTGTTTCTGTTGCTGATCGCGTCGAACGATGTCGGCCTGATCGTGAAAAATCCGGGTGCGGGAATGCCCGTTTCGCTCGGCCATATCACGGCGTTTCCGGTGCTGATGTCGATCTTCGGACTTGCCGCGATCATCGGCCTGGAGCGCCGGCGCGTGCCGGGCGGAATCTTGCTCGTGGTGGTCGGGTTGTCGGCGCTGGGATTGGCCTTCGATCCCGCGGTCCGTTTCACCGGCGTGTTCGCGTTGCCCTCGTTGAGCGCGCCCGGACATGCATCGCTGATCGGCGCCATGGACATTCGCGGCGCGCTGTCGCTGGCCGTGTTGCCAAGCGTGTTTGCGCTGGTGATGACCGCCGTCTTCGATGCCACCGGCACGATTCGCGCAGTGGCGGGACAAGCAGGTCAGATCGACGAGAAAGGCCGTATTGTGAACGGCGGCCGGGCGTTGACCGCGGACTCTGTCAGCTCGATCGTTGCCGCGTGCCTGGGCGGTGCGCCGGCTGCGGCGTATATCGAATCGACCGTGGGCGTGGCGGCAGGCGCGAAGTCGGGCCTGGCGGCCGCGACCGTTGGCGTGATGTTCCTGCTGGTGATGTTCTTCTCGCCACTCGCCGGGCTCGTGCCTTCATACGCCACAGCTCCCGCCCTGATGTATGTCGGCCTGCTGATGCTCGCCAGCGTGAGCAAACTTCACATGGACGATCTTGTCGACGCCATGTCCGGTCTCGTCTGCGCCGTGTTCATTGTGCTGTCGGCGAATATTGTGACCGGCATCATGCTCGGCTTCTGCACACTCGTCATCGGCCGGGTGGTTTCCGGCGAGTACAAGAAGCTGAACGTGGGCACGGTCGCGATCGCAGCGGTGCTCGCCGCGTTTTATCTCGGCGGATGGGCTATCTGAAACTGATGGGCTAACGCCCGTTCAGTGCCGACTGTCACGGTTGCCGACTTTCTGCCCGGCAACCGTTTTAATGCATGCAAGGCCGGCGAACCGATGTTCGAGAGCGATCAGCGGCTCGATCGGTGCATCGATTCAGCAGTCGGCTAAGCTGCAGCCGATTTACTTGCGGCGATACGCTTCAGCCAACACGGCGCAATTTTGCAGATGCAGGTTCAGCGCATGGGCAGCTTCGCGGCGAACAACAGCCTTCGCCTTGCGGAACCACGAACCGAAAGAAACGAGAATCGAACCTTGAGCGGCGGTTTTCATGAAAGCACCTCAGCGTGAGTTAGGGATAACCCGTTAGGGAATACCCTGATTATACGCATCCAATGCTGCATTGCAAAAAAGATTTTGAGACTAGCCCTCGGGTGAAGCGCGAACGCAACACCGCGCGGGGAATTGCTGAATCAGGCCAGGCCCCTTATTTTCAGGACCAGCCCGCAAGGCTGCGAACGCTCTTTCGCCAATCTCAGGGCACGACTGAAAGAAACAGGAACGTCGCAAAAATAACCAGATGAACCACGCCCTGAAGTACGGTCGAGCGCCCCGTGCCGAGTGTGAGGACGCTGACGATCAAGGTCAGCGCGAGCAGCACGATTTCCTTCGAACCGAGACCAAGTGCGATCGGCTGGCTGATCGCAAGCGACACCACCGCCACGGCCGGAATCGTCAGACCGATGCTCGCCAGCGCCGATCCAAGCGCGAGATTCAAGCTGGTCTGCAACCTGTTAAGCCGTGCAGCGCGCAACGCGGCCACGCCTTCCGGCAGCAGCACGAGCGCTGCGATCACCACGCCAACCACCGCTTCGGGCGCGCCTGCCCGGGCGACCCCCGCCTCAACGGCCGGCGAAAGCAGCTTCGCCAGTCCGACAACCGATATCAGCGAGAGCAGCAGCAAACCGCCGGAGGCCAACGCGTAGCCGTTGGTGGGCAGCGGCGCGTGAACGTCGTCGGCATCGGCTCGATTCGGGTCGAGCGCCGGCACCGGCGGCAGGAAATAATCGCGATGCCTGACGGTCTGCACGAACACGAACACCACGTACAGCACCAGCGACGTCACGCCGACAAACACGAGTTGCGACGTCGACAACCCCGGCCCCGCCACCGTGCTGGTGAAGTCGGGCAAGACCATGGTCAACACTGACAGGGCACACAGGATCGCGAGCGTCGCGCTTGCACCCTGTAGCTGGAAATTCTGCTCGTGATGGCGCATGCCGCCCACGAGCAAGCAAAGCCCGACAATGCCGTTGCACACGATCATGATCGCGGCGAACACGGTGTCGCGCGGCAACGCTGCTTTCTCCGGGCCGCCCGAGATCATGACCGAGACGATCAGCGCCACTTCGATCACCGTCACCGCAATGGCCAGCACAAGCGTGCCGAACGGCTCGCCGACTCGATGCGCAACCACTTCGGCGTGATGAACCGCGGCGAACACGGCGGCGGCGAGTGCGATGGCGGCGAGCATGAACATGAAGCCGTTCGGCATGGCGAACGTCAGTCCCAGGATGACAAGTGCGGCAAATGGCGCGATGCCCGTCCAGTCCAGCTTGAATTTCATCGATGCTCCACGGCGGTGCTGCGTGTGGATGGAAGTGTCAGGAAGCCGGGCCGGTTATCGATCTCGATGGTCCGGCCGGACCAGATGAACTGAAAGTGCCGTCAGATTACAGGGTCTGGGGGCAAATGACGGGTTACGGAGCTTGCAACGAGCGGCTGAAAGTGCATTGCCGACTGAAAACAGCGTTCCTGCTTTCGAAACGTTGGGGAACCACAAACCGTTATGCGTCAGTGGGTTGGCGGCTGCTTGCCCATGTTGTCCACACGGCTATCCACAAAAAATGTGGATAAGTCCGGGTACTGATTTTGGTCGGTGATGCGGGCGGGAACGCCGGCAGTCCGATCATCAGCATCAACAGCGACACGACGATGAACGTGTGCGGGTAACTGCCCGGAAGACCCGGTGGCAAACGCACGGCACCGAGTGGACAGCTCGCCGCCCCGAAACGAAGAAGCGCGGCCTGTTTCCCGGCCGCGCCTTAGCGTTCTAACGTGCTTCAGTCCAACGAACTCAGGAAACGAATTCTGTGTTCAGGGTGATCTTCGCGTTTCCAGCGAACAGCTTGGACACGGGACACCCCTCTTTCGCCGCGTTCGCAAGCTTCTCGAACGTGGCTTGGTCGGTGCCGGGCACCTTCGCTTTCACATCCAGATGGCAAGCGGTGATGGAGAACCCATCGCCGACCTTGTCCAGCGTCACGGTAGACTTCGTTTCGATGCTCTCCGCCGTGAGGCCGGCCTGCGTGAGTTGCAGGGACAGCGCCATCGTGAAACAGCCCGAATGCGCAGCGCCGATCAGCTCTTCGGGATTCGTTCCGGGGCCGCCCTCGAAGCGGGAAGAAAAACCATACGGCGCGTCTTTCAAAACGCCGGTTTGCGTCGAAATGTAACCTTTACCGTCCTTGATGCCGCCACTCCATTTTGCCGATGCTGTCTTTTGCACGAGTGTTCTCCAGAAAGTCAGGGTGGATTTGCCGCGCAATGCCGCCGCAGCAAGGATTCGACCGCAAAGCCAGTTGATCAGGCGGGCCGGCTTTGACGCGCCATCGGGTTGATCAAAGCACACAGGATGCCCGAAAGCACAGCGGGCGGATTGCCCGGCCGCATTTCCCGGCATAACCCTCAGTTCATCCTGTCCAAGGAGGATAGATGGGTCCACGAGTAGTTGAAGTCGTTGAAGATCGTGATTTACCTAAGCGCGTCGATGTTGTCGTGATCGGCGGCGGCATTATCGGCGTGAGCACGGCCCTATATCTCGCAGACAAGGGGATCTCCGTCGCGGTATGCGAGAAGGGGCATATTGCCGGCGAGCAATCGAGCCGCAACTGGGGCTGGTGCCGCGCAACGCATCGCGACCTGCGCGAGCTCGAACTCAGTCTCGAAAGCCTGAAGCTGTGGCGCGAGCTGGACCGGACGCTGGGCATTGATACCGGTTTCCGGCAATGCGGCATCCTCTACGCCGCCGACGACCCGAAGGCTCTCGCCGGTCACGAAAGCTGGCTGGCCCGCGCCGTCGGTCTCGTGGGACGCGAAGGCATCGACTCACGCATCACGTCCAGCGAAGAAACGGCGGCGCTGATGCCCGGCGCGGCGCGCAAGTTTCCCGGTGGCATCTACACGCCCTCCGACGCCCGCGCGGAACCGCAGCAGGCGGCGCCGGCCATCGCCAATGCACTGCGCGCCAAAGGCGTGAAAATTCTGACACCGTGCGCGGTGCGCGGCATCGAAACAAGTGGCGGCGCGGTCAGCGGCGTGGTGACGGAATACGGCTCGATCCGCTGCGGGAGCGTCGTGGTAGCAGGCGGTGCGTGGACGCGCTTGTTTGCCGGCAGCGTCGGGGTCGAACTGCCGCAACTGGCGGTGCGCTCGTCGGTCCTGCGCACCGAACCGGTCGACGGTGGACCGGAAGTCAGCGCATGCAACCGGACCGTCGGATACCGCAAGCGGCTCGACGGCGGTTACACGATCGCGAATGCGTTCCACAGTCTTGCCGAGATCACGCCCGACAGCTTCCGGCTATTCAGCCAATATCTGCCGGCGCTGAAAAGCCAGTTCGGATCGATCGAGTTCGCTTTCGGCCAGCGATTTTTCGAGGCGTTGCGCCAGCCGCGGAAATGGCAACTCGACCAACCGACCGTCTTCGAAACCGTACGCACGCTCGATCCACCGCCGACCCAAAAATTCAACGATGTCGCCATCAACGCGTTCCGTGCGATCTTCCCGGCGCTTGGAGACGTGAAAGTTGCACAGGCGTGGGCGGGTTATATCGACGTTACGCCGGACGCCGTGCCTGTGATCTGCGCTGCGCAACAGGTCCCCGGCATGTTCATCGCCACCGGTTTTTCAGGTCACGGCTTCGGGATCGGACCGGGTGCCGGGAAACTGATGGCGGATATTGTCGCGAACAACGCACCGCTGGTGGACCCGCGAGCGTTCCGGCTGAGCCGTTTCAGCGATGGGTCGAAGATCGAAATGGATGGCGGGTTTTGACCGCTCGAAGCAAAGGAATGCGAATGGTGCAAAATTTCACAAACTATCGTAGTGGCCGCGTCAAAGGGTAGCCGGAAGTAAAGTCGAATGTCGGGTAGAATTTTGCACTAAATTTGGACCGCCCTTATATGACAAACTCCAAGCTGTACCTCGACGTCTGGTCGGATTTTGTGTGCCCTTTCTGCTATCTGGAAGTGCCGGTCATCGACCAGTTCCAGAATGCGTATGGTGACTCGGTCGAGGTCCGCTGGCACGCGTTCGAACTGCGTCCCGAACCCACACCCACGCTCGATCCCGACAGCGACTATTTGCATAAAACGTGGGAGAGCTCCGTCTACCCGATGGCCAACGAACGCGGTTTGCTGTTGCGTCTCCCGCCGGTTCAGCCGCGTAGCCGCAAGGCCTTCGAGACAGCGTTTTTCGCGCGCGAATCGGGTCGTTTCGAGGCCGTGCATCGCGCGATCTTCAAGGCGTTTTTCGAGGACGGTATCGATATTGGCGATACCGATGCGCTGCTGGATATTGCCGCTACCTGCGGCATCGATCCGGAGTCGCTGGAAGAAGCGTTGCTGGGCGACGAACTCACCGACGCCGTGATCGAAGATGAAGAGTTCGCGAAGAAGCTCGGCGTGACGGGCGTGCCGTTCGTGGTGCTGTCACGCGAAGGAGTGGGCGATCAAGAACCGCCGCCGCCCATCGCGTTGCGCGGCGCGGCGCCGCTCCAGCACTTCGAAGCAGCAGTCGGGCGATTGTTTCCG
>Ga0255336_102257_pt1 | contig 10237 bp, 6 predicted proteins | sample MeOH1_35cm_T3_17_FD_189102 | JGI IMG/M metagenome (GOLD analysis project Ga0255336, IMG submission 189102) | Sandy soil microbial communities from University of British Columbia, Vancouver, Canada - MeOH1_35cm_T3_179 | ecosystem: Engineered > Artificial ecosystem > Sand microcosm > Unclassified ...
TGCGCGTGGACCACGGTAAACGTTCGTTCCGTTACCTGAACTTGGCCACGTCCTCAATAAAGGACGATCCAACGTCAGTGAATAGGGGCCACTTCCGGATGCGGCACGAATAACAAAGGCTGCGGTTTGGTTTATATGGTTAGGGTCCTCATCCTGTATTAGTATTTCTGCTCCAACAAGGCTACCTACTGTTGAAAGACCCATTAGGCTATTGACGCTTAGTGTATTAGATCCTACTGTGGCTGCCGAAGCAAGTGTTGTGGTTCCCAGCGGAGTTGTAAATTGGTCAAAACTAAAAACACTATTTAGATGACCCGCGCCGCCCGTGGAGACGAGAGACGCGTTTATTACTACACCAGGAGCACATTCCAAAACCAAATTTCTTGGCACTTGCTGAACCGTCTTACATAGCCACGCACCTTGTTTTAAAATAACCTTAACACCAGCCGCCGCAGCAGCTACCGCCGCTCCACCAATTCCAAACAATCTATTCCAATCATCACTGGTTCCGCCAATTGGAGAAATGTTAATCTCTGTTCCAACCAGTTTCCATCTTCCCGCAACTCCTCCAGTTGGAGAAATAACAATCCAATTATCAACTGTAGTTACATCATTTGCAATAAAAGAATAATAAGCTCCAGTTTCTCTTACATATATACTTTGCGTTTGTGTTGTAGTTGGTCCCACTAGAGCTGCAAGTCCAGCCACCGTATCAATAAAACCAGTTGCGCTTCCTACAACTGTATTATCTATTTCTGAAACAGATGTGATACCATGTGCTTCTAGAAATGTTTTTTGTTCTGAATTGAATTGAAGTAAATTTATATCAGAAGAGATTACTTGTATTTCACCATCTCGCAGCTTATCATATAGATTTCCTTTTAACAAAGAAGCTCGTATATCTTCTTCTGAGATCGCTGGGAGACTAAGCAAATTATATTGTGCTCCCGGATTCAGCTTAAAGCCCCAGAACTTTAAGGCCCTGTTAAGCCTAGATGTGTTTCTGATAATAAAACTTGTGCCAACTGGTCGTGCCCCAATAAATTCACTCATAATAACATAAGTAATTATTGATTAACTATACTGTAACCATATTTGTGCCATCAAAACACACATCGGCACTTGCGCCTGCAACCACGTTAGTTCCAGTGCCAATTAAAGTGCCAAGGCCATCATGAGCCCTGAAGGTCAAAGTTTGACCAGTAGTATTGACTACACGAATCTTTACTTTAACTGCCTGCATCTTAATTGTTCTGGTTGCATTCAAAGTGCCAGAAAATTTAAGAACACCAGCGAACCACTGCGCCCAGGTCAAGGTAGTATCCGAATCAGCCAAAGCAATCAAATTAATTCCAGGTGGTGAAACAGCATCAGCAAGTGAAGTGGTTACGCCATTCAGCACTACACCGCCAGCAACATTGGGCATCGTAATGCGTCCATCCAAATGTACTTTATCCGCAACACCTCCCAGAAGTACTCCGTAGACTCCGCCAGTAGTCTGTAAATTTCCAGATAAAAACAGTTCGCTAGTTCCAGTTACTTGAAACAATACGCCCGTACCTGATGGCCCGTCAATCTGGCAATCTTTCATAGTAGCAAAAGCACCGGTGTCCACCTGGATGACTTGAATGTTGATAGATGAAGTTTCTTGAGCGTGTAAATCACCAACATACATTTTAGATCCAGAGCCACTACAGTTAAACAATGTAGCGAAGGCATGCATTTTACCATGATCCTGGGCTAGTCCTCCGCTAATAAACAAAGACCCGCCACCATTGACAAGAACTTGAGTTTCAGTATTATCAACGCAAAAAATGTTTTTGCACTGCGTATCGAACGTAGCTGAATCTTGCCTCAATCCGTAGGCGTTTCCAATAGCAGTAAGATTTGTAATAGAGATTCTCTGAGGAGCAGTTGAATTGGAACCGTTGGTAATATGAACACCATTGATAGCGTTGTAATTAGTTTCACAATTGACAATTTGAATATCTGTAGCTCCTTCTGTGATAGCAATCCCATCACCTGTGCTACCATTAAAACTACAGCCTACAACGCGAACGCCCGAGCATCCCTCAGTATTCGACACGTCATTGACAGCTAAATACAAACCATTAGTTCCGCCTGTAGAATGAACATTTTCAATTAAAATATCAACAGCTCCAGGAAGTAGAATACTGCCTTGGCCTGCTGCATTTTTCAAAATTGCATTCTTAAGAGTGCATTGCTCAGAATTTTCGAAAGCGACACATGCATAGCCAAAATTATGGCAATCAACTTTAATATTTTCAAATACGCATTTAGTAGAACCTAAATCGTATCCGCAAACAAAGTCTTGAAATCCTGTACCATCAATTTCCACATCAGAAATGTAACATTCCCATCCACCAACAATCTCAATTCCACGATCACCAGTTCCAATAATTCTCATTCCATTGCCATAAAGCCTGAAATTTTGAATAGGTACGATAGGTATAACGAAAGAAGATGTAGGAAATGTACGAACAATAGGACGATCAACTGTGATGGTGTTGGCCCCAATATTACGACTAATCACCTTATATGTAGCAAGTCGTAATAAACCGCCATCTACCGGAGCTTGGATACGAAAAAATAACCCGGGAGCCAACAAAGGACTAGAAGCGTCAGTTACAGAAATTGTTGTCGCTCCTTTGGCCGGCTGTACCGTAAGCGTTGCTGCGGCATTAGTAGGGTTGGCGTTGTAATTAAATGGAGCGTTGGACTCAAGACCATCTGCCGGAAGTGTGCTTTGAATGGTTACTCCAGGAGAAGCAATAATCGTTAAATTTGTAGCAGGTAATTGATGTATTGATTTCCAAAGATAAGCTCCAGGTAGCAATGTTACCGGGCGCCCAGTTGATGAGCCGGCGTTATATGCTGCCGAAAGATTTGGAGCATCATCCTGATTGTTTCCAAGAGGAGCTACTTGAATTGTGGTTGTTGTGCCGACATTCGCTCCTCCATTCTGAAGAAACGTTTGTTGTGACGTATTGAATTGAATAAGATCTATATCAGAAGATACAATGGTAATAACACCGCCGGCTAAGAAGTGATATAACTGTCCTTTAACCAGTGAGTCTCTAATATCACTTTCACCAATGGTTGGAATCTTCATCAAATCTCTAGTTTCACCAGGCCATAGAGGATAGTTGAAAATTCTTATTTTCTTGTTACTAACATTCTTAACAGAGAAACTAACTGTATTGCTAGATCGATAAGTGTATTGACTCATATTAGAATATCAAAGAATCCATTATAATACAAATGAAAATGCCCAGCTTTTGGCTGGGCATTTCGCTCATAGTCTAACTTACAGACTAGTTATATTAGGCACCTAGGACAACAGACTTGTTACCCTTTGCAACACCACGTGGGTTGACGATACCGATACCGATGATTTCGCTTACAACCCATCCAAGCTTCAATTGCTTTGGCTCGTCGGCTGGAAGAACTTCGATATCTTGACGAACTGGCATAACTCCAACGAACTCTGGATCTGCGCATCCGTAGACAGTTCCGGCTGGAACGATCTTGGATACCATGATGTCAGCGCCCCAGATGTGAGCGTATAGACCAGTTTGTAGAATTTCACGCTGAGTAACTGGATCAACTTCTCCACCAGTTGCACCTTGTCCACCACCGGAAGCCCAGTTGAGGATGTCAGTAAACTCATTGATGTTCATGAAGAACTTGGTGGTTACCAAGTCCCAACGATCAATCTGAACCTTGATTTCAACAAGGTCGCGCTTCAACATACCACCGTCGGCCAAATCTTGAACAACGTTTTCAACAGAAGAAGCAGAATCAAGAGCTGCGAAGACGTTTGCATCTTCTTGGGCCATGATCTCTTGACGAGCCTTTTGAACGGCACGGTCAATCACGTTAAAACGACGTCTCTTAACTTCAGCAATACGAACGGTTGGGTTGGAGTAAATCTCGAACTCAGGAACGGTTACACGATCACCGAATACACGGCTCTCTGGACCAGTTCCGTTGCTGGAGATAACAACAGCGGCAACGTCGATATCACGATCGTAAACTGGCAAAGCTCCTTGTGGAAGTGGATCCACAACAAGCGCCCTACGAGCGATACCTTGGTAATCCAAGTTACGACGAATTGGGTTCGCCATAGCCTGGGCCAATGCAATCTTTCCATCATGGGTCATGATTGCACGAGAAATTAGTTCATCACGTCTCTCGTCATTTAAGCCTGGTTGGCCAGAGAGAGCCATATTGGAAGGAACATTTTCCTCCAAAATGGAAGCATACTTAGTTAGAGTCTGAAGAGCATCACGTACAGATGATGCGTTCATCTCTCCTCTTGTATTAAAAAAACTCATATTCGAAACTCCTAGTTAAGAGACCATTCGCTAAGCCAATGATCTTAAATCCTATTTTGAAAATTGAGCGCCCACAATATATGAGCGCTCTCTTAATTATACCGAATTATCCGCCGTAAGATCCGGCAAAGTGGATTACTGCCTGAGTGAATGGCTTCTGCACAACCGAACTGACGTTGCCAGTTGGGGAGTTACGTGCGTTGACCAAATCAACTGGGGTGGTAACCAAGCTACCAGTTCCGCTAAACTCAAGGAATCTTGCGACGATGATTGCCTCAAATGCTGCACCGGCGTTTGGAGTTAACAAACCTGCGGTGGTTGCGTATAGAGGAGAACCACCAGCTAGAGTGGTGTTGGTTGGAACCAAACCAGTAGCAGCGGTAGTATCAACTGCGTCCAAGGTTACTGCGTATAGACCTGGCTTGTCCCACAAAGTGAGCTTACCAGAGCCAAGAGCAGTGTGAGGTCCAAGAATGCTTCCTGATGGAATTGTGCTGCTTGGTCCGAAAGAGACTTGTCCTGAAGCTCCTCCGACAACAACGCCGAACAAAGTTCCATAACCAACGGTACCGTCGTCAACTAAGAATAGTGGACGAGCACCAGAGGATAAGCTCTTGGTTACTGCTGGACGAGATAAGGTAGTTGAACTGACGTAACCGTCATTGACATCACTTGCGTGCTTGTCAGTACCAACGATGCTTACGTAAGTGAAGCATACAACCTCACCACCCTTAACAGTAGTTACATCTGCATCTAATCCGTCAAACTGACCGAGAGGCTCAATGCCTGCTTGTAAAATTTTTAAAGCCATTTTAGTTTCCTATTAACCATGATTGTTAAAACAATCGTCTTTCATCTTGGTCTTACTTTGATTTGTGAACAAGCACTTCGGCTTATTCTACAAACTATATACAACTATTAGTAGGGTTGTATCAAATTTTTTTTAACACATTTGTATTATTATCAAGTAGATCTAAAAACGCTTGTTTTCTGGGCGTTTTTATGCTAGTCGCTATTTTCTTACTAGACTCATATGTTTGTATTTTTTTTAAAGCTTCTTGCAAATCAGCTAGATTTGTCTTGAAAGTTTTGGAAGCATCATCCCACAGCATGCCATGAGCGACTGGATTATTAACAGACTTAGCTATCTTATCTTCCATTGCTTTGGCGGCGGCAGCCAACTTGTCATCAGCCATACCGGTAGGTTGTAATCCAAAAAAAGTCTGAAATTGTTTTATATCATTAGAAGTTTTAGGCGCTTCTATAGCGGCTACTGGCTCCTCTTTCTTTTTAGGAGTCCAGCTTGGTAGATCACCGGGCTTATCTACTGCTTGTAAAATATCAGAAGGAGCAGTACTCATGTTAAATGATTCCCTTGGACGAGAGAAATCTCTCTCATCGCTCATTACCGTTTGCTTGGTAGCGCTGGCTAAGTCAAAATTGGTAGCTAAATCGCTAGTTAGATCTGCTTTCTTGTTCACACCCATGATGGCAAGTCACCTTTTTGCTTAGGCTTCTTTTCTTCAGATTTTGCCTCTGGCGCTGGGCTTTCAGTTGCCGCAATCGGTTGTTCAGACCCAGCATGGTTGGTTAACTGACGTAATGACTCTAAATCATTAATGCCCTTAGCAATGACTGCCGAAACATTGGAACATGATTTATACATTACTCCAAGCATCTTAACGGCATCCTGAGTATCAGAGTTCAACACAGTCTCTTTAACAGTATGTTTTAACCATCTAGAAACTTCTGATTGATCACCTTCATATTGACTTGGAGCATCTTCCAAAGCTTTGATAGCGGTTGGAATGGCAGCGACCACAGCATCACAAGTGCTTTTGAATTCATTGAAAGTATTGGCAATTTCCTTGTCTTTTCCGGATCTAAAGATCTCGGCAGCATTTTGTGCAACAGCTTTCTCTCTCTGTTCTTTAGAAACGGCCGAGGAAACGTTTAGCAAACTTTTAGTTAATAGAGCGCGGTCAGCGTTAAAATCATCTGCTAATTTGACCAATTTTGAAACATTGTCAATTACTGGTTGTAAAGTTGGACGAAGTTGAGCGAATCCGCTTCCGAACCAAGAATCAGAAGTAGCTTCATCTAGCTCTTTCAAAGTCTTAGTAGCATCAGCCTTAATGTTTTGACTTTCTGGATTATTTGATAAATAAGCTAAACCTTCAGCCAAGGCAGCGACACCAGCTACGATTCCGGCAATTATTAATGGGGCGATAGCCTCTTTAGTTAATCTATCAGCACAGCTATCTGCAAGTGACATCAAATCTTCTTGATCGTTTTTGTCCAACATGAAAGCAAGCTTAATTACTTCATTTGCTAAATCGTTATTAGCATTGACGTAACGATGTTGAGTGAGCTTTCCATCGTTTGGTTTACGAGCAATACCACACATAACATTGTGCTGCTCTTTTAGATTTTCTACCAATCCATTAACACGATCGTAAGCAGGAGCAATAATCATTGGATTTGGATGAGCCTTGTCCAAAATATCATCGTCCTCTCCATTAGGCTTAACACCATAAAGGATTTCAATGTCTGATAGTGTTTTGGTGTCGTATCGAGGATTGGTCTTCTCTTCAGCCTCAGAGATCAACCCTTGTTCAACAGCTATCTTAGCATATTCGTCAAAAATTTCGCTTTTAATTTTCATGTGTTAACCTAAAGACCTTATAACGTCATCAATAAAAGTATCAACTACTTGCTTTCTACTAGAAAATTCTGACGGCATCACCAGAGAGCTTGGTCCAATTTTTCTAGGATCCTTCTTTAACAATGCCGCAGTAGCACCAAACGCCGAACTAGATTCGATAGTTTGTTTTATGTTGTCGTACTTATCTAAGTTAGGATATAAATCCAAAGCCCAAGTTGCTAAGGTATCCTCTACAGTTCCATTACCTACCAATGGAACTACCCACAGTTCATTGCTAGCGGCTTGTGGTAGTTTGGATTCTGCGCCGGGTGGCAAAGAGTATTCTTCAGGCTTCTGAGTTTCACCTGGTTTTTGAGAATAAGTAGATCCAGATTCAGGAGTCTTTGGTGCGGTAGCAGTAGGTGGTTTTTTATGTCCAAGTAATCCGGAAACTGCTTCTGCGCCTGCTAATAATCCAGCACCCGCTAAAACCGTCTTAATGATCCAAATAACAAATCCTCCTAATAACCATTTTCCTTTTCCACGGCCCGGCAGGTTGAATAGAGTTCCAAATACTTTTTGTAACACACTACCGCCACCACCAGATAGGAAAGGTGTTTTAGGCACTCCAGTACCAGGACCACCGCCACCTAATAGTCCGCGCAAAGCGTCTAAACTATCACCCGCAGCCATAGTTTGTAGTTTGCCATTTTGAGATAATTTTCTCAAAGGCTCAAACATATCATCTGGCGCAGCTTCGCTAACCTGAGATCCAACAATGCTCTTTCCAATAGAATTAACTTCTTCTGAAGTGACTTGTTGACCAGACATCAGCTTTGGCTTCAAAGCGTCAACTATCTTACTGACAATTCCTTGGATATCGAATCCAAACTGAGATGCAATAAGATAGATGATTCCTACGAATGGATTGATTCTCCACAATACAGCAGGAGCCATCAAGCTCAAAACACTTCCAACATATCCGCCAGGAGCATCTGACTTGACATGTTCTGATACGAAGCTCTTGATAGAAGAACCAATACTACTCAAATTCAGAGAATCAAACAAGCCTGCTTGTTTGGTCAGTCCGAATTCTAGCGCTGCCACTTCTTCTATTAAAAGAGTGTCAGATAGATATTGTAATTCTGCTCTGCTCATTATCCCCTTCGTTTGGTGATGTCTCTATATTGTTTAGCAATAGCTTGTTGCCAACGAGTGTAGTAATCTTTCATAGCCGAATCTTCACCGGCTGAAACGTTCTGAGACCAGTTGCTATAGGTGTCGTGCAATTGCTTAGACAATTGATTTAAGAACTGCTGATATTGCTGTGTAGAAGACCTGGCCAAAACTTGTCCCATAGTCTCTTTGAAACCAGGAATATCTTGTGCTAAGATTCTTCCACCATCTCTAGATTTAACAACATAGCTGTTCAAATCTTTGTTCCATCCAAGAACATAAGGAGTGAAACCCATGAAATCTAGAACTTGTTTCTGAGATTTTTGATCATCCATGGAGTCGCTGGAGAACATGGCTTGAGCCATTCTTGGACCAGGAACTCTCTGGAAATCAGACAATCTCAAACGAGGAGATTCTAGGTTGTCATATGGAAGGTCGAACCATTCAGATCTGCTTAAATCAACTATATCGGTGATTGGTGGAGAATTATCTTGCGCTCCTCCGCCTCCTGGCATACGAGTCCTGCTACCTTCCATTCCGCTATCACCGGCTCCGCCTTGGCCTGGTTTACCACGACCTTTGCCTTTTTGTTGTTGATAGGTGGACCCGGCAGAACCATCGCCGGCTCTTCCATTTTGAGCGCCAATCTGTTGTAAAGATTCTTTGGTAACAACAAAGCGGTCTATACCCTGAGCGTCCAATCCATTAAGTGCTGGATTGATACTTCTGGTATAAGCAACATATTGCTGCATAAGATCATTTACTTTTTGATAATACAACTTAGCTGTATTCTTAGCATCTTCGAGTCCGGTTTGATCCTTGACTGAATTGTACTTAAAGACAGCGCGTCTCTGGAACCACTGTAGAGATCTAGCAAGATCTCCTAAGGCAATACCTTCTCTTCCAATGCTAGTTTCAGAAGCACCAGAAGTAGTCAATTGCATTAATCTATTCTTGGTTAAGAAGTCATATAGACTATTCAAGGTAGATAGATCACGACCAGTTAGTTTGATTTGACCACCTTCGAAAGTAGCCGTCTCTGGCATACTATTCCAATCAATTTGTTGTGGTAGTTGATCAAACACTGTCATATCAGAAGCGCCAGCGGCTCCGCCACCTTTGCCATAAGTTTGCAATAACTGCTGTAGAACAGAGTAATTACTTTGAGCGTCTTTTGTAGCAGTGGCTGGATTACGATTGACAACTAAATTAGAACTAAATAATTTGTTGGCTGTTTGCAAAGCAGCGGTAGTTCTTGAGCCCCAGATTCCATCACCAGAAACGGTGTTTGGTCCTTGGCCAGAATTACGAAGTTTGATTAACTCTCCACGGTCTACATTGCCGGCTTGCTCTAGGTATTGTCCCAAAGAGTTCATAGCGTCTTGCATTAGCTTGACTGCTTGTACCTCAGCGCTTGAAGTGCCGCCGGAACCGGTACCTTTTCCAGGAGCTTGCGCACCTGGCGCATTCTCGGCGACTTCACCTGGAGGTGCTGCTTTTTTTGTGATACCTGATTTAGCAGAAGCGTTTGCCACAGATTGCTCTGGTGGTTGCTGCCCAGTCATAGCTGCACTCTCATTAGCCCAAGTTTGTGCTTCTTGGACCAACTTATCATAAGAGTTAGCCTTTGGATACATCTTTTTCACTTGTCCAGCAATCTCGCTGAATGGCTTGCCTTTAGCTCCACTCAATAACTTATACAACTGAAGAGTAGATCTCATGTACTTTTTGTATTTGGCTGCAACTTGTGGATTTTTGTTGCTTTGCAAAGCTGCGTGATACATCTTAGCTGTATTCAAGAATAAGCTTGCAGCGGTATCGTCATTGACAATTACATCATTAGTTGATAATGCATTTTTGTTAAGATGATCAATAATACCACGGTTGACTTTAATACCTTCTGCGGCTGCTCCAAATGCTTTTGGCTCCCAGCTCCATCCGCCAGTTTGAATCAATTTGGAAAGATTCTTAGCGTCAGATCCGCCGGCAGCAAATCTCTTTAGATAGTCTGACATATCGGTGAGTGGTTGAACCACATTCAAGAATGAAGTAGCATCTT
>Ga0255336_102258_pt1 | contig 10232 bp, 7 predicted proteins | sample MeOH1_35cm_T3_17_FD_189102 | JGI IMG/M metagenome (GOLD analysis project Ga0255336, IMG submission 189102) | Sandy soil microbial communities from University of British Columbia, Vancouver, Canada - MeOH1_35cm_T3_179 | ecosystem: Engineered > Artificial ecosystem > Sand microcosm > Unclassified ...
CCCAAGGAGCAGCTGCCGCCGCTCCTGCAGGGTTTCGGCGCGGTGCCGCCGCTGGTCAGCGACATCGACCTCTCCCTGGATGACCGCTTCCTCTACGTCGCCTGCTGGGGCACCGGCGAGATGCGCCAGTACGACGTGACCGAGCCGCGAAAGCCGAAGCTTGCCGGCTCGGTGCGCATCGGTGGCATCTCCCGGCACACGCCCCATCCCAACGGCAAGGCATATGCCGGCGGTCCGCAGATGGTCGAGATCAGCCGCGATGGCAAGCGCGTCTATTGGACCAACTCGCTTTATTCGACCTGGGACGACCAGTTCTACCCGGATGGCGTGCCGGGTGCCGAGGTCATGGCCGAGGTGAGCCCGGGCGGCGGCCTGGAGCTGGCAAAGGATTATTGGGTGAGCTTCCCCAACGGATACCGGGCGCATCAGATCCGGCTTGAGGGCGGCGACTGCTCGACGGATTCGTTCTGCTATCCGTCGGCTTGAAGTTGAGCGGAACGGATTGGGCACCTGCCGGACTCTGGCTGGCTGTCGTCGCGAGCGGCCTTTATCACGGGGTGAATCCCGGGATGGGATGGCCGCTCGTTGTCTCTGCTGGGCTGATGGAACGGCGTTCCCGGGCGCTCGTCGGGGCGCTTTGGCCGCTGACGATTGGTCATCTGCTGGCGATGTTGCTGGTGATCCTTCCCTTCGGCCTGCTGGTAGCCCTCATCGACTGGCGGGGACAGATCCGGATCGGCGCCAGCCTGCTGGTCATCGGCTTCGGCCTCTTCCGGCTCGTGCACCGGCGCCATCCGCGGCTACTGGCGCGCATAAGACCGACGCAACTGGCGCTCTGGTCTTTCGCGATGGCGATCGCTCATGGCGCGGGCCTGATGCTGGTGCCGATCTATCTGGGGCTCTGCCGGGCGGCCGATGCCGATGGCGGCCACGCGGCGGCGGGGGCCCTCATCAATGCCGATCTCGGCATGGCCGTTCTGGTCTCCGCCGTGCATTCGGGCGCGATGATCGCCGCCGGTGGATTCCTGGCCTGGCTGGTCTATCGCTATCTGGGGCTCAAATTCGTCTCGCGGAGCTGGTTCAATCTGGATGCGACTTGGGCTTTTAGTCTTATATTGGTGGGCGCTGTATCGCTTGCGGCCAGTCTGGCCAACCCGGTCTGAACCGCATCGCGACCTGCGGCGGCCATTTTTGCCAATTTTCCAGGACGTTAATCTCTGATTTACCGTTCCAAGGTGATGTTATTGTGACTGAAATCGTAAGGTGAAGCCTAACAAAAGGGTCACCCACGCTCGCCCTGCGACGACCCCCCACCCTTGGATCCGTGCTGATGATGTCGACCGGTGTCATCGTTCTGGAATTGGTGCAGAACATGTCGCTCTTCGCGGCGGTGGTCGCGGGTTATGCGGCCATCCGCCGGCGCGCGGATCTGCCGGCCTGGGCGAGCGACCTGCTGGTCGGGCTGACCTTCGGCGCCGGCGCGGTTCTCGCCATGGGCCTCACCATCCAGCTCGCTCCCGGTGTTATTCTCGACGGACGCTCGGTGCTGACGGGATCGGTCGCTTTCTTCACCGGTCCGGTCGGCAGCGCGGTGACGCTGATCATTGCCGCGGCCTATCGCTACTGGCTGGGCGGTGTCGGGCTCAGCAGCGGCGTCACCGGCGTTTTCCTGGCCGGGGCCATCGGGCAGATTTTCTTTCATGTCAGCCGTCGCTACCGGCTCGAACGCAGCCCGTTCCTCTTCTTCCTGCTTGGCCTTGCCGTGGTCACCGGTTCGACCTCGCTCTACCTCCTTTTGCATCTGCGTAACAATGTGCCCCTGCCGGACGGGTTGTTCATCGCCCTGTTCCTGACGATCCCCCTCGGCATCACGATCTTCGCCGTGATGCTGGACCGCGAGGATGCGCGGGTTGCCCTGCAGCGCAAGCTGACGGAGCAGACGGCGCTATTCGAGACGATCTTCAATTCCATGAGCGATGGCGTCACCGTCGCCGATGCCGACGGCAGGATCATTCTCACCAATCCGACATCGGTGACGCTGGCTGGGGTGCGGCCGACGGATGTGAAGCCGGAGCATTGGGCGGCCGAGTTCGGCATCTACCTGTCGGACGGCGTGACGCCGTTTCCCGCCGATCACATGCCTCTGGTGCAAGCCGTCCATGGCGCGGCGACCGACGATATCGAGATGATCGTCGAGAACGGCGAGAATGGCCGTCGCCGGCGCCTGATGGTGAGCGGGCGGCCGTTGCTCGATGCCGATGGGCACGCAAGGGGCGGTGTCGTCGTCTTTCGCGACAATACCGACCAGCGCGAGATGCAGGAGAATCTGCGCCGCAGCGAGGAACGCTTCGCGATGGCAATTGCCGGCAGCAAGGACGGCATCTTCGACTACAACCCGGTCACCCGCGAGGTCTGGTTCTCGCCCCGCTACAAGGCCATTCTCGGCTACAGCGACGCCGAATTTCCCAATGACGTCGGTTTCTGGAAAAGCCGCATGCTGCCGGAAGACCACCGGGCGACCACGGAGCAGTTCTTCGACTATGAGCAGGGGCGGATCGACACGATCGAGATCCGCCAGCGTTTCCGTCATCGCGACGGGAGTATCGTTCATGTGCAGAACCGGGCGCAAGGAACACGGGACGAACAGGGCCGCATCAATCGGCTGGTCGGCGCCATCACCGATGTGACGCCGCTGATCAAGGCCGAAGAGCGGCTGAAGGAAGCGATCGGCGCCATGGAAAGCGGCTTCGCCTTGTTCGATGCCGATGACCGGCTGGTGGCCTGCAATGACGGCTTCGTCGATCCCGCGAACCGGGCGCGTTTCGGCACGCCGATCGGCCGGACATTTGAAGAGATCTTCCGCGTCTTCGCCGAGGGCCGGCTGACCGCCGTCGCGGCGCGCAACGATCCCGAAGCCTGGCTGGCCTGGCGCGTGGAGCAGCATCGTCACCCCTCGGACGAGCCGATGGAGATCCAGTGGACCGACGGGCGCTGGATGCGGGTCACCGAGCGGCGGACCGGCGATGGCGGATCAGTCGGCATCTGGACGGATATCACGCCACAGAAGGCTGCCGAGACCCGGTTGCGCGACGCGATCGACAGTATCAGTGAGGGCTTCGCACTGTTCGATAAATCACTGTGCTTCGTCATCTGCAATCAGCGCTATCGCGACCAGTATCCGATCAGCGGGGAAAAAATCGCGCCGGGTGTCAGCCTGGCCGAGGTGCTGCGCCATGGAGCCGAACGGGGCGAATTCGCGTCGGTCAGAACGCCGGCGGAAGCCGGGGCCTTCGTCGAACACTGGATGCAGCGCTACAACTGCACCTTCCCCTTCGTGCAGGAGATGGAAAACAATGACGGCCATTGGCTGCTGATGAGCCACCAGCGCACGGCCAATGGCGGCTTTGTCACCCTGCGCACCGATATCACCGCGCAGAAGCGGCGCGAGCAGGAACTGCGCCAGACCCATGAGCAGCTGGAAACGCAGCGCCTGGAACTGGAACACTATGTCTCCCATGTGGAAGAGGCGCGGCGGCGCATCGAGGCCCAGGCGATGGAGCAGGTCGGCCTGCTGGAAGAGCTGAAGATCGCCCAGACGGAAAGCGAGCGGGCGCAGCATGAGGCGCAACTTGCCGCCGCCGTTCTGCGCAGCATGGCTGACAGCCTGCCGGCGCTGGTCGCCGATGTCGATGCCAGCGGGTGCTACCGCTATTGCAACCGCAGCTATCTCCATTTCTTCGACCGCACGGCCGAGGCGGTGATCGGCCGGCATGTCCGCGAGGTCTACGACATCAAGGTCTATGCCAGCCAGGTAGCCCCGGACATTGCCTGGGTCCTGCAGGGCCAGGAGGTCGCCTTCCATCGCGCCATGATGAGCCATGGCAGGCTGCGACATATCGAGGGAAAATATATCCCCCAGGTGGATGCCGAGGGTAATATCACAGGCTTCTTCAAGGCGGCCTGGGACGTGACCGAGCGTTATGAGCGCGAGCAGCAGCTCAACCGCGAGGCGACGACCGATGCCTTGACCGGCATGCTCAATCGCCGCGGCATCCTGGCGGCGATCGAGGGTATTCCCGCCCGGCTGGCCCAGAACAATGGCGGCGTCGCCTTGCTCTATCTCGATATCGATCGCTTCAAGCAGATCAATGACACACTCGGCCACGCCGCTGGCGACCAGTTGCTGAAGGTCTTTGCCCAGAGATTGCGCCAGACAGTGCGGGCCAGCGATCTGGTTGCCCGGCTCGGCGGCGACGAATTCGTCATCATGCTGGTCGATGTGGCGCAGCCGAATGTGGCCGAGCGGATCGCCCAGCAGATCGTGACCAAAATGCGTGAACCGATCGAGGTGAACGGGCAGGTGATTCATATCACCGCCAGCATCGGCATCGCCCGCGGCGCGGCGGATAATCCGCTGGCGGAAGGATCAGCCGTTGATGCCAGGTCGGGCGGCAAATCGGCCAATCAGCTCGATCTCCTCGCCCAGGCCGATATCGCGCTCTATAAGGCCAAGGCAGCGGGACGCAACGGATACCAGCTATACGACGAAGCGGATGCGCCGCGCGCCGGCGGGAATGCTGTTCCGGCACGGCCGATGGCACGCACGCGCGGATGAAGTCGATACGGCCATCGTGGCGTGTCGTCGACTCTGGCGGCGATGCCCATGCCCCAGAGTTCTATTTTACAACTGTTCCGGTCGGCTGCCGCGATCTAGCCCTTTGCCTGCGACGCGGCGGCCATGCTATGTCACTGGCGCCCGGGCCGCGCGGTCGGGCGCCCGGGTTGGGGCGCCGGGGTTAGGGTGCCAGGGTTGGGGCGTTGGGGGACTGGATGCTGGATACCGTGCTGATTGCCGGTTGCACCGCCATCATTACAGCGGGACTGGTCGTCGGCTTCATGCAACGGCGCGCCGATCGCCGCCGACAGAGCGATATCGCCACCTGGCAGGATAGCGAGCGCGGCCTGACGACGGCGCGTGATGCGGCGGAGCAGCGGGCACAGGCTATCGAGCGCTATATCGGCGATGTCGAGGAGGCGCGGACCCGGGTTGAGCAGCAGGCGGCCGACTATGTCGGTCTGATGGAGGAGCTGGCCGAGGCGCGCGACGCCACCGAGCGCGCCCGCGCCGATCTGCAGCACAAGGAAGAGCAGCTCCGTCGCATGACCGACGCGCTACCGGTCCTGGTCGCCGATATCGATGCCGCCGGTTGCTATCGCTATTGCAACGGCCGCTATTTCGATTTCTTTGGCCTGCAGGCTGATGCGGTGATCGGTCAACCCGTGTCGCAGGTCTTCGATGCCAAAGCCTATGTGGTGCTGCAGGAAGATATCGCATGCGTGCTCGGCGGGCAGGAAGTGCCGTTCCGCCGGGCGGTGCGGAGCCGCGGCGAGGTGCGGCAATTGGAAGGCCGCTACATTCCACAGACCAATGCCGACGGTGTTGTCGATGGCTTCTACGTCGCCGCCTGGGATGTGACGGAGCAATACCACCGGGAGCTCGCCTTGGATCGCGAGGTGAAGACCGATGCGCTGACCGGCCTCCTGAACCGGCGGGCCTTGCGCGAGGCGCTGGAGGCCTTCTCCCAGGGCCTGGTATCGCGGGAGAGTGGCAGATCCGGAGCGGACGAAGCCGCGCAGCCGCCGCAGGATGGCGCGGTGATGTTCCTCGACATCGATCATTTCAAGCGGATCAACGATACACTGGGCCATGCCGCCGGCGATCAGTTGCTGAAGATCTTCGCCCAGCGTCTGCGCGCCGCGGTGCGTGGCAGCGACAAGGTGGGGCGGTTCGGGGGCGATGAATTCGTCGTGCTGCTGACCGATATCGGTGCGCCCGGCCTGGCGGAAAAGGTGGCGCAGAAGATCCTCGAGCGCATGCACGACCCGGTCCGGTTGGAGGGGCGCGTCATCGAGATCGGCACCAGCATCGGCATCGCCTATTGCCGCGGCGCGCCGGCAACGCCCGACCAGTTGCTGCAAGAAGCCGACACCGCGCTCTATGAAGCGAAGAAGGCCGGCCGCGGCACCTATCGCCTGCACGAGATCAGGACCGCGACCGAACTGGCGTGATTGCCACGCGGCCGGGAGAAATGGTGAAGCCTCGTTCGAGGCTTGACGAATCTCTGTTATTGCATCCCGGCCACCGCCTCGGCAGTCGACAGCACCGCATGGGCGAGGAACTGGTAGTTGGTCATGGCGGCCTGATAGCCGTCGCCCCAGACCGGATGGCGTGGCCCGGCGGTAGCGTCCTTGATGACGGCGACTTCGAAGCCCTGCTCGATGAATTCGCGCAGATGCGATTCAACGCACATATTCGCCAGCATGCCGCCCAGCAGGATCTTGCCGATTCCCCGCTTGCGCAATTGCAGGACCAGGTCGTTGGTCTGCGGCCCGAAAACCTTGTGCGGGCTGACGATGATCGTCTTGCCGTCTTCGATATAGGGCTTGAAGCGTTCCAGCCAATCGGCCCCCGATTTTTCGAAGCCGTCCAGGGTGAAAGCGCCGCTGCGGGCAAAGGTATGGGTCCTGAATTCGTCGGCCTCCAGCGGACCGTTCATCTTCCAGCCGCTATCTGTCGGATAGAAGAAATGCGGCGAGATGAACACGTCATAGCCCTTGGTCTTTGCCGCCTTGAAGAGCTGTTCCATGTTCTCGACGGTACGGTTCTCGGTGACGCTGGCACCGACCGCGCCCCAGTTCGCGCCGGTCTCGCTCAGCACGTCGTTCTGTGGGTCGATGAAGACGAGAGCGGTGTCGTTCTTCTGAAAGTTCATCGGTGACGGCTCCTCGTTGAGTTGCGGCGCAGTGTTCACGCATTGATGTGTCGAGGCGGGAAATCACGCGGCGGAAGTTGTACGCGGATGATCAGGCGGTGGGCGGTGCGTGAGCGGCGGCAAAACGGCCAAACGGCATGATGCGGCGTCATCGCCAGGATCGCGGTCAAAATCCCCCGGTCCCGGCAGTGGCGGCGTTTCGGTGGTCATCGAGTATGGTGCATCGCCGGGCGAAAACAAAAGGCAAATGGGACGGTCATGGAGATATAACGCGCATGCTCGCTGGCGGTATCATATGACCGTTTCGTAAGCTGCGTGATCAGCCGGAATTCGCATCAGACGGCTTCGGCGAGGCCAATGCGCAGAGGGTCAGTTCGATGCGGCTAAGCCGCGCCAATCCTGATCGGCGCAAGCCGCTCCAGCTCGGCGTCGCCGTAGATACGCGAGCGGGTAAGGAAGCGGACATCATGGCCGTTCTCCAGCGAGAACATGCCGCCGCGCCCCGGCACCACGTCGATGATGAGATGGGTATATTGCCAATAGTCGAATTGCGGGCCGCTGATGAAGAAATCGGCATCGGCGATGCGGCCGAGCAGGATATCGGTATCGCCGATGATGAACTCATTGACCGGATAGCACATCGGCGATGAGCCGTCGCAGCAACCCCCCGATTGATGGAACAGCACCGCTCCATGTTGCTGGCGCAGCTTCTCGATCAAGGCGACGGCGGCCGCTGTGGCGGTAACGCGCGGGACATATTGGCCGCTGTCGGCAATGGGGGCGGTCATCGTGTCGGACATCATGGTCTCCGAGGCTGCAGTCGTGATGCTCTCTTATGAGAGCATCCGGTGCTATTGATATGGATCACATCTGCTCTTCATCAAGCGAAGGCCCCCTCACCCTGTCCCTCTCCCGCGAGGGGAGAGGGAACGCGGTATGACTCTTCTTGGAAGAATGATCTCTTCCGTCAACGGAAACGCGGAGCCGTCCTCTCAACCAGCACATGGCGGGAAGAGTTGACGCTACGGGTCCAAAGCTATCTGGGCGCAAGTAACAGCGTCCCCTCTCCCCTCGCGGGAGAGGGGCAGGGTGAGGGGGCTCGCCATTGATGACAATCTCGTTTCCAGAAAGAAAATCCCGTCTCCGGCCGCCGTGAGTAACAACGACCGGAGATGAGATGTCTGTCCTCAGAAGAAGCCGAGCTTCTTCGGGCTGTAGCTGACCAGCATGTTCTTGGTCTGCTGGTAGTGATCCAGCATCATCTTGTGGTTCTCGCGGCCGATGCCCGATTGCTTATAGCCGCCGAAGGCCGCATGGGCGGGATAGGCGTGATAGCAATTGGTCCAGACGCGTCCGGCCTTGATCGCCCGGCCGAAGCGATAGAGCCGGTTCGCGTCGCGGCTCCAGATGCCGGCGCCGAGGCCGTAGAGCGTGTCATTGGCGATGGCGAGGGCTTCCTCATCGGTCTTGAAGGTGGTGACGGAAACCACGGGACCGAAGATCTCCTCCTGGAAGATGCGCATCTTGTTGTGGCCCTGGAACACCGTCGGCTTGACGTAGTAACCGCCGGCGAGATCGCCGCCGAGATTGTTACGTTCGCCGCCGATCAGGACTTTCGCTCCTTCCTGCTTGCCGATATCGAGATAGGAGAGGATCTTTTCCAGTTGTTCGCTGGAGGCCTGGGCGCCGATCATGGTGCTGGGATCGAGCGGGCTGCCTTGTTTGATTGCCTCGACCCGCTTCAGCGCCTTTTCCATGAAGCGGTCATAGATCGATTCATGGATGAGGGCGCGGCTGGGGCAGGTGCAGACTTCGCCCTGGTTGAGGGCGAACATGACGAAGCCTTCGATCGCCTTGTCGAAGAAGTCATCGTCTTCCGCCACCACATCCTTGAAGAAGATGTTCGGCGACTTGCCGCCCAGTTCCAGGGTCACCGGGATCAGGTTCTGGCTGGCATATTGCGAGATCAGGCGGCCGGTCGTCGTTTCGCCGGTGAAGGCGATCTTGGCGATGCGGTTGCTGGAGGCGAGCGGCTTGCCGGCTTCGAGGCCGAAACCGTTGACGATGTTGAGGACGCCCGGTGGCAGCAGGTCCTGCACCATCTCGGCCCAGACCAGGATGCTGGCCGGGGTCTGCTCAGCCGGCTTCAGAACGACGCAATTGCCGGCGGCCAAAGCCGGGGCCAATTTCCAGGTCGCCATCAGGATCGGGAAGTTCCAGGGAATGATCTGGCCGACGACGCCGAGCGGTTCATGGAAGTGATAGGCGATGGTGTCCTTGTCGATCTCGCTGATCGAACCTTCCTGGGCGCGGATGGTGCTGGCGAAATAGCGGAAATGATCGATGGCGAGGGGAATGTCCGCCGCGCGGGTCTCGCGGATCGGCTTGCCGTTATCCCAGGTCTCGGCGATGGCCAGCGTCTCCAGGTTCTCTTCCATGCGCCGGGCGATCTCGAGCAGGATATTCGCACGCTCGGTGGTGCTGGTTTCGCCCCAGGCAAGCGCCGCCTTATGCGCCGCATCCAGCGCCTTCTCGATATCGTCCTTGTCGGAGCGGGCAATCTCGCAGATCGGCTTGCCGGTGATCGGCGTGGTGTTCTCGAAATACTTGCCCGCCACCGGCGCGACCCACTGGCCGCCGATGAAATTGCCGTAGCGCGCCTTGAATGGATTGCGGCTGAGTTGGTTGACGGGTTCCGGTTTATTCATGAAATGCCTCCCTGGCGTTGGCTTGCACGATGATTGATCGGTGCGGTTATTCAGTGCCGGCCGGGTTCAGCCCGACCTGGATTCTGGTCCGTTTTTCACGACCGGCTTGCCGCGCGATCTGCCGTCCTTATTGCGCCCGCCATGCCAGCCTATTTCGCCGGCGCCGCCAGATCCCCAGCGCTTGCCCGCGGTTCTTCGCTGCAACGCGGGAAGTCCTTGCGGGATAACTGAAATCGCCCGGTCTTTCCAAGGGTCGACAGGGCCCGGGAGCTTTCGATATAGTCATATGGATATAACGAGGCTGGGCCGGCGTCATGGCGCGCGACATTGCTCTGTTGCGCGGCGCGACGGTGGTCACGAGGGCGGCGACAGAATTGTCGCAAAAAGCGACAGCGGCCCGCCGGCAGGTGGATTTATTTTGCTGCGGCTTGATCTCGCGCATTGGAGCCGGCGCCGCGGGCGGCTATGACTAGAGCGCGATGCTTTCAGGTTGAAGCGTTTTGCTTCAACCTGAAAGCTGAATCGCCCTCTAATTTATTGAATAGAGACGGATTCAGCTCACAAGCAAAATCGCCGCAGCGATTTCACTTGTGAGCATCCGGCTCTAGGGCGGGGAGGTGACGATGTTATCCATCGATCAACGTCGCGATGTTCTCGCCGCGCGCCGCCAATTCTTCGACGGCCGGCCGGTGGCGCTGGACGCGGTGCCGGCGCCGATCCTCGATTCCTGGCGGCGCTGCAGCGCGCTTGG
>Ga0255336_102259_pt1 | contig 10223 bp, 9 predicted proteins | sample MeOH1_35cm_T3_17_FD_189102 | JGI IMG/M metagenome (GOLD analysis project Ga0255336, IMG submission 189102) | Sandy soil microbial communities from University of British Columbia, Vancouver, Canada - MeOH1_35cm_T3_179 | ecosystem: Engineered > Artificial ecosystem > Sand microcosm > Unclassified ...
CTCCGAACTATTGATTTTACTGGGCTAAAGGGGTTCTGTTTTTGATTAGGGACTACAAAGATTTCTTGAAACCTGAAACCCGCTCCCAGCTTGCATTGGTAATTTATGTCGCCAAACTTGGGTTTTATAGAAGGAAAGATAGAGTAATGAATAGTTTCAAAAAATCTTTGACTATTATAATCACAGGAATCATATTATCTGGATTAACAGGCTGTAATGGGAATACAGAAAAAATAGTATCTACAAATCCACAAGTTGTTGGATCAACAGTAGAAAATGATGATAACGTAAATCTTAAACAAGAGCAATCTAATAAGGCACTCGAAAATACTTATAACGGAGAGTGGCATTCAATATCAAGATTAAGATATATAAAAGGTACAATAGTATCTTTAAAACAATCATCAGAAGGGAAATATATATTAAATTTAAAGGTTGAATTTAATTATCATAGTGAGACAGACCCTGTGAGGGGAGATTTTCCATTTAAAATAGGCGAAGTTGTAGAGTTTACGCTTAAAGATAAACCGAAAATTGCTTTAAGCAACAATAAGAGAATTATTATCTATCAAGGTCAAATTACAACAGATGGTAAGAACGATTTTCTTGGTGCAGATATAAAATATTATGAAGAAAAAGGCAAGTATTTCGATATGACTGGAAAGGAAATAAATTTACCCCCACATGATTACCCAAGTAGTTGGTAAATGCTCTAAATCAAAATTATTAAAGTTTGTCAACTCTTTTCAAAAACTCGCTTTAAATCAATCAAATACTTCCTGCCCCTTGACTCGTGAAACCGCTTTCTGCCATCCTCGATAAAATTTCTCGCGCTTGTCCTTAGCCATCTGGGGTTGGAAGTGGCGATCGATGTGGTACCGCTTAATGAGTTCTTCCGTGTCAGGCCAGAAACCTGTCGCGAGTCCGGCGAGGTAAGCTGCACCTAAGGCCGTCGTCTCGATACACTGAGGACGTTCAACTTGGACGCCCAAAATATCCGCTTGAAATTGCATTAGGAGATTGTTGGCAACGGCTCCTCCATCGACTTTGAGAAGTTTTAGGTTAAGGCCAGAATCAGCTTCCATCGCGGTAAGGACATCTTTGGTCTGATAGGCCATGGATTCGAGGGCTGCCCGGATAATGTGGTTTTTACCACTGCCTCGAGTGAGTCCCAAAATGGCACCGCGGGCCCGCATGTCCCAATGTGGGGCTCCGAGTCCGGTAAAGGCGGGGACGACGTAGACGCCCCCGTTATCGGGGACTTTGGCAGCAAAATACTCAGAGTCAGCTGCTGTTTCAATGAGTTTTAATTCATCCCGGAGCCATTGGATGACGGCTCCGGCAATAAAAATACTTCCTTCAAGGGCGTAGGAGATTTGACCGTTAATTCCCCAAGCAATCGTGGATAAAAGTCCGGTTTGGGATTCGATCACGCGATCTCCTGTGTTCATCAACATGAAGCAACCAGTACCGTAAGTATTCTTAGCCATCCCCGGTTCAAAGCAGGTCTGTCCGAAAAGAGCGGCTTGTTGGTCTCCAGCGATTCCAGCGATCGGGATTTTATATCCGAAGAAGCCTTCAGGAGCGGTGTTCCCATAAAGATAGCTGGAGGGTTTAACGTCAGGGAGCATGGCTGCGGGCACTTGAAGTTCTTGAAGAAGTCCAATATCCCACTGGAGTTCTCGGATGTTATAAAGCAAGGTTCGGGAGGCATTGGAATAATCGGTGACATGGACTTGGCCTTGCGTGAGTTTCCAAACAAGCCAGGTATCCATCGTTCCGAAGAGGAGTTCTCCACGTTCAGCTCTTGTGCGAGCATCGGGTACGTGATCAAGTATCCATTTGATTTTCGTTCCCGAAAAATAAGCATCAATAACAAGACCAGTTTTCGCCTTGAATACGGGTTCGAGCCCTCGGGCCTTTAAGTCATCACAGATCTCGGTTGTTCTTCGGCATTGCCAGACGATGGCCGGGTGAATGGGTTTCCCAGTTTGTTTATCCCAGACAACGGTTGTTTCTCTTTGGTTCGTAATGCCGATTCCTGCGATGTCTACGGGGTTCACTTGAGTCCGGGCAAGAAGTTCCGCAATGACTCCGTATTGGGTGCTCCAGATTTCCTCAGCATCATGTTCCACCCAGCCCGGTTGGGGGTAGTACTGAGTGAATTCCTTCTGGGTAATGCCAATGATTTGGCTGTCACGGTCAAAGAGGATGGCGCGACAGCTGGTTGTGCCCTGATCAAGAGCGAGGATATATTTTTTGCTCACATCGATCTCTCCCTTAAACCTCTTCCTCGAGTTCAATCCCTGCCATCTTAATAAGATAGAGAGCATTTCTCGTCGTCGAGATTCCCTCTCTTAATTGATAATCAAAATGGATCTCTTGATTCTGATAAAATTCGCGGAAATGATAATTTTTAACCCGACCGTGACTTTCTTTTTCGAGTTCCCCGAGCTCTAAGTCATGGGTCGAGATGAGTCCTAGCGCCCCATCTTTTTGTAATTGGTTAATGAGCGCTTTGGCCCCATAATGACGGTCATGGGAGTTGGTCCCTTTAAAGATTTCGTCGAGAAGAAAGAAAACCGGTTTGTCCGTTTTCGCAGCTGTAACAATTTGTTTGATCCGTAGGATCTCGGCATAAAACGATGAAATATTCTGCTCCAAATTATCACTGATGCGCATACAGGTCCAAAGATTCATCAGCGAACAACTGAATTGTTTGGCACAGACAGGAGCTCCTGTATAAGCAAGGACGAGATTACTCCCCACCGTTCGTAGAAAGGTACTTTTCCCGGACATATTCGATCCGGTTATCAGAGTGATCCCCGATGGTGTCTTCATTGCGAAGTCGTTCGCCACTCTTTTTTGAGTGAGTAACGGATGACCCATTTTCTGGGCAGATAGGCCGTTTTGATCTTTTAGAATTGGGCTATGCTCTTCGAGTATTTGAGGCATGGCCCAGTCTGGATTATCGAAGCGGATATTGGCAAGGCTCGAGAGGGCTTCAACCTCGGCAAGAACTTTAAGCCAAGTCTTCAGGAGGGGTCCCGATTTCTTTTTCCACTCTTCCAGGGCAATCATACATTGATAATCCCAAAGTGTCAGGATATTGACGATTAGAAAAATAGCATTTTCCCGGCTGGAGATCCACTCGGTGATTTTGGAGAGTCTCTTAATTTGTTGATAAGCGGGCTGACTCGCTTGGTCACGGAGACTCTCCTGGCGTACTTTAAGCCACGGACTATTAAAGTTTTGATTTTCGAGATGTTTCAGCATCTCGGTATAGGTTTTTAAACTGGCTTCGTAGCGGAAAACCGTGGATAAAACCTGAGATCGTTCTGTTCCGTAGACCTTAAGAAGCAGATATTGAACAACGACTAAAAGGGCAGGGATTTGCCAAGGAATAGAGAGCTGAAAGGCATAGAGTGCAATCATGAGAAGGGTTATCATGGGGAGAACTCGCATCCCCAGCTTGACTGCAGGCTGTAAATAGGATTCATCATTCTCTCCAGCCCAACGGATAAGAGGTTCAGTCGGCTTCAGTTGATCTGAGACAAGAATTCCTTCTGACTCGAACCGTTGCCGCCAAGCTAAATTACGAGCCAACTCGGTTACAGCAACTTGTCGTTGCGTAATTTCCGAACGGTCTTTAAGCGGTTGCTTGAGCACTTTGGCTAACGTTTCACGTCCCGAAGGAGTTTGGGCCGAGTTAATCCACTGAAAGATCGAGGCTTGTCCGAACAAATCCAAATCGGAAGCATAAGGATGGTCTTCGTCTTTGAACTCGACACCTGAGTCTGGAAAGTTTACCCACTTCCCGGTTAAACGATCCACCCCTTGACGATTGAGCCCTATTAAGATTTCCGAATACTTAAGTCGAGTGCGGACGCGCTTGTGTTGAATCGCGAGATAGCCAAAGAGAATTAAGGTGAGAAGCCCCATGGCCATACCCATAATAGAATTAAAGGTTCGGTAGAGAAAGAAAGCCACAGCCAATCCCAAGATAAAGGTGGTTAAACGATAATTGCTCAAACGATTGGCTGTTTGTTGCTGTTTTTCTTGAAGTTTTTCGTAAGTCTGTTTTCGGCGTTCATAAATTTTCTTTGGCTCTTTCATGGTTTACCTCCAGATTGATCTCTAGTTGAGTTAATTCTATGGCATAAATAGCCAAATGGGAAGAGAAGAAAAAAAGTCCATTAAAAAATAAGTAAATAAAAACTCACCAAATCCCAAAAGTCGAAGTTGATATGGAAATATAATTTTAAGAAGCAATTGACTTTTACCAATCGCTTCTTAAAATTTTGCATTTAGAGTATGCGCGCGTTAGTACGCTTTCGGAAAACCAAAACGAGAGGTATAGGGTTGAGGAATACCGAGTCTACGTTCTTCACGTTGTAACCAGCGTGGTTCATACTGCTCTTCGAGTTTTTCCCACCATAAGGGTTCTCTACCTGGTAAGAAGCCCATTTGTCTTTCTAATCTTTCCCACCAAGCGGGTTCGAATCGCTCTTCGTATAACTCCCAAGACCTGGGTTCATACCCGCGAAAATTGCGATAGAAAGGATAGGAATAAGGATAATACTGACACGGACAAATATTCATGAACTTCACCACCTAATTAAAATAACTTCCCAGTGGTATAATATACCATAAACAAGGATAGGAAAGTTGGCCAGTTAAATATTTCTATTTAACGATGAACCCTCGGCATTGCCGAGGGTTCATCGTTAAATTGCTTTTCTTTTGAATAACATTGAACTTTCTTCATTACCAGTACAAGCTTCATAGCAATGTGAATGATAATGATCGATACTTGTATATCCATTCATAGCATGAATGTGTCCACCTCCTGGACAAGCCAGACTTGGACCAGTTGAGCCTCTAGCGCAGTGGACGTGACCCTGATCGAAGGTTGTTAATCCATTGTAGTAATGAAAATGAGAATTTCCCAAGGGAACTGAGGGACCTGTTATCCCATTCATACAGTGAATATGGCCATTAGCGCAGGAAGTACGAGTCCAATAAGAATGAACATGATAGTCTGACGGAACCATTAGATTCACCTCACCTTCGTACTGATAGCTTATGCTTATTCAAGTATAAGGGTGAGGTTGTCACAAACCACCTGAGGCTAAAGTATTTTTCCCCTGTTTCAAATTAGATTATGGGCACCGTGTTAGATGTAAATAGAGGAATGTTGGTGAATAAATGTGGGTTATACAAGAGTAGCATGCCAAGCTTAAAACTGTTGGTCAAGGTAAATCGGCAGGTGAAGCTGCATTTTTACCAATCCACGAAGTTTTTCATGTTTAAGACTATGCTATGGAATATACTATTTATAATGAATGTTTATAATTTCGAGGTGTTATGTCATGGCTTTTATAAATACGAAAACTGAAGACTCCGGAGTAATTTCCTCGGGTCTGCGTCAGAAAGGTATAGTGGCTAATTCAGGGGCAATGTTTGATATTGTTCGGCTTGTGAACCAAATTGCTCCGTTGGACTGTACCGTATTGATTTTGGGTGAGTCCGGCGTTGGTAAAGAAATTGTGGCAAAATTGATCCATGAAAACAGTGCGGTTAGAGATGGGCCGTTTATTAAAGTCAACTGCGGTGCCATACCGGAGAATCTGCTGGAATCAGAATTCTTTGGTTATGAATATGGTGCTTTTACAGGGGCCCAAAAGAACGGAATGCCAGGCAAATTCGAATTGGCCCACAACGGCACAATCCTTCTGGACGAGATTGGAGATCTTCCTCTGCATCTCCAGGTTAAACTATTACGTGTGTTGCAAGACCATGAAGTTGTTCGCATAGGTGGCAACTTCACGCGCACGGTCAATATTCGGGTCATAGCTGCAACCAATAGAAACTTAGCAGAGATGGTGCAACAGGGTAATTTCCGGGAAGATTTATATTACCGCTTGAATGTAGTTCCCCTATGGATACCGCCTTTAAAAGAACGTAGGGAAGACATAATGCCCTTAATCAGACATTTCAAACGAAAATTTCAAATCAAATACGGGATTGAACGTAATTGCTCGTCTGAGGTTACCAAGGTATTCCAGGCCTACGACTGGCCTGGTAACGTTCGTGAATTAGAGAACACGGTTGAACGGCTCTATGTCATGCCGGAATTTGGCACAGGCATTACGGCTGACATCTTAGTGCAGCAGTACTTGAATTCCAACTGGATGCAACAAGGCGATGGGCTTGTGACGATCCAGAAGTTGGGCCTATTGAAACAGGCTGTTAAGGAGGTCGAAAAGAAAATGATAATTATGGCTATTGAACGGTTTGGTACGGCTAAACAGGCAGCAACTTTCCTCGGTATTGATGAATCGACCCTAAGCCGAAAGCTGAGGAGACACTAATTTCTTTAGTAATAGCATCCTTGGCTCCCCTTGTACTTGGGGCCAAAACGAAAAGCTGCCAACGCTGGCAGCTTTAACTGTTTCCGGCGCCCCTAAGTCAACGAATGTGCGCCAAATCCTTAGGCGGCAAAAATGCAATGGAAAATTGCAGTTATGCCTATCAAGTTATCAGGCTCTGTCGACATAATCTCGCCAATACGCGGATATGAGTGGATTCTATCGAGTATCTGCGCATAAATCGCACTGGCATCGAATTTGCAATAATATTCTGACAAGCGCTTGCTGGGTAAAAAGAATGACTAGGAAGGCGAATTAGGTGGACCAATTAACAGGGGGGTGGCGTGGCTAAGTTTTAGTTTTGTGTGGGTTGAAGTGTTTCATAGGGTAAACCAGGTATCCGTTTCTTGTGAACCCAAAAATTTGTTTAAGGAGGAGTTTAAATGGATTATCAAGATATCATTTATGAAAAAAATATTGGGGTTGCCAAAGTAACTATTAACCGTCCGAAAGTACGCAATGCTTTTCGTTCATTGACGGTACGCGAAATGATTAATGCTTTTAAAGATGCTTGGGATGACAATACCATCGGGGTCGTGGTCTTAACCGGAGCCGGCGACCGGGCCTTTTGTGCGGGAGGAGACCAGAAAGATCGGGACAGCAGCGGTTATTCCGGTACCGGCGGAGGTCTGGAAGCTGGGATTGGATTGGAAATGGAAGGCCTGCATGCGGTGATACGTAACATCCCGAAGCCTGTGATTGCGGCGGTCAATGGATTTGCCATTGGCGGGGGGCATGTTCTCCAAGTCATATGCGATTTAACAATTGCTTCTGAGCAAGCCATTTTTGGACAAACTGGACCCAAAGTTGGTAGCTTTGACGCCGGATTCGGCAGTGCTTATCTGGCCCGAATTGTAGGTGAGAAAAAGGCTCGGGAAATCTGGTATCTTTGCGAGCAATATACGGCCCAAGAAGCATTACAGATGGGTCTTATCAATAAAGTGGTTCCCCATGACGAGCTAATGGCAGAAGTCGATGTCTGGTGTCAAAAAATTCTGGATAAAAGTCCTACAGCTCTCAAAATCCTTAAACGCTCTTTTAATGCGGACAGCGCAAATATTGAAGGAATATCACAAATGGCCATGAATTCCTTGGCTATGTTTTATAACAGTGATGAAGCGGTGGAAGGACGTAATGCCTTTGTCGAAAAGCGTCCAGTTGACTTCCGAAAATTCAGAAAATAAAGAGTACAAGGAATATAGAGAATTCCAGGGACGGTATGTTTGGAGGAGGAGCAGTAATGGAAATACCAGTTATCGCCAGACCCATGCCACGTCCTAACTTATGTGGTGGGGTTGCGGCGGCTATGAGCGGCCGGTCATTTGAATATAAGGCTCCACCCAAAAACATATCGGTTACAACCTCGTCTAATTCTTGCGTGGTTTCATGATAACTTTCATCCAACTCACCTCAATTTTTAACAGAATTTTCTGATTACAAAATCTAATGCAAGTTCTGTACCTTCTAATGGTTCAAAAATAAAAAAATATTTTTTCCTTAGAAAGTTCAGTTTTTTTTAATTTCTTCAAACAGCCGATTTTAACAACTAATGTTAATAAAATGTCCAGATATTCTGAGAAGTCGGAAAAATTCACCCAGAAATGTCCGGAAAGTTGGACCTGGATAACATTGAAGTAAGTATAGCTAATCCATACAAGAGGCTTAGACTCAAAGAATGAGTAGTAATGATGCAACCAATAGTTCTTATATCGTTAGTTCGAGGATCGCAGACGCTACGAGTCGGCCGGATAAAATATGTAATATGCACTTCTTCAATCCTACTTTAGTTATGAAACTGGTTTTATTCGTATGAATGAATACTTATTCTCTTAACCGTTAGACTGGTGAATTGTTTCATTCGCGGGACTTTTCTGACATTTAAACTGAATTGTATAGTTTACTCAGGAACAATCGAGTATCATTAGGTTAGACTACTCCTACTGAGGGGGGATTAACTGATGTTACTTGTCGAGATCATGGATACCTCGGTTAAAACGATGACTTCCTCACAATCGATAAGCGAGGCGATCAAGTTTTTTCGGAAAGCCAAGTTGAAAACCGTCTTCGTCGTTGATGAGGAAGGAATTTTAATTGGAATACTAACTCTTTCGAATTTGTTCGATGCTTTATTACAAGGGCGAGGTCTCGAAGATTACATTAAGGGTTGTTACATACCAAAAGATAAAATTATCTTCTTTCCCCAAGATAAAGAGTTTTTAAATCTCGCAGAGGTGCGTGAATGGCTGCTGAATTCAAAAGTTAGAGAGACGCCAATAATCAATAAGGAAGGTCGACCAGTTGGTGTTGTGACTCAAACTTGTGTTATCGTTTCTTTTTTGAAAGAAATGGAAGCAATGTATGACCAAATCTATTCCCTTCTGAAGGTTGTTCCTACTGGAATTTTGGCAGTGAATGAGGATAATCAAGTTACGGTATGTAACCAATTCTCTGAAAATCTATTAAGTTTACAATCCACTCAAGTCATTGGGCATGATCTAGGAGAGATTATGCCTGAAATTCAGTTAAGTAGCACCAAGCCCCAAAAAATACACCGCAATGCCACTAGCATTTTAGCGACTTCTCGACCTGTTTCCTTAGAGTCAATTCGCGGCTACATCATCGTCATGTATGATGCAACTGAGGTCGAACGTTTGGCTTTAGAGATTGAAAGTATCAAGAGCTTGCAAAGTACACTCGAAACGGTGTTGAACACAGCTTATGAAGGCTTATTGGTTATAAACGACGAGGGAAGGATCGTTCTTACCAACCGGTCGTTCGAACAGTTAAGCAATAAACGAGGGCAAGAATTAATAGGTCAAAAGGCAGGCGCTGTTGTCAAACATTTTGATTCGATTTCGAAAATCCAAAAAGGGTATGAAATAGAGAACATTAATGGACAATCAACCATTGTATCTTATATTCCATTAAAGGGTGCACCGGAGGTGTCAGGGGGGGGTTCTCAGGGTAATATATCATCAACTGGATCAGCTTCAAGACGTCATGCGAGAATTCGATAAACTGAAGCATAGTCTTAACTATTACAAAGACGAGTTATTTAAAATAAATGGTACCCATTTTACGCTAGACTCCATTATCACTACACGGAGTAAAGAAATGATCGAGGCCAAAAGGGTAGCTGCCAAAGCAGCAGAATGTTTGACCAATGTTTTAATTATCGGTGAAAGTGGCACTGGAAAAGAATTGTTTGCGCATGCGATTCACAACGCAAGTTCAAGAAGTAGAGAACCTTTTATCAAAGTAAATTGTGCGGCTATTCCCTCCGAGCTTGCGGAGTCTGAATTTTTCGGTTATGCACCTGGGGCTTTTACTGGCGCGGCAAGACAAGGGAAACCGGGCAAATTTGAATTGGCAAACGGCGGTACAATATTTTTAGATGAGATTGGAGATATGCCATTACTGTTACAGAGTAAACTATTAAGGGTAATTCAGGATCGAGAAATAGAAGTGGTGGGGGGAACCAAACCAATACAGATTGATGTACGGATTATTGCTGCCACAAATAGAGACCTAAAAATGCTTGTGAAGCAAAAACTATTTCGTGAGGATCTGTTCTACCGCTTAAATGTGATTTGCTTACCCTTAGCGCCATTAAGAAACCGAAAGGAAGACATAGAACTGCTCGTCAATAGTTTTCTGTCAAAGTATAATAGAGCTCTCAATAAAGAATTTAAAGGGATAACGCCTGATGTACTTGAAGCGTTTAGAAACTATTCATGGCCGGGAAATGTTAGAGAACTTGAGAATGCAATTGAAAGGGCTGTAAGCCTAGGA
>Ga0255336_102260_pt1 | contig 10210 bp, 8 predicted proteins | sample MeOH1_35cm_T3_17_FD_189102 | JGI IMG/M metagenome (GOLD analysis project Ga0255336, IMG submission 189102) | Sandy soil microbial communities from University of British Columbia, Vancouver, Canada - MeOH1_35cm_T3_179 | ecosystem: Engineered > Artificial ecosystem > Sand microcosm > Unclassified ...
TGCTGAGGCAGAATGGCTTAAATATAACTTTACAATAATAGATACAGGTGGAATTGAACCGGAAAGTGAAGATGTCATACTCTCCCAAATGAGAAGGCAGGCACAAATTGCCATAGATACTGCTAATGTAATTGTATTTATAGTAGATGGTAAGGAAGGTCTTACTGGTGCTGATGCTGAAGTAGCTCAAATGCTTAGAAAGAGTAAAAAACCTATAATACTTGTAGTTAATAAAATAGATAGCCTTACTGACGAGGATAACGCATATGAGTTTTATAATTTAGGTATAGGGGATCCTATAACTATATCAGCTTCTCAAGCTTTAGGTCTAGGAGATATGCTAGATAAGGTAGTTTCATATTTTCCTGACAATTCTGAAGATGAAGAGGAGGATGAATATATTAAAATTGCTATGATAGGCAAGCCTAATGTAGGTAAATCCTCATTGATTAATAAGCTTTTAGGTGAAGACAGGGTTATTGTTAGTGATATTCCCGGCACAACCAGGGATGCAATAGATAGTGCATTAGAAACTGAAGAAGGCAAATTCATTTTAATAGATACAGCTGGTCTTAGACGTAAAAGTAAAATAAAAGAAGAAATTGAAAGATATAGTGCAGTTAGAACACTGGCTGCTATAGAAAGAGCCAATGTCTGCATTCTTATGATAGATGCTGAAGATGGAATTTCAGAGCAGGATGAAAAGATTATAGGTTATGCCCATGAACAGGGAAAAGCCATAATGATTATTGTAAACAAGTGGGATTTAATTGAAAAAGATGATAAAACAATGTTAAATTTTAAAAAGACCTTACAATATAATTTATCCTTTATAGATTATGCTCCATACTTATTTATTTCTGCAAGAACAGGTCAAAGAGTACACAAGGTTCTAGAAATGGCTAAGAACTGTTATGATAATTCCTGCAGAAGAATATCAACTGGTCTATTAAATGATGTAATAAATAAGGCTGTTTTAATGAAGGAACCTCCAATTGTGGGCTTAAAGAGACTAAGAATCTATTATGTAACTCAAGTAGATATTAAACCGCCAACCTTTATATTTTTTATAAATGATTATAACTCAGTTCATTTTTCCTATGAAAGGTATTTGCTTAATCAAATTAGAGAGAATTTTAATTTTGAAGGTACAGCTATAAAAATACAATTTCGTGAAAGGAAGGACTGATATGACAAATGAGGTTACATTTCTTGGTGGTGGGAGCTTTGGAACTGCATTAAGTGTTTTACTTGGGAAAAAAGGAATAAAGGTAAAGCTGTGGGACAGAGACCCGAATATTGTTCAAAGCATTAATATTAACAGAGAGAATAAAAAATATCTGTCTAATGTTAAAATACCAAGCAATGTTAAAGCTTATGATAATATTAAAGAAGCAATGGATAATAGCAATTTTATTGTATTATCTGTTCCTTCTCATGTAGTGAGGAACTTAAGCAGACAAATAAGTCATTATATATCAAAAGAACAAATTGTAATCTGCATAGCTAAAGGCATTGAAGAAGATACTCAAAAAATACTATCAAAAGTAATTGAAGAAGAGCTTCCGCTTAATCCAGTGGTAATCCTTTCAGGTCCTAGTCATGCTGAGGAGGTAGCTCTAGATATTCCAACTGCTGTAGTTGCTGCTTCAAGATATAAAAAGAATGCTGTAAAAGTGCAGGATCTTTTTATGACAAGTACTTTTAGAGTTTATACTAATACAGATTTAATAGGTGTTGAAATAGGCGGTGCAGTGAAAAACATCATAGCTATAGCATCAGGTATTTGCGATGGTATTGGCTATGGAGATAATGCAAGAGCTGCTCTTATGACAAGAGGAATGCATGAAATAGTAAAAATTGGCACTAAACTTGGAGGTAAAAAGGAAACATTTTCAGGCTTAACTGGAATGGGTGACCTAATTGTAACTTGTACAAGTATGCATAGCAGAAATAGAAGGTCAGGCATTTTAATAGGACAAGGAATAACCGTAGATGAGGCAATAAATAAAATCGGAATGGTGGTTGAAGGTATTAGGGCTTGCAGGGCTTTTTATCAGCTAAAAGAAAAGCTGGGTGTATCCATGCCTATTACTGATGTATTGTATAAAGTTTTATTTGAAGGTAAGGATCCAAAAGAAGCTGTATATGAACTTATGTCTCGAGATAAAAAGGACGAAATTTATAATTTTTAAGCATATTTTATTTTTTTATAGTTATAATTTTATATGTTGTCCAATATATATATAGTGTTAATATGTATTATTGGGAGGGCATGCGTTGGAAAATTTCGATATATATAAGGACATAGCCGAAAGAACGCAAGGGGACATTTATGTGGGAGTTGTTGGACCTGTTAGAACTGGTAAATCTTCATTTATTAAAAGATTTATGGATTTAATGGTTATTCCAAATATAGAAAACTCCTATAAAAAACAAAGAGCAAAGGATGAGCTGCCACAAAGCTCATCAGGAAAATCAATTCATACTACTGAGCCAAAATTTGTTCCTAATGAAGCTATAGAAATACACTTAAATGAAGGAACAAAGTGTAAGGTTAGAATGGTTGACTGCGTAGGATATATTGTTAAAGGTGCACAAGGCTATATGGAGGCAAATGGAGCAAAGATGGTTAATACACCTTGGTATGACCATGAAATTCCTTTTGAAGAAGCTGCTGAAATTGGTACAAAAAAAGTTATTAATGAGCATTCTACAATAGGTCTTGTGGTTACTACTGATGGATCTATAACCGATATTGACAGAGACGATTATGTGGAAGCAGAAGAAAGAGTTATTAATGAATTAAAAGCAATCAATAAGCCTTTTATCATTATTTTAAATTCTGCCCATGTAAATGATGCAAGGACTTTAGAGTTAAAATCAGAACTGGAAGGAAAATATGACGTCCCTGTAGAGGCATTGGATGTTTTGAATATGAAGGAAGAGGACATAGGTAATATCTTTCAAACTATACTTAGAGAATTTCCAGTTACTGAAATTAATATCGATTTTCCAGAATGGATTGAAAAACTTGATGCTAAGCATTGGCTTAAGGTAAACTTTATTAAGCTAGTAAAAGAACTTTGCAAGAGAGTTTTAAAACTAAGAGATGTAAAGCGTTCTCTTGATGATTTTAGAGAAGTTGAATTCTTAGATTTAGCTAATATTAATGAAGTAAACATGGGAAATGGTACAGCTAGAGTTGCTTTAAATCCTAAAAATAATTTATTCTATGAAGTATTAAGCGAAGTCTGTAATTGTGACATTAAAGGTGAAAATGAGCTTTTAGCAATAATGTATGACCTAAATAAAGCAAAGATTGAATACGATAAGATTGCAGCTGCTTTAAAGGACGTTAAAGAAACAGGTTATGGCTTAGTTGCTCCACAGCTTTCTGAAATGAAGCTAGAGGAACCTGAATTTGTTAAACAGGGAAGCAGATGTATTGTTAAGCTTAAAGCTAGCGCTCCATCACTGCACTTAATAAAAGCTGATATCGAAACAGAAATATCTCCAATTATGGGTACAGAAAAGCAGAGTGAAGAATTGATGAAGTCACTTTTGGAACAGTTTGAAAATGATAAGTCTAAGATCTGGCAGAGTAATATGTTTGGAAAACCGCTTGAAATCCTTGTTAAAGAAGAGCTGCAAAATAAACTATATAAGATGCCTGAAGATGTACAAGTAAAACTTCAAAGAACTCTTCAAAAAATAATAAACGAAGGTACTGGCGGACTAATCTGTATAATTCTTTAATATGCTGTGTTTAAAACTATTGAGCTTTAAATAAGTTCTCAATAGTTTTTTCTTTTTTTATAATGAATATATATTTTGAATTAAAAATAGAGTTTAAGATATTTATATTATAAAGAATCAATGATTTTTTTTAAACTTAAATAATCCTTGCAATTTTGCAAATAATAAATTTGTATAACATAAGATGGAGGAGAAGTGATTATGAAAAAAATAGTAACATCATTATTAACAGTTTTATTTTTTATGCTTTCAGCAGTACCTTTTAATATTAAGGCAGTTGAAAATACAAGAATAGGGAAAGACGCCTGCAGTCAGAAGGCAACTGATTTAAAGCTTGAACAAAGAAAACTTTGGAGTGATCATGTATTTTGGACTAGAAATTTCATAATAAGTGATTTAGCAAATCTTGAAGATAAAAGTAAGGTGCTAGAAAGACTTCTTAGAAATCAAGAAGATATTGGTGCTTCCTTTAAGCCTTTCTATGGAGAAGAGAATTCTAAAAAGCTTACTGCTTTATTAAAGGAACATATAATGTTAGCAGGTCAGGTTGTTGATGCTGCAAAAAGTGGCAATAAAGTTAATTTAGAAAAATATAATAAGTTATGGCATGAAAATGCAGATAAAATTGCAAACTTCTTAAATGGATTAAATCCTAATTGGCCAAATTCAAAACTTAAGGAAATGTTATATAAACATTTGCAATTGACAGCAGAAGAAGCTGTTTCTAGATTAAATAAAAATTGGGAGGCAGACATTGCGGCCTTTGACAAAGGTTATACTCATATTTTAACTCTTGCTGATGCGCTCTCAGATGGGATTGTAAAACAATTTCCTGAAAAATTTTAGAGAGCAGTTTGCTCTCTTTTTTACTGCTGAATTAAATGAGTTTTAAAGTATAAAATGATATATTATTAAAAAATATTTTGTCCATATAATAAGAATGTAATTACTAATAAAGTAATTATATAGATACGCTAAAGCAATGACTGTACTAAATAAGAGTAATTACGCCTAAAGTATTGAAATTTTTTAATAAGCAGTTTATAATATATTCTGTTGAACAAAAAATATCTGTAATATCTGGGTATGGCGCAGATGGTAGCGCGCTAGAATGGGGTTCTAGAGGTCGCAAGTTCAAATCTTGTTACCCAGACCAGAAAAGCTTGTAACCGGAAGGGTTGCAGGCTTTTTTATTTTCTTCCAAAATAAAAATCTATAAAACTTTAGAGTTTCATATGTCATGCCTACTTTTTGGCATGCCTCCTTCATTGTATACATATTAAATTCCACCCAAAGGTATTTTAGGACAAGTATGGGATAATTAAATCCTGTGCTTTTTTGTAACCACACAACTTAGTTTCAAAAAATTATTTACTAATAAGAAAAATATGTATATACTAAAGCCATAATAAGTAAAACAATAGGGAGGCAGCACAAAAATGCCAAATAAAAAAGAGTTATCATCAGAACAACGTGAAGAACTACTTAGAACCTTGAAAGCACGTTTTGAGAAAAACATGAACTACCACAAAGGTATTGAATGGGCTAAAGTACAAGCAAAGCTGGAAGCTAATGCTGAAAAAATGTGGTCAATCAATGAAATGGAAAGTACTGGTGGTGAGCCGGATGTTGTTCATGAAGATAAAAATACGGGGGAATACATTTTCTTTGATTGTTCTGCGGAAAGTCCTAAAGGCCGTAGAAGTATTTGTTATGACAATGAAGCATTAGTATCAAGGAAAGAACATAAACCAGAAAATAACGTTATTGATATGGCAGCTGCCATGGGTATTGAGCTTTTAACTGAAGAACAATACCGCGAGCTTCAGAAACTTGGGAATTTCGATTTAAAGACATCTAGCTGGGTGATAACACCTGCTAATATTAGAAAGCTTGGTGGAGCTATCTTTTGTGATCGCCGCTACGACACTGTATTTTTGTACCACAATGGAGCAGAAGCTTACTATGGTAGTAGGGGTTTCCGTGGATCCCTAAGAGTTTAAATTTTGATGAGAAGCCCATAATACCTAATAAATTACGGAGGTGCCTAATGATTGATAAAATTAAGTTTAAAATAAATAAAAAATATGCAACCATATCCCTTTATGTATTAATTACTACATTAATAATTTTTATATTGGCAAGGGCAACTTTTGAAATTGAGGGGATTTTGAAAGCAGTAACTATAGCTTTGAAGTATATAGGTAAAATGCTAACCCCGGTATTTGTTGGAATTATTATTGCATATATTATTAACCCCTTGATTGAATTAATTGAGAGCTTGCTTAGAAAAACTAAGTTTTTAAAGTTTAAAGTTGAAAAAAATTATCGGATTATTGCCGTTTTTGCTTGTATGATTCTCATAATTTTAGTTGTATTTTTTCTAATTGGATCCTTTATATTTAGCATTACAAAGCAAATTTCTAATATGAATTTTGACAAAGTAATTGGTGTTATTACTAGTTACATAAATGGATTCTCAGATTCCTTAAACAATATTGAAGTGAAGTTAAGGAGTATGCATATTGAATCAAAGGCACTAGAACAATATGTTGCACAATTTTCTTCAACACTTATTAGCTGGATAAATAATTTTACTGATAATCTAGCAGCAAACACCTTGAATATATCTGGATATATTTCTAATTTTGTTTTTGGATTGATAATAGCAGTTTACTTATTATTGGACAAGGATGATTTTATACAATATGCTAATAAATTCTCAAAGGCAATGTTTTCAGACAAAAATTCAAAAATAATTAAGAGCTATTTGCATGACTTCGATGAGATTTTTTCAGGCTATATAAGAGGCACACTATTAGATGTTCTTTTCATGTGTGTAGCCTTAAGCGTATCCTTAGGTATTATTGGAATTAAATCTGGGGTCTTAATAGGTTTTCTTGCAAGCCTTTGTCATTTAGTTCCTTATTTTGGACCAATTGTTGCCTTTGCAGGTACCATAATTTTTGGATTACTTAATGCTCAATATAGTCAAGTTGTTATAGCGATTATTGTTTTATTCATTATTCTTCAAATAGATTCTAATATTATTCAGCCTAAACTTCTTGGTAGTAATTTATCCCTAAAACCAATATTTATTTTAATATCTATAATAATTGGAGCTTATATAGCAGGCTTTTTAGGAATGGTGCTGGCTGTACCAGTTGCGGCATTAATAAAGTTGTTTTTAAAGAGAATCATTGAGGAACGTATAAAGGAAAAAGAATTAATAGTAAATGATAATTAAATTAATATATTTTAATAATAATATGTAGAATAATTGACTGACGAGTTTTACCCTGATTTCTCAGGGTTTTTTATTCTAAAAAATTATTTAATTCATAATAAATATTTAACGGTATTTATAATATATTAAAAGCATAAGTATTTAGTAATAGTCATAATAGGAGAAAATTCTAAATTTGAAGGCTTACTTAATTTAAAACGAGGGAGTGATGTTATTGTTAGGTGACGATTCAAAAATAACAACATCCTATTACATAGAAACTAATAAACAAAAAAAGACTAGGAAGCTTAACAGTGCAGTTATTATACCAGCTTTAAATCCAACGCCAAATTTAGTTGAGTTTGTTTATGACTTGCTAGAAACAGGAGTTCCCTGTGTAATTGTAGTAAATGATGGATGTGATAGCTCTTTTAATGATACCTTTAATCAACTTAAAAAAATAAATAAATGTACTGTTCTTGAACACGAAGTAAACCGTGGTAAGGGTAGAGCCTTAAAAACTGCATTTACTTATTTTACAAAAAACTCTTCTTATCTAGATGGTGTAGTTACAGCGGATGCTGACGGCCAGCATGCTATTGATGATATTTGTAATATATGCGAAAGACTTTCTATAACGTATGGTTCACTTATTTTAGGTGTAAGAAATTTTAACGAAAGCAATGTTCCTAAAAGAAGCTACATAGGTAACACTGTAACAAGCTGCATTTTTAAATTACTCTATAATAGTAACTTAAATGACACCCAAACAGGACTTCGAGGTATACCTAAAAAAGAACTTTCTTGGATTCTCCAATTGAAGGGAGAACGCTACGACTTTGAAATCAATATGTTAATAAATGCAAAACGTAATAATATTAATCTTGAAACTATACCTATACAAACACTGTACTTCGAAAATAATTCTGGATCCCATTACAGCACTATAAAGGATTCCATACCTATATTTTTAAAACTCCTATCAGGGCTAATACAGTATTCAGGATCAACAATAGTATCAAGTTTATTAGATATTTCAGCCTTTTTTATATTAAATACTATTGTGCTGTCAGCTCTCCCTGCTGCTCTGAGAATATTAATATGCACAGCTATCGCTCGTTTAATATCATCTATATGCAATTATACAATGAACAGAAAATGTATCTTTTCAGATACAGGAAAGGTTACAAGATCGGCACTTCGCTATTATATTTTATGTATTTGTTTAATGATGACTTCTTATGGTTTAGTGTATACAGTTAGCCTCTATTGGAAAGTAAATGAATCTTTTATAAAACTTATAATTGATTTTATCTTAGGATTTTTAAGCTATGAAGTTCAGCTGCGCTGGGTGTTTCAAAATAAAAATAATGAGGAAAAATCTCTCCGTAAAGAAGTTGCAAAAGATTATTGATAATGAAGCTTTAAGAAGGAGTTTAAAGTCCTAAATGGACTTTAACGGGTAGTTTGCCAGCTTGGACGTGTATGCTTTAACTCTTCAGTGCTTACCACTAATGGAGGAAGAAATGAAAAAACTGTTTACAAAATGCTTTTTTAAAATTCTGCGCTTTATTCTAAGAATTTTTACTCCATCTTATGCTGTATCTCCTTCTTCTAAGATAGATTCTCCTGCAGTTTATCTTATAAACCACCAAAATAACAGGGGACCAGTTATAAGCGCGCTTTGGTTTAATAATCCTGTACGTATATGGGTGCTTAGTGTATTTTGCAATTATAAAACCTGCTTTCGGCAGTATTATGAGTATACCTTTACAAAGCGTTTTGGTATTCCAAAATTTCTTGCTGCCATTTTCACATTTCCCATATCATTTTTAGTATCAGCAATAATGCAGGGAATGGAGGCCATTCCTGTTTATAGAGGGTCTAGGGAAATTCTGAAGACTTATAGTGAAAGTATTAAAGCCTTGACTCATGGGCAAAATATTTTAATTTCTCCATCTGTTGATTATACTAATCCAAGTCCAAATATGGCTGAAATGTATAAGGGTTTTTTGAATCTTGAAAAATATTATGTAAAAAAAACTGGCAGTCATCTTCCTTTTGTACCTGTACATATAAATAAAAGTAAACGTACTATTTTTGTGGGTAAGCCTATTTACTTCAGCTCAGAAGAAGGATACAAACAAGAGAAAGAAAAAGCATTTATTAGACTAAAAAATGAATTTTCACGATTAGAAGCCATATAAATTTAAAAAGGTCAGATAAATTTGAATTTATCTGACCTTTTTTTAGCAGTAATTATATAGTTAGATAATTTTAATATAATTTTAATCTAATTTTAATTTTATCTTCAAAAATTTAGTTTATACTAAATGTTATAAAGAGGCTGCTTAGAGCTTAAAGATTAATACAACTAATGAAATTCAAATGTGCCTATAATAATGCTGACAGCTAAAAGTGAAGGTAAAGGTACAAATGTATCTATTACCTTAAAAGTTAAGAAAATTTAGCTCTGAAATAATTTAATTGTAGAATTAATATAAAGTTAAACTATACTATATGTTATATTTGAGATATAAAAACAAATATAATAAATTTGCTATACTAAAAGGAAGGTTAAATAATGAATTTAGAAATTTTTAGACTTATAAATAATTTAGCATATAAAAATAATGCTTTGGATAAAATAATGATAATATTTTCAAAATATGTTCCTTATGCATTTATGGCGGCTTTGGCCTTAGTTTTTATAGTAGGCATTACTAACAATAATTTAGATTATAGAAAAACAGCTTTCAGCACCTTTGTAATTACAGTAATTAATATTATATTAGTTTTTTTAATAGGAAACATATATTATGTAGACAGACCTTTTGTTCATAATAAGGTTAATTTATTATTTTCTCATGTAGAGGATGCATCCTTTCCAAGCGATCACGCAACTGGAACCATGAGTATAGCCTTAGGACTTTCAAAGTACAATAAATTTTTTAGTAGAATTCTTACAGTATTATCTGTTATAGTAGGATTTTCAAGGGTATACGTTGGTCATCATTATCCTTTAGATGTTATCGGAGCATATGCTTTAGTTATTATTACAGCTTATATTTATAACTTAAAATTAAGAAGCAAAGTAGAAAAATTATATGAAAGTATAGAGAAAAAGATAACTCCTAGCTAATAAAAGAGGCTAGGAGTTATTTTTATTTATTACATAGTAATGTTCTCTAATAAGTATTCAATTGCCTTTTCACCATAAGTCAA
>Ga0255336_102262_pt1 | contig 10198 bp, 12 predicted proteins | sample MeOH1_35cm_T3_17_FD_189102 | JGI IMG/M metagenome (GOLD analysis project Ga0255336, IMG submission 189102) | Sandy soil microbial communities from University of British Columbia, Vancouver, Canada - MeOH1_35cm_T3_179 | ecosystem: Engineered > Artificial ecosystem > Sand microcosm > Unclassified ...
TATCTTGCCCTCGAAGGGCCGTGTTAAGCGCGTCCATTTGCGTGCTCCTTTCGAAAAACGAGTGTCAGAATCCTCGTTTTACTCCAGGGAGCTTACTTTCGCTGGCCCCTTCCATAGTATCTAGCCGGCGTGCTCGTAATAACGGGCAGGATGACGGCGAAGCGCGTCGATATCGATGCCGTCCAGCAGCCAGTGCAACTGCTGCGTTGTCAGCTCGATCACTTCCTGATCGCGTCGTGGCCACACGAAACGGTCTTCCTCGAGCCGGCGCAGCAACAGCCAGAAGCCAGTGCGCTCGTACAACAGAAGTTTAATCCGGTCGGATTTGCGATTGCGGAACGCGTAGACGGCGCCGTCGAGCGGGTTCAGCCGCATCGATTCCTCGACCAGAACAGCAAGGGTGTTGATGCCGCACCGGAAATCAACCGGTTCGCGATACAGGTAGACGCGCAGGTCGTTGGCGAAGCGCAGCATCACCGGCTCCTCAACGCGTCAATCACCGCCGTGATCAATGCCGGATCCTGCCCGCTGCACTCAAGTTCGAGACTCACCCCGTTGGGCAGTTGCGCCACCAGGCGCGACGGTGACGGTGGGCGCGGCGAGCTCCGCACGACTTCACGCGACCTGAGCACTGGCGTTATGGCAGCGGATGAAGGCAGATTTGCGCTTACTGTCACAGCATCCGGTTCGGCTACTTCCACTACGGGTACGAATTCCGCCGAGCCCCGGGGCGCCTTCCCGGAGTCGATGAGCGTGGACCGCCTGCGCTCCAGCATGATCCACTTGCGCAACTGGTTGGCGTTCACGCCAGCCTTGAGCGCCAGGCCAGCCACCGATGCACCGGGCTTCTCGCACGCCTCGATCAGCCGTCGTTTGCCTTCGGGATCGAAGCAGCGCCGACCGCCTTCATCGATGTGCGTGACTTTGAGAGGGAGAAAATCGAATTCGTCTGAGGTCATGTTGCGTCCGCAAGTTGAGTGATTGCGGACGCAAGCTTGATCTTCGACCAGCTGACACGCTAGGCGGGTAGAAACGATCGCTTACGATCATGCACCGCCCGCCGATGGTGGGCTATGCGAGCCGGACTGGCACGAGGCGCAATCTCGATGCGCTTGCGCGTGCGGACTGGCGTCTTCTCGTCTCGGCGAAAGGCGAGCACCGTGCCGAAGGCAGCGCTACGCAATCGACAGCGGCGCGTGGACCGCGTACCAGCGCGGGGAGCCGTTTGACGAGTCTGCCTTTCTGGCAGTCGTCGACAAGCTCGGTGAGCGCGCTGATTGGATCGTCCTTCCGGACATCGTCCAGGGCGGTCTCGCGTCGCTCGACTTTTCGCTGCACTGGATGGAGCGTCTGCGAGGCATGCCATCGCAACTGCTCATTGCCGTGCAGAACGGGATGCAACTGGAAGACGTCGCGCCCTACCTTTCTCCCGTCGTTGGCATTTTTATCGGTGGATCAACGGAGTGGAAGGAATCGACTGCCGAAGCGTGGGGCCTCCTTGCGCGTCGACGGAACTGTCATCTGCATGTCGGTCGCGTCAACTCGGCTCGCCGCATTCACATCTGTGCGGCCGCCGGCGCGAATAGTTTCGACGGCAGCGGGCCGAGCCGTTTCTCCAACGCCTTGCCTCGCCTCGATCGGGCGACTCGACAGCCGGATCTTTTTGCTGCGTCCGACCAGTCGCTGGAAGACGCTCAGGCGGCAAGTCGCTGCCTGACCTTGTAGTGAACTCATGACTTTTTAACCCTTTCGGGAGCCATCCCGAAAGGGGCGCTCCCATTCATATTCGGAGCGAACAGATGAACCGTGATATTCATGCCCTGATGGAGACTGCCATTGCAACGATGCAGTCGTACATCGAGCAGGGCTATGTGCTGGCCGCGGGAGTAAGCGGCGGCAAGGACAGTACGTGCGCAATGGTACTTATGCTTGAGGCAGTCAGGCGCGCGAAGCAGGCAGCGCCTGGCGCGAGGCATTACATAGCCTCCTCGGATACGACGATTGAAAACCCAAGTACCGTGAACTTTTTGCATGCGATGCTCGACGAGGTCGCGCTGTTCGTGGAGGACAGTGATCTGCCGGTCGGGATACACGTGACGCAGCCGTCGCTGGCCTCGCAGTTCGTTGTTTCAACGATCGGCCGGGGCACGCTGGTCCGAACGCCTGAGAACGGCGTGCGTGACGGCAAGCGCATGCGGGCTTGCGCGGATAGCTGGAAGTTGCAGCCACAGGGCAGGCTTCGCGCTCGCCTTGAAAAGGAGGCGTCATCGTCGCGCGTGAAGGAAGTCATCAGCGTTGTCGGCACGAGACTCGATGAGTCGGCAGTGCGCCGCGTCGCCATGACTGAACGGAACGAACAGGCGGACGTGGCAACACGGCAGGCCTCCGGATCGTTGTCGCTCTCTCCGCTGCGTGACTGGAGTTCGGACGATGTATGGACGATGCTCGGCTGTATGGCGGATCGTTCGCTCGGATTTCAGAGCCCGCTTTTGCCGGCGACGATCACGAGGCTTTCGGATATCTATCGCGCCGGCAATGGCGGTGTCTGCGGTGTGATAGCAGGCGAGAGCGGCGCGCGTGCAGCGTGCGGTTCCAGGTTCGGATGCGCTTTCTGCGGCGTTACAGGCGCTCGCGACAAGTCTATGGAGTTCATGGTTCAGGAGCCGGAGCATGCGCACCTGAAGGCGCTGAATGAATTCCGTAACTACCTGCTTGCGATCCAGTGGGACCTGTCCCGTCGTGAACTTGTGGGGAGGACGCTAAGTGATGTGGGGTACACGCGGATTCAGGCGGATACCTATGGGTACTGGGAGCGCATCCGCATGCTGCGTATGCTCCTGTCGATCGACGCTGACGAGCGGGACCGCGCAGAGCGACATTCGGGCGAGTTGGCGTCGGGGCTCATTGCCGACACCGAACACAACCGGATGCTGTGCGATCCGCAGTTTGAATTCGTCACGCCGCAGCAGCTTGTGGCGATCGATTTCTTCCTGTCGATGCACCACTACGCGCCCCATGCGTTTCCCGCGCTTGCTGTGTGGCATGACGTGAACCTGCTGTAAGCATCGGATCTACACCGTCGCGGATTTTGTTGACGCGCGAGAGGATCGGCTGCTAGCGAACGGAATCGATGTGTGAGGCGGCGGGCAGCAAAGGAGCGACGTTCCAGGGTAGCAGTTCGTCGATGCGGTTCACTGGGTGATCGGCGATGCGCTCGATGACGTAATGCAGGTAGGCTTCGGGATCAATGCCGTTCATGCGGGCAGATCCGATCAGGCTGTACATCGCGGCTGCACGTTCTCCGCCTGAGTCCGCACCGGCAAATAAAAAATTCCGTCTTCCGATTGCCACGCCGCGCAATGCGCGCTCGGCAATCAGATTGTCAATCTCGGCCAGACCATCACTGCAGTAATAGACCAGCGCAGGCCAGCGATTCAACGAATACTGGATCGCTTTAGTGGTGTCCGATTTCGCGGAGAGTGTGAGAAGCGTCGTCTCGAGCCACCGTTTCATGTCATCAAGCAGCGGCGCAGCCTTCTCCTGGCGAACGCGCCGTCGTTCTTCAGGCGGCTTGCCACGAATGTACTCTTCGATGCGATAGAGTGCGCCGATGCGCTCGAGTGCCTCGCTGGTGATCGGCGATGCCCGAACAGCGTGTAGATCATGTAGCTTTCGACGCGCATGCGCCATGCACGCTGCTTCATGAATCTGACCGCCCAGATACAGATCCGCATAACCGGCGAAGGCGTCTGCCTGCAGTACGCCGGTGAAGTTGGCAAGGTGACGCTGTGGATGTTCGCCGCGACGATCCGGTGTATAGGCAAACCAGACGGCCGGCGCTTCGTCCGAACCACTGGGCCGATCATCGCGCACATACACCCAGAGCCGACCGGTCTTCGTCCTGCCATTGCCCGGCGCGAGCACCGGCAGCGGGGTGTCGTCGGCGTGAACCTTGGTGCCACCAAGCGCGTGGCGGCGCACTGCGTCGACCAGAGGGTTGAGTAGCCATGTCAGACTACCCAGCCAGTGGCCCATGGTGCCCGCTTCGATCTCGACGCCGTCGCGCGCGTACATGACGGACTGGCGATAGAACGGAATGTGGTATGCGAACTTCGATGTCGTGATGTGGGCGAGCAAAGCCGGACCCGGCAGGCCACGATCGATCGGCCGGCTCGGCGCTGCGGCCTGCACGATACAGTCGCAGCACGAACAGGCGAACTTGGGACGGCGATGACGGATGACGCGGAAGTGCGCGCGCACGTATTCAAGCTGTTCGGAAACGTCTTCGCCCAGCGGTTTGAGCGCGCCACCGCACCCCGGGCAGTGTTCCTCGAGGGGCCGATGCACACGCTCTTCGCGTTCGAGGTGATCGGGCAGTGGTTTGCGACAGGCACTCTCGCGCCGTTGCTGCGCCTTCTTTGAGTCAGCCTGGGTGGCCGCACCTTCGTCTGCCTGCAGGTCCTCAAGTCGCAGTTCAAGCTGCTCTATCTGACGCTCCACCTTCTCAGACTTGCGACCGAACTGCATGCGACGCAGCTTCGCAATCCTCAGCTTCAGATGTTCGATCTCGATTACGCGGGAACTGAGCTGGTCCTGCAATTCGACGACCCGCTGCGCGTTTGCGTGAGCCGACGCCGCATGCGCGCGAACCAGCGCCTTCAGCGCATCAATGTCGTCGGGCAGGTCGATATCGGTCAGATCCATTGCGACAGTTTACGACCATCTGCCGCACACCGATCATCGGGTAACAGACGTTTACAAAGCACTGCGCGGGCGTGCCGCCTCGACCGGTTGTCGCCAGTCAAAACCTTCGAGCAGGAGCGAGAGTTGAGCGGTGGTCAACGCCACGACGCCGGCGTCGGCGCGGGGCCATGCAAAACGCCCTTTCTCAAGACGCTTCGCAAATAAACATAGGCCGCCATCGCTCCAGTACAACGCCTTCAGCAGATCACCACGGCGGCCCCTGAAGATAAAAACATGGCCGCCGTATGGATCCTTCTCAAGCACCATCTGTACCTTCGCCGCAAGGGAATTGAAGCCGGAGCGCATGTCAGTGACGCCGGCAGCGATCCAGATCCGTGTGTTTGCAGGCGGCCCGATCATCGCAGAATCCGCTCGAGGACCAGGCGCAATATCGTCGTGTCGGGCACGCCTTCTATCCGGACCGACGTATTGCCATGCTGAAGCTCAATGCTGCCCTTTGCAGCCTCCAGAGGTGCCGGCGCGTTCGTCGCTTCCGGAGCACGGGCCGCCGGTCGATCGGACTGTACATCGACAACGACAGGCAACATGGTCTGCGTCTGCGCATCTTCGATCAACAGACCTTGAGCGTACAGTTTGCGCCAGGCCCACACCTGATTGGCGTTGATGTTGTTGTCGCGAGCGACCCTTGCGACCGACACGCCGGGTTCAAACGTCTGCTCGACGACCGATCGTTTCCATTCCAATGGATACCGTCGGTTCTGGCGCTTGGCAGGTAACTCGACTGTCTGAGGCACTGTGTCCATTCCCGTTTGTGGACAGAGTCGGTCACTCGTGTCCGTCGCAGGCGATGATTGCATCTTCTACGCAAGACGGGGAACGGTACAAATCAGATGCTTACAACCTGCTCGGCCGCAGATATGCAGTTCCTGACGTTGAGCCCAGGCCCAAGGCGGACATCGTGCTACATGGCTGGTATCCGGTGGATCAGTATGACCGCGAGGCACCAACTGTGGGCCTCCGTGATTTCAACGCGGAGCAGTGGAATCGCTACCGGCATCCCGAGCGTGCAGGGTGGTACGCGCGTACGGCAGCAGGCGAGCAGACGGTGTACTTCCGGGAAGCCTCGCAGTTCGAGGTTGATGCGGAAGCCGCTTGTGAATTTGTGACCTGCACGTACGACACTGCGTTCATGCTGAGAACGCAGCATCACGATGCAATGGAATCAGCGCGTTTCTGGCTGAACGAGGGGATTGTGAGACTGCCTGTCGGCATGGCCCAGCGATATCAGGAGATGGCAAAGCGCGGGCAGTACTTCAACAGGCTCGCGCAACGTCTAAATCTGACACCTGAGGAGTTGGATCTTCACCTGATCGCTGACAGCATCAGTGACGCCGAGCACGCCGCGATGTTAAAGCCGGTCTCGTCGCAGCTTGACCTTTTCGCCCCAGCAGCCTGATTGACTGCGGCACCTTTTTCAACATCCCCGGGGCCAAAAACCCGGGGATTTTTTTATTTCAGCTAACCGCGGTCTCCACTCGACCCGTAGGAGACGGTCACTGTTCTACGAAGCGGTCATTCATGGCGCGTCATTTCGCGGTGGCGCGATCACTGCTTTCTACCGCTCCCTGCATCAGGGCGCTCGACTTGCAGGTACGCCCGCGTTAGCAGCTTATCGTTCGGATGCCGACGACACTGCTTGCGAAGTGTAGCGCTGTCGAGCGCTTTAGAAAAAAGGTCGCGCAGCCGGGCAAACTTTCTACCGCCGAACCGGTACTAATAGTCGTTCTCGTTGAGCCACCGAATGGCCCAGGATTCGCCCCGGGACGCCGCCTCGCCTTGTGTAGCGGAATGTCCGAGGTCGGAGAACATGAAGTTTTCGCCTTGGGTCTCGCCTTCGCCCGCTTCGCGCTGCACCCACGCACGAGCCGAAAAGCCGTCGGGCAGCGTATCCGGCGTCATATCGATGATCCAGTCCCGATGGACCGATGTCAATTTGATCATGCGCGCTCCAGATTGACTGAGTGATTGCCCCATCGTTAATAAAACGACGCTTCGCCAGGCGGCCGGGTCTTGAAGCGTTTATGGACCCAGTAATATTGTTCAGGCATCCGGCGGATCTGCTCTTCCAGATAAGCGTTCATCCTGCGCGCATCGGCCGCGTCATCGCCAGTTGGATAGTCCCGCCACGGCTTGAATACTTTCAACCGATAACCCTTGTAGTTCGGCAGCACCTCGCCAATAAACGGCAGCACTTGCGCGTGGCCGGTTTTAGCAAGCCGTCCGACCGCAGTCAGCGTGCAGGTCTGAATGCCGAAGAAAGGGACGAAAGTCGAATTGCGAAGTCCGTAATCCATATCCGCGCCGAGCATGACGGGTTTTTTATCGCGAAGCCATCGCAACACGATGCGCGCGCTGTCGGCGCGGCTGGCCATTTCGGAACCGAAACGGCCGCGCTGGGTCCGTGCAACGGCATCGATCGTCTTGTTGGACATCGGCTGATACAACGCGCCGCAGGGCCTGCCTAGCGCGTAATTGATGAACACCGAGCCCGCCTCTATGCCAACGAAATGTGCACCAAGCAGCAGCGTGGGCGGCATGTCCGGGTCCGACAGATCGACCTCGCTGTCCACGACCACCAGTTTCTTCAGCTTTTCCGCCGAACCGAACCATTGGACGCTGCGCTCCACGTAGCTGCGAATCGCATGGCGGAAATGCCGCTGAGCCACCTTTTCGAGGCGTTCGGCGCTCCAGTCGGGAAAGCAGAGCCCCAGATTGATATGGACGATGCGCTTGCGCCGGCTGGGCAACTGGTAGAGCAGCCAGCCCAAGCCATCGCCGAAACGGGCCGTTACGCCGTAGGGAAGGATCGCGAGGAATTTCAGCAAGACCAGGACGGCCGCGACGCCGATGCGGCCTAGCAACAGACGCCCCGCAAGAGGTGGCCGTCAACGAGAACGGGGGCTGGAGAAAGTAAGGCCAAGCGGTCCGCACCTTTATTGAGTAGAACGGGATGGTAAAAAATTTCGGACGGGTTTGTCGCTTACCGCAAAACATGGATCGAAAGACCGGCACGCTGTCCGTTAAAAGCAATAGGAGAGTGGAGGATTGCAACACCTTCTTGCTCTCTCTGAGCGCGCTTGACCATCAATCTCGACTGACGATCTTCCACGCGCCCATGGTATCCCGGCCAGTCAAGTCGAGTCTACATCTTGAATGGCCGTCGTCGATCTCTGCCTGACGGCGGTCGGCGGCACGCGACCCACTGCGGCCAGTCGCGTTGCTCCAAATCGGCCGTTCCGCCGATATGCTGTTCCTCGCATCCCCGACACGGGTTGCGGCTACTGACTTGGTGATGAGATTATTTTGCGCCCATGCGTGTCTTGGCCCGTCAATTTGTTCGCTTCGCTCAGTACATTTTCAAGCGTGGCATACGCGGGACCGACGTCCATCTTTCGTACCGCCAGGTCCATACAATTCGACCTTAGCTGCGCAGTCAAATCGTGTAGCGCCGCAATTACTTCACAGTCACACGGAGACTCTTCCAACGCCATGCGGCCAATCAAAAACGCCTCGTGATACGCCGCGGCACGAAGCTTCTCCCGTATGCGATCTGAGTTTGAACTCAAGATAATCTGCCCCCGTCGGTGCTAATTTAGCGATTCTCCGCGATGTTGACCGACCGCTCCTGGCCGCACGAAGCCGGATAGCGACTGGCTCTGGCCCGATATGGCTTTCGGAAAATTCTCCAGGCGGTTGATCTCCCGTTTCTGGTCGCCCGTCAGGCTGACCAGCAGTGCAGCGGAGAGCCGTATACGCCGTGTGCGCCAAGGTTTTCGCCAGTCCCCCAAAAGCAAAGGAAACGTCGTTCGGTAGTCTGGTAGACAAGCCAATAGCCATCTCTTCGCGCAACGCAATATCCAGAAATCTGCTCGCCGACATCCGCCCACGGGAATGCCGGCTCTTCGACCTTGGCCGAAAGCAGGAACGGTTCACAAACGCATGCGCGGATGTCGGCCGCGAGTTCATCAAGATAAGCTTCGGGTTCACGATTTTGTGGAACGAAAACGTCTTCGTGTTCCGTCAGCGCTGCTTCCAGGCAAGCGCTCGCTTTTTCTTTATCGAACATGATGTGAACACTGTAATAACGATAACGCACCATCGCGTGTCGATAGTCGCCATCAGATGCATGGAGGAGATAAAACGGACATCCAGCACTAAGTGTCGACGATTTACGCCCCGGTGTCGAATGACCGCAGTTGGCGGCGGACATTCGTATCGCCGCTCTGCAGATTTGTGCAAGATGATCGCCAGGCTCAGCAGGACTGATTCGCATCTAATAACGCCCTGAATCGCAGTCCCTGATTACGGCGTGACCGCCAGTTGCTTCCATGCCGTCCCTGTGCGTCGGTACAAGTGAGAGCGCAGCCCATGGTCGCAATCCCCGGTCCGCTCTACCACGTGCCGAAGCTCCACTAGCCCTCGTTCGGAAGATGAGTCGCAGAAAGCAAGGAGGTCACGCGCTGGAGCAACCGCGACAAAGCCCCGTGGGGCTAGATGGGCGTACCACTCACTCCACATGACATCAAGTGCGAGAAGACTTGCCTCGAAGTTGCCGCCCATGAGCGCGACGTATATGGACCCGTATTCGCGAACAACTAATTTTTCTTCAGCAAGAGCCTGAAGATTTGAAATAGCCATCGCATGAAGCTGGTCAACCGAGACACCTTCCTGTTCCAGATGCCGGTGCTGGACAAAGGCCAGATGATCACTCGCGTCGGCGACATACGCTACCAGCAGATCATCCGTAAAGGGCTGAAAAACAGGAGAGTCCTCCCGTGACAGCGAGATTGCCGGGGCTGCATCTTGCATCAACGGCTTTAAATATGCGATGGCGCGGGCACAGATGTCGCCTTCTGTTGCAGTCATAGAGTGATGTTCGACCAGTCCAAATATATTGCTAGAAACATCCTTGGCGGATTGTCGACGATTCGGGTCGCGATGTCGAATGACGGGTTGTGGCCGGCTAGTGCCTGTCTGCAAGCAGACTTTCTGTGTGTATCAAGAACCCGTCCTGCGGGCAGACGGTGCGACTAGACGGAGTGATCGCATTGCGCATGCGCGCTTAGATAAGGGATGGTTGCTCGCCATCGTCGGATATCTCCGCCGCCCGTTTCCGCGGCGGAAGCGGGTAAGGCTCTGCCTGCAATGCGTCGGCTGGCAGCAGTCGCAGGAACGATCTGGCTTCGTCGGTGCTCCTGCAAGAAAGCCAGTCGAGGTGTTCGGATTGGGGAAGCACGACAACGCCGCGCTTCTCCGCGCCAGGCTTGTGGAACCGCTTCATCAACGGATGCTCGTCGGCATTCAAGGTCACCTCGTTATACAGATCTCATGCCAAAGCCCCCTCGCTGCGTAGCGAGCGGATCGCCTCGGCTGCGGTCATGACGCGTTGCAAGCCTTCCCAGATCGTCTTTGCTCCAGGTTCGCCGTCGCCTTT
>Ga0255336_102263_pt1 | contig 10198 bp, 11 predicted proteins | sample MeOH1_35cm_T3_17_FD_189102 | JGI IMG/M metagenome (GOLD analysis project Ga0255336, IMG submission 189102) | Sandy soil microbial communities from University of British Columbia, Vancouver, Canada - MeOH1_35cm_T3_179 | ecosystem: Engineered > Artificial ecosystem > Sand microcosm > Unclassified ...
TTGGGGTCGACCCGCACATCGACGCGGATCGTGCCCATCGGGGCTTCCTTGAGATTGATCAGGGCGTCGGCGCCGCCGGGATTCTCGAAGGACATGTCCTTCAGATATTGCGTCACCACCGTCAACGGGAAGCCGCCCTCCGGGGTTTCGCTGGTATCGGTCGCCTGGTCCTGATTGTCCGCCATCTGTTCACCTGTGGTTTTTGAATTGCGACCGGGCTATCACGTATATCCGGGTCGATCAAGCCGGCTGGTTTTATGAAAATTTCTCGAAAGCTTTGCCCGCCAGGCGATCTGCCGCCTCGGCCAAGCAAGCCGCCAGGAAATCCGCGACCGGGCGGAGGCGCGGGCTGCGGCGCAGATCGCGATGGAAGACCAGCCAGACCTCCTGGACGAAAAATCCCTCGGGCCCGGCCAGGCGCCGCAGCCGGGGCTCGGCATCGCCGATAATACAGGGCAGCAAGGCCTGACCCAAGCCAGCCGCGGCGGCGCCCGCCAACGTCGTCAGGTTGTTGAAGGCGATTTCTGCCGCCCCGGCGCCCGTATTGCCGCCGTTCTGCTCGATCCAGGTGGCGGTGGCCGCGGCGATCGGCAACCGGCGCATCTCCGGCAGCCAGCCCAGCTTGCTGACTGTCTTGCTATCCGTGGCGGCATAGATGCCATGGGCCATGGTGCCCAGCCGGCGCGCAACCAGATCGTTATCGATCGGCTTGATCAGCCGCAAGGCGATATCGCTCTCCCGGCGCGTCAGGTCCAGGCTGAAGGGGCCGGTCACAATATCGAGAGCGATGGTGGGATGGGCGGTCCGGAAGGCATCCAGGCGGGGCAGTAGAATCTGCAAGGCAAGGCCTTCCGGCAAAGTCAGCCTGACCCGCCCGGCACTCGCCTCGGCATCCGCCAGGCGATTGACGCCCATCATCGCGCCTTCGACCTCGGCCGCCTTTTCCAGCAAACGCTGCCCGTCATCCGTCAGGGCATAGCCGCTCTGGCTGCGCAGGAAGAGCGAGAGGCCCAATGTCCGTTCCAGCTGGCTCAGCCGCCGCGCCACCGTCGAAATGCTGATATTCAGAACACGTGCGGCCTCGGTCAGGCTGCCGAGCCGGGCCACGGGCAGGAAAAGCCGCAGATCGTCCCAATTAAGGGCATCCGGTGCCGACGCCGGTCGAGGCTTTGCGTTCATGCAAAACAAACTCCCATATTTGGCTATTTTCGCAAAGCCCGATGCCGCGTATTCCTGCGGCATCGGCTCATCCCGCCGGACCGTCCCCCGTCGCTTCCGGGGACCAGCGCCCGGAGATTTCTCGCCTGAGATCGTCTTTCATGGGCCCTCAATCGGAGCATCCGTCATGTTGAAACAGGTTTCATTGCCCCAGACGTCTTTCACGGTTTCCGAGCTCGGCCTGGGCTGCATGGGCATGTCGGAATTCTACGGCGAGGCTGACGAGACGGAATCGCTGGCTACCCTGCAGGCCGCTGCCGAGCGGGGGATGGACTTCCTCGACAGCTCGGATACCTACGGCCTCGGTCATAACGAGACCCTGATCGGCCGTTTCCTGCGCCAGATCGGCCGCGACAAGATCAAGCTGGCGACCAAATTCGGCATCGTCCGCCAGCCCGGCGCCTATGACCGGCGCATCGATAACAGCCCGGCTTATATCCGCAGCGCCTGCGAGGCCTCGCTGAAGCGCCTCGGCACCGATCATATCGATCTCTATTACATCCACCGTCTGAATGCGGATCAGCCGCTGGAGGACAGTATCGGCACGCTCGCCGAGCTGAAGCGCGCGGGCAAGATCGGTGCTATCGGCATCTGCGAAGTTTCGGCCAAGACCTTGCGCCGGGCCCATGCGATCCATCCGATCGCGGCCTTGCAGTCGGAATATTCGCTCTGGACCCGGGATGTCGAAACCGAGATTCTCCCGACCTGCCGCGAACTCGGCATCGCCTTTGTCGCCTATGCGCCCTTGGGACGCGGCTTGCTGACTGGCGCGCTGCCGCAGCCGGCCGATCTCGCGGCCAATGATTTCCGGCGTGTTTCGCCGCGTTTCGCAGAGGGCAATCTCGACCGCAATCTGGCGCTGGTCAAACCGGTGCTGGAGATGGCGGCGGCGAAAAACTGTGCGCCGGGGCAGATCGCCTTGGCCTGGCTGCTGGCGCAATCCGCCGCCGATCGCCGCGCCCCCGTCGTGCCGATCCCCGGCACCAAGCGGCGTAAATATCTGGCCGAGAATATCGGCGCCGCCAAGGTCGTCCTCGATGCTGCCGATCTGCAGCAGCTGGACCGGGCATTGCCGCCCGGTGCCGCGCTGGGCGAGCGCTATTCGGCGGCCGGCATGAAGGGCGTCAATCTCTAAACCGGGCTCTAAAGCAGGCTTCCGGTGACCCGGCGCGTCGGGTCGAAGCTGACCAGTTCGGCATTGCGGGCGTCATGACCGGTCAGGCCGCGAATGAAGCCCCAATGGCTGACCACCGCCACCTGTTGCCAGTCGGACCAGCCGATGGCTGTCGTCTGGAAGCGGCGGCAGCGTTCCAGCAACTGCGCCTCGGTCTCATCCCGTGCCGACCACCAGGTTTCCGCCAGATGGTCGAAGCGCAAGGCCGGCCAGTTGGTCGCCAGGATGCTGGTCGCGGTACCGATATCGCAGTGATAGAAGGCATGTTCGCGCACCAGCGGCTCGACCGTCAGCGGCAGATCCAGGGCTTCGGCGATGATCGCGGCGGTCTGCAAAGCGCGGGTATAGGGGCTCGTCACGAGCCTGCGGATCGGCCGGTCGCGACCGATCAGGCCGCGCAGCTCTTGCGCCGCGCGCTGTACCTGGCTGCGGCCATGCGCCGTCAGAGGTGCATCGGGAATACCAGGGTCGATACCGGTGCGGTTGAAGGCGGCATTGAATTCGGATTGGCCGTGGCGGATCAGGATCATGTTCCGGTCGTCTTTGGTCGGGCTGGGCCTGTTTCAGGACGGGTCGCTGTCATCGATCTCGATAATAGGGCGTTTCGGTTCGCCGGGCAGGACCGGTTTGGCCGGCGGCCGGCCCTCCGGGTGCGGCGGCTCCGGCGGCGCGATGATCTCGCCCTGTCCGCTCATCCCGGCTTCGCCTGTCTCAGCTTCGTTTGCTCCCGCCTCGCTGCCGCCCGCCTCGCTTAAATCTCGTCGTTCGTCGCCGGCGGCGCGGACCTCGTGAAATTCCGCATCATCGATCACCGTGGTGGTGCGGGCGGTGCTATAGCGCTGATCGACGGTGAATTTCCGGGCTAGGCGCCGGATGATCCAGTTGCGCGTCGCCGGCAACATCAGGATTCCGGCCACGATATCGCTGAAAAAACCGGGCAAAATCAACAGCAACCCGGCAACCACGAAACAGACCCCGTCAATCAGGCTATGGCCGGGTTCCTTGCCCTGAGCCATCGCCAGACGCAGTTTGGCGATCATGTCGAGGCCGGTTCGCTTGATCAGCCAAAGCCCCAGAAAGGCCGAGCCCAACACCGCCAGCAGGGTCAGGCCCAGGCCGATCTGATCGGCAACCCAGACGAAACCGGCGATCTCCAGGACCACCAGCAGGATAAAGAGCACCGAGATCAATCCCGGCAGACAGCCCATCCGCCCCCCGCTGATGAGGTAGGGCCGGGCACTGCCGGCCTGCCCGCCAGCTTGCTGGCGCGAACCGTTTCCGGGTCGATTTTGCCGCCAACGGCCGGATTGCCGCGCCATCGCTTGCTCTTTCCTGGTCGATTACCTATTTAATCCGTTAGGAAAAGCACTTAGCCTAATCTCTCCGGCAGGTCCAGCGAACCGGTCCTGAAGCCCGGATCCTCGCTTGTTCGGGGAAGGCGCTGCCGGTGGCTACCGAGACCAGGCAGGGTCTCGGCAGGGCCAACAGGTAACTTGAAGGAGTTCCGCCATGCCGTTGGATTTGATTTTCTTCGCCATTGTGGCGGTTTTTCTCGGCTGGCGGCTTTACACCGTGCTCGGTCGCCGGACCGGCAACGAACGTAGTTTCGATCCTTTCGCCAATTCCAACCGCGATAATGCCGCACGCGGCGCCCCCGGTCCGGATAATGGCAACGAACCGGCGCGCGGGCCCGATGAAAAGCCGGCCGGCAATGTCGTGCAATTGCCGCGCGACCAGCGCCGCATCGAAGCGGCGCTCGCAGCGGCGCCTGAAGAGGTCCGCCGCGGCGTGGAGGCCATCGCCAAGGTGGATCCCGCCTTCAATCCGGTGGATTTCATCTCCGGCGCCAAGGTCGCCTTCGAGATGATCCTCACCGCCTTCGCCAAAGGCGACAGTCTGGCCCTGCGGCCGCTGTTGAACGATGACGTCTATCGCAACTTCAACGCCGCCATCACCGAGCGGCAGAAGTTGAACCAAAAGCTGCAGACCACATTGGTCGGCATCCTCGGTAACGATATCGTCAGCGCCGAGCTGGTCGGCGAGGGCAACAAGCAGGAAGCCCGGGTCGCGGTCAAATTCAACTCGCAGCAGATCAATGTCACCACGGATAGCAGCGGTGCCGTCGTCGATGGCAGCGCCACCGATGTCGCCACCATCGTCGATGTCTGGACCTTCGCCCGTCAGGTGAAGGCGCGCGATCCCAATTGGCAGCTGGTGGCCACCGACAGCCCGCAGCCTTGACGCCGCCGCGCCGCAAGCAATGGGGAAAACCAGGGGAACAAGCGGTGGCCGCGGGCAAGGTCGGGACGAAGATTCCGGCCAGGTATCAGCGGTAAAATCGCCGCCGCGTCGTAAGCGCCGCAAGCCAACGGCGTCGGGCAGCGCGGCAGCGGTCGCGCCCGAGGCAACGATGGAGCGCTCCGCCAGCATGCCGGCTAAGCCCCGGCTGTCCAAGCCCCGGTCGTCGAAGAAACGTGCCGGAAAACATCCGGGTAATCCCTCGGTCGCGCAATCCCGCCGCCGTCCCGCCGGCAAACGTTCCGGCGGTCATCCGGCAGGTGGCCTGCGCCATCGCTTGACGCAATTGCGCGCCGCCGCGGCGATCGGCGTGTTGCTCGGCCTCGCCGGCTGCGAAACAATCGGGCCGGGGACGATACCCGTCGAAACGGCGACCCTGTCGCCGGCCAAATTGATCCTGCAGCCGGCCAGTTTCGAGACCTTGCCCGGCTGGGGTGGCGATCGTCTCAGCGAAGCCCTGCCGGCTTTGCTGAAAAGCTGCGCCGCCATCGCCCGGCTCCCCGCCGATCAGGTCCTGGGCCCCGACGGTCTGGCAGGCACGCCGGCCGACTGGCAGACACCATGCCTCGCCGCCCGCAATCTGCCACCGCAGAACAACGTTGCACTTGCGAGCTATTTCCAGACGGAATTCCGTCCGTTCAAGGCGATAGACAGTAATGAGCGGCCGGGCCTGTTCACCGCCTATTACGAACCGGAACTGCCCGGCTCGCGGGTGCGGACGGCCGTCTACAAAGTGCCGCTTTACCGCGCCCCGCCGGAACCGGTCAGCTATAGCCGGGCCGAAATCGATGCCGGCATCCTGGCCGGCAAGCATCTCGAACTGATGTGGGTCGCCGATCCGGTCGATGCCTTCATCCTGCAGATCCAGGGATCGGGCCGCATCCGCCTGCCCGATGGCAGCATCCAGCGGGTCGGCTATGCCGGCGATAACGGCCAGAAATTCGGCCCGATCGGCCGCATGATGATCGATGCCGGGCTGATCGACCGCAAGAATGCTTCGATGCAGGCCATCCGGGCCTGGTTGAAAGCGCATCCGGAACCGGCGGTCGGCTGGATGCAGAAGAATCCGCGTTATGTCTTTTTCCGCGAAATCCAGGGCGACGGCCCGATCGGTGCGCAAAGCCAGGCTTTGACGCCGGGACGCAGCCTGGCAGTCGATCCGGCCTATCTGGCGCTCGGCCTGCCGCTCTGGCTCGACACCACCTGGCCAGTCGATCTCGGCGCCAACCGGAAAGGCGATCCCTTGCGCCGGCTGATGGTGGCGCAGGATGTCGGTGCCGCCATCAAGGGGCCGGTGCGCGGCGACATCTTTTGGGGCAGCGGCGAGCCGGCCCTCGTCTTTGCCGGTAGCATGAAGAACCAGGGTAGCTATTATGTCTTCCTGCCTGCCGATGTGGCCTCACGTCGGCAACCGATGCTGAGCGACCTCAAACCCTGAAGCTAATAACGGGTGACGTGATTTCAATGCCACAATCAGCAAGCGCCCGCCCGGGAAACCAAACCCCCGAGACTGTCACACCGCGCGTCGCCCTGTTCGTCACCTGCCTGGTCGATCTCTTTCGCCCGAGCATCGGCTTCGCCGCCATCAAGCTGCTGGAACAGGCCGGCTGCGAGGTGCATGTGCCGGACGCCCAGACCTGCTGCGGCCAGCCCGGCTATAACAGCGGCGACAGCGCCAATGCCGCCATCATCGCCCGCCAGGTGGTGGAGAGCTTCGAGAGCTACGATTATGTCGTGGCGCCGTCGGGCTCCTGCGCCGGCATGATCTCGCGCCACTATCCCGACCTGCTTTCCGGCGACAAGGACTATGCCGAACGCGCGCGCCGCCTAGCGGCCAAGACCTATGAACTGACGCAGTTCCTGGTCGATGTGCGCAAGCTGAGCGCTCTCGATGTCAAACTCGATCGCCGCGTCACCTATCACGATTCCTGTTCGTCCTTGCGCGAGATGGGCGTCAAGGCGCAGCCGCGCAAGCTGTTGGCGGCGGTCGAGGGCGTTGCCTTCAGCGAATTGCCGGATGGCGACTCCTGCTGCGGCTTCGGCGGCACCTTCTGCGTCAAATATCCCGATATCTCCGACCGCATGGTCGAGGAAAAGACCGGCAACATCGCGAAGACCGGCGCCGATCTGCTGCTGGCCGGCGATCTCGGCTGCCTGCTCAACATGGCCGGCAAATTGAAACGCCAGGGCAGCAAGATCGAATCCCGCCATGTTGCCGAAGTGCTGGCCGGCATGCTCGATGAACCGGCGATTGGCGAAGAGCGCCGAGAGGGGGAACGCTGACCATGCAGGCGACGTCGGACCGCTTCGTCGACAATGTCCGCAAGGCGCTGGACAACGACATCCTGCAGCAGGCGCTCGGCAATGTGCGGGTCAACTTCATCGAGAAGCGCAGCCAAGCGGTGGCGGGGCTGCCGGAATTCGAGGATCTGCGCGAGGCCGGCCGGATCCTGCGCGACCGGGTGCTGGCCGATCTCGATACCCATCTGCTGGCTTTCGAAGCCAAGGTCCAGGCACAAGGTGGTCATGTGCATTGGTGCGCCGATGCCGAGTCCGCCCGCCAGACGGTACTGAAGATCTGCCGCGAGGCGGGGGCGCGCCGCGTCACCAAGGGCAAGACCATGATCGGCGAGGAGATCGGCATCAACGATTTCCTGGAGGCCAATGACATCGAGCCGATCGAAACGGATCTCGGCGAATACATCATTCAATTGCGTCACGAACCGCCCAGCCATCTGATCGCGCCGGCAGTGCATGTGACCCAACAGCAGGTCGAAGAAACCTTCCGCCGCGTCCATCGCGATCTCGATCCCAAGCGCGACCTACGCGAGCCGTCGTCGCTGCTGGCCGAGGCGCGCGCCAAATTGCGCCAGCGTTTTCTCACCGCCGATGTCGGCATCACCGGCGCCAATTTCCTGGTGGCGGAAACCGGCTCCAGCGTCATCGTCACCAATGAAGGCAATGGCGATCTGACCCAGACCCTGCCGCGTGTTCATATCGCCCTGGCCTCGATCGACAAGGTGGTGCCGACGCTGGACGACCTGACATTGCTGCTGCGACTATTGGCGCGCTCGGCGACGGGCCAGGAAATGTCGGTCTATACGACCCTCTCGACCGGACCGCGCCGCGGCGACGATCATGACGGGCCGGGCGCCTATCACGTGGTCATCCTCGATAACGGCCGCAGCAAAATGGTGGGCACCGAGAAGCAGGACCTGCTGCGCTGTATCCGTTGCGGCGCCTGCCTCAATCACTGCCCGATCTATCACGCGGTCGGCGGCCATGCTTATGGCTGGGTCTATGCCGGGCCGATCGGTGCTGCCTTGACGCCGGCTTTGATCGGCCTGGAACACGCGGCCGATCTGCCCAATGCCTCGACGCTCTGCGGCCGCTGCGAGGCGGTCTGCCCGATGAAGATTCCGCTGCCGAACATCCTGCGTCACTGGCGCGAAGAAGAGTTCCAGCGCGGCCTGACGCCGCCGACCGTCCGGCGCGGCCTCGGCCTCTGGGCCTTCGTGGCACGCCATCCGCGGTTCTACCGCCTGGTAGCCGGGTTAGGCGCCAGGTTGCTCAGCGGCATGGCCGGAAGCCGCGGGCGGTTGCGCAGCCTGCCTTTGGCCGGCGGCTGGACGGCGGTGCGCGATCTGCCGGCACCCAGCGGGCGGACCTTCCATGCGCTCTATCGACAGCGGCGTTCCGGTGGCGGCGGCAAAGCCGGCGGCGGTGCCGCATGAGCGACCGCGACGCCATTCTGGCCGCCATCCGCACCCGGAAACGGCCGGCGGCACACGGTGAACCGGCGGTAGCGCCGGTGCCGGCGCGCGGCCGGATCGACGGTGCAGCGAGGATCGATCTCTTCGTCCGCATGGCGGAAGCGGCCGCGGCAAGCGTGAAGCGGCTCTCTTCGCCGGAAGAGGTGCCCGAGGCGGTGGCGCAATATCTCGCCGCGCAAAACCTGCCGGCGCGCCTCGTGCTGGCATCGGATCCCAAGGTCGCCAATCTGCCCTGGGAAGATCACCCGATGATCGCGCATCGGACAGGACCGGCGACCGGGCAGGACCATGCCGCCTTGACGACCGCCTTTGCCGGCGTGGCGGAAACCGGCACGCTGGCGCTGGTCTCCAGCCCGGAGACGCCGACCACGCTCAATTTCCTCCCGGAACACAGCCTGGTGCTGGTTTCGGCGGAGGATATCTGCGGCACCTATGAAGAACTGTGGCGGCGCCTGCGTCTGGCCACCGATGACGGCGTCTATTGGCCGCGCACGGTCAATCTGATTACCGGTCCCTCCCGCAGCGCCGATATCGAACAGAAGCTGCTGATGGGTGCCCATGGCCCGGTGAAGCTTCATATCCTCCTGATCGATCCCTGATCGCCTGCCTGCCGACCGCGATGGCCAGACGCAAACCAACCGAAGCCGAGCTGGAATTGTGGCAGCAGGTGGCGAAGACCGCGAAGCCGCTGCCGACGCGGCGGCGCAAGCGCAAGGCCGACGATGCGGCACCGGAATCCGGCGCCGTCGCAAAACCACCCACCCCAGCGAAGAAATCGGCCAAGGCGAAAGCGGCCGCAGTGACAGCCGGCGCGCCGGTGAAGCCGCCCGCGCCGCTGCAAAAGGTCCATGACCTCAGCCATGGCCTCACCATTGGCATCGATCGCCGGCAGGCGGACCGTTTCCGCCAGGGGAAGCTGACCATCGACGGCAAGATCGATCTCCATGGCCGTACCCAGGCGGAGGCCCATGACGCCCTGCATGCGTTCATCCTGCGGGCCCATCACGCCGGCAAGAGATGTCTGCTGGTGATCACCGGCAAAGGCGGCGTCAAGACCATTGGCGAGCAGCGCACGCGCGGCGTGCTGCGCGAAGCGGTGCCGCGCTGGCTGAACGAGCCGGGCCTGCGTCGTCATATTCTGGCTTTCGAGCATGCCAGGCCCCAGCATGGCGGCGAAGGCGCCCTCTATGTGCTGCTGAAGCGCGAGCGGGCATGACGCCCTTCGGCGAGAAGCTGCGCGAGTTGCGGGCCCGCAAGAAGCGGCAGTTGAAGGATATGGCGAAAGCCCTGAAGGTCAGTCCGGCCTATCTCTCGGCCCTGGAACACGGCCATCGCGGCAAGCCGACGCCGGGCCTGGTGCAACAGGTGGCGGCTTATTTCAACCTCGCCTGGGACCAGGTCGACGAATTGAAGCATCTCGCCGAGCTGTCGGATCCGAAAGTCACCGTCGATACCGGCGGGCTATCGCCGGCCGCCACCGAACTGGCCAACCGCCTCGCTTTTGACATCGCCGATCTCGACGATGTGACCATCGCGCATCTGCTGGATATCCTGCGGCGGCAATGATTTCGCTGACGGCGGCCTGACGCCATCACGGAAATATTTTAACCGTGACGCCATCGCGCGCTTGCGCTGCATCGCAACATCCCTTAAGCGGCTTAGGCATGGATAACACACTCCTCTCAGCCCTGATCTTGGGCGCCGTCGAAGGTCTGACCGAGTTCCTGCCGGTCTC